>Ga0126371_10000917_pt1 | contig 24616 bp, 21 predicted proteins | sample PanSoiMetaPlot_4_FD_110145 | JGI IMG/M metagenome (GOLD analysis project Ga0126371, IMG submission 110145) | Tropical forest soil microbial communities from Panama - MetaG Plot_4 | ecosystem: Environmental > Terrestrial > Soil > Tropical forest > Bulk soil | place: Panama | collected 2016-02-17 | reverse complement strand
TTAGTTTTCGTAAGGTGTTCGTTGGGAAAGAGGGCTTACGCGCGGGTTGGGGTGTCCTCATCTTTATCGCGCTCTTCGCCGCATTCATGCTCATCGCGACTGTCATCAACCGCAAGTTGCACGTCGGGCAGCAGCGACCGACATCCGTGTCCGTAATTTCCCTCAGCTTTGGTTACGTGCAAGAATCGCTTCTCGCGGCTGCAGCATTACTTTCCACCTGGATCATGTCAAAGATCGAGCGCCGCGGCCGAACCTATGGCTTTGGCAATAAGAGCTGGTTGCCTCTGTTCTTGGTTGGCCTGTTGTCTGGCCTCATGTTGCTTTCGTTGCTGGTGTTCGCCCTGTGGAAGACGGGTTTTCTGGTTGTCGAAGGTCGAGTGATTTTCGGAGCCGACATCTTCCGATATGGGCTGCTGTGGTTGTTTGCGTTCTTTCTGGTCGGAATAGCCGAGGAATCTTTGACGCGTGGATACCTGCTCTATACCCTGACGCGTGGCACCGCCTGGCTCTACGAATACCTGTTCAAGACGTGTCATAGTATTGCACTGGGTTTCTGGACTGCAGCTGTCATCCTCTCGGCGGTCTTTTTTATCGGGCACACGAGCAATCCGGGCGAATCTCCGGTGGGACTTCTGTCCGTCTTCTTCGCGGGTATGTTCTTCTGTCTGAGCGTGTGGCGCACCGGTTCATTGTGGTGGGCCATCGGCATGCACGCTGCGTGGGACTGGGGCCAGTCGTTTCTCTTCGGAGTCGCCGACAGTGGACTCATGGTGCAGCACCATGTTCTTGCCACGCATCCGGAGGGCAGGCCCTGGCTCAGTGGCGGCACAACCGGACCGGAGGGGAGTGTTTTTATTTTCGCGGTCTTAGCAGTCGGATGCCTGATCGTGCTCACCCTACCCAAAGGGCACTATATTTCTGCCGCTGCAGGGATCGCCAATCCGCAAGCATTCCAGCTTGATCTCAATCAGAAGGAAAGTGAGAGTTGAATTACGTACCGACGCCGATGAATACTACGCTCGCGTCGTCGCGCACACCCGTTCCATTGGCAAATGCGCGTACTTCGTCAATGATACTCACCGCCGATGTATCCGGCCGGATCGCATGCTCCACCAGACGGCACAATCCGTACTCTTCCTCGTTCGCATCGACCGCTTCGGTGATGCCATCGCTGTAGAAGATCAGCTTTGATCCCTTCGAAAGACGAAACACCGTTTCGGAATAATCACCGCAGCCCAGGCCAAGAGGCAGCCCACGCTCGACATCGAGGAAATGTTCGCCGTTATCGTCGATAAGAAGTGGCCGTAGGTGTCCCGCATTCGCGAACACAACCGTGTGCGTGGTTGGATCGAGTACCGCATACACCATGGTCACGAATTTCCCAGCAGGGAAGTCATCAACCATCAACTGGTTCAACTTCGTCAATACTTCTCCAGGAGTACAGCACGCTTCGGCGAGCGAGCGGAACATTCCGCGCGTCGCCGACATCAGCAACGCCGCCGCCGTTCCTTTCCCTGACACGTCGGCCAGAACCATTCCCCAGCGCCCGTCGGGGAAGGGAATGAAGTCATACCAATCGCCGCCGACTGCCCGCGCGGGAACACTCCGCCCTGAGATCGCGAAACCGGGGATGTATGGCGAACTCTTGGGCAGCAGCGCCTGCTGAATCACACGTGCTTCCTGCGCGTCACGATCCATGGCCAGGCGCTCCGCGCGTTCCACCTGAAAGCGCCGCGCGTTTTGGACAGCCACAGCGACGTGATCGCAGAAAGCTTGAAGGACTCTTAGCTGCGGTCGAGGAAACGCATCGAGCGCGGGATGCGAAGCAGTGAAGACTCCTACGAGCCGATCCCCAACCTTCAGAGGAATTGCAACCTCTGACAGCACGTCGTGTTCGCATGCAATGTAGTAAGGATCGCGGCGCACGTCCGGCGCGTAGTGCATTTGGCCGTTAGCAGCAACATGGCCAACCATTCCGTCCTGGCCGATTCGCAGCCGATTTCCCTTGCGATGCAGAGTGCACCCCCGAACGCTGGCGAGCACCATCTCACGCCGCTCCTCATCATGCAGAAAGACGCTGGCTTCAACGCAGCCAAACGAGCGCGTTACTTCGGTTACCACGCTCTCAATGAGTTGATCCAGATCGAGGATCGAAGTGATCGTCTGCGCCGTTTTCTGCACGCGCTGCAGGTCGTCGACCAGATCCGCGGGTACCGCTCTGGCGATGTATTCGCTGCCCGAAAAAATCGCTGCTGCAGCCATTGCAACCTGCCTTTGGGGGAAGGCTAAGAACTTGCCGTACTGCGATATAGAGATGTGCTGTGAGCTATTTACGATTCTTTCTTTTTAGACGGGCCGGACTCGGCAGTATGAGCGCGCTGGCGCTTGATCTCTTCCAAACGCTCGCGAATGCGCTTTTCGATGCCTTCACTTGTAGGCTGATAATACACGTGTCCCCGCAGGTTTTCCGGAAGGCATTCCATATCTGCGACTTTCGATTCGAGATCGTGCGCGTATTGGTAACCGCGCCCGTAACCAAGGCCCTTCAGCAGGCGGGTAGGCGCATTGCGCAAATGTAGCGGGACGGCTTCTGCCGCGGTGCGCTCCACGTCCGCCTGCACGCTGCCATATGCGGTGTACAACGCATTCGATTTCGGAGCGACCGACAAATAAACGACAGCCTGCGCCAGCGCCAGATTACCCTCAGGCATGCCAATGAAATCGACCGCATCACGCGCCGCCATGCAAAGCGAAAGCGCATTCGGATCGGCGAGGCCAATATCTTCCACTGCCATACGCACCACGCGCCGGGCAATGTAGAGCGGATCTTCTCCCGCCTCCAGCATGCGTCCCAGCCAATACAACGCCGCATCGGGATCGCTGTTGCGCACCGATTTATGCAGCGCAGAAATCAGGTTGTAATGTTCTTCGCCAGTTTTGTCGTAAAGCAGAATCCGCTTCTGCAACGCATCGCGCACAATCTCGTCGGTGATCTCGATCTGATCCGCGATGGGAGCCCCACTCCTCGCCTCTTTTGCGAGAAGTGGGGATTTCGCCAATCCCGCCGCAACTTCCAACACGTTGTAGGCGCTCCGCGCATCACCGCTCGTATAGCTGGCAATCTTCCGAAGCACGACATCGGAAGCTTTCACGCCCAGCTCACCCAGCCCACGTTCCCGATCCGCGAGTGCGCGCCGAAGAAGCGTCACAATCTGCTCTTCACTCAGCGGTTGCAGTACATAAACCCGGCACCGCGAGAGCAAAGCCGAGTTGATCTCGAACGACGGATTCTCCGTCGTAGCCCCAATCAGGCGGATATTTCCTTTTTCGACGTGGGGAAGAAATGCGTCCTGCTGTGCCTTGTTGAAGCGATGAATTTCGTCGATGAAAACGATCGTCCGTGTGCCATATTGCCGCGCCCGTTCGGCGTCGGCCATGACCTGCTTGATCTCTTTAATCCCCGCGAGTACCGCAGAGAACTCGATGAACTCCGCTTTGGTCATGTTCGCGATGATCTTGGCGAGAGTCGTCTTCCCAGTTCCCGGAGGTCCCCAGAAAATGATCGATCCCGAATCATCGCGCTCGATCGAAACGCGTAGCGGCTTGCCGGGTCCAATCAAGTGCTCCTGTCCGACATAGTCCTCCAGCGTGCGCGGACGCATGCGGTCGGCAAGCGGCCGCGTCGTATCGGCTGCGCCGCCAGCACTCGGAATGGACTGGAAGAGACTCATCAGAAACTCGCGCGGAACAGAAAGTTAAACGGCTTCTCGAATCGGTTCGACGAATTTTAGATCGGGAGCAGGCGGGAAAGCAGCAATTTCTGCTGCATAACGATAGAATAAACGCAAACCTTCCAGGCAGCCATGATCGAGCCGATAGTGGATGTTCTCGGTCAGGTACATCCGCACATCGCCTTCAGTAAGCCCGAGACGCGACGCCCACTCCCGCCCGATCTGATTCAAACTCTCGTCGCATAAGCCCTGATCGCGCGACTCACGAAAGACTGCCAGCAGATCCAGCGCGGGATCTGCTTCTTTCAGCGCTTCTTCACGCACCGCCCAGAACGCAAACACGAAGGGCTTGCCCGTATATCGAATCCATTCTTCCGCCAGATCAAGTGTGTGGTACTTCCGGCGATCGACCCGCAGAGCGGGATCTCCAATCAACAGCCCCGCATCGCACTGCTCCAACATCTTCTCGATGTCGGGCTCCATCGAAGTGAAGATTCTCCCACCACCCATCCATTTCTCGAACAGAATCTTCGTCAACGCAACTGATGTCATCGACGATGTATCCAACGCAACAGTACGAACCAGTTCTACCGGAATCTGGCTGACGAGCAGGATGGATCGAACTGCTCGCCGCGAGGCGATCGCAACGTCTGGCAAAATTTGCAGCCCGGGAATCTGCGCATAGGCCGCTGCCGGAATGATCCCGATATCGGCCCTGCCATCGGCCAGATCGCGGGCACACGAGGAAGGCAAGGTATATGAGATTTCGAAATGTCGACCCACGTCCCCGTGATCGAAATCCCACATCAGAGGAGCTGTATTCAGGTAAGAAATGGCGGAAATTCGCAGGCGTCTCATCGTTTTCCACAATCTTAGCAAACGAGTGTGACATGTGACCTTGATACCTTTCTCCGTTCAAAAATACAGTCCGCTCGGAGACCCCTTTGTGCCCGAAGCCGCTTTAACTCAAGCCACGACCAGCACTTTGGACTGGCTGGCGCCGTCACTAACCCCTGGTCTGGAGCCGACCAAAGCGCGCAGGCTCGTCGAACATTTCGGATCGCCCGAGGCCGTTTTTCGTGCCTCTCTGCCCGGACTCGAAGCCGCCGTGATACAAGCCGTTTCTGCGCAGATCGCCACTGGAAAGTCGGCGGAGCTGGGGCGCGAGGAGCTCGCTCGCGCGGCTGATGGAGGGATCAACGTGCTCTCAGCGAGCGATCCTCTCTATCCCCGCCGCCTCAAGGAAATCTACGATCCGCCCATCATCCTTTATGTGCGCGGCGATGCTGAGCAGCTGAATAAACCGGGTATCGCTATGCTGGGCACTCGCCACCCCACTGCTTATGGCTCTGGCATGGCCGAGCGCTTAGCCTGCGATCTGGCTGCACAAGGGCTCGTCATCATCAGCGGCATGGCCCGCGGCTTCGACACTGCCAGCCATCGCGGCGCGATTTCGGCAAAAGGCAAGACTGTCGCGGTGTCTGGCACGGGAGTGGATGTCATCTATCCAAAGGAAAATTCCCGCCTCTCCGAACAGATTCTCTCGTTTTGCGGCGCGCTGGTCTCCGAATTTCCGCTCGGCAAGTTCGCAGCTCCTCAGAATTTTCCGATTCGCAATCGAATCTTGAGTGGAATGTCGATCGGCGTTCTCGTGGTCGAAGCCGCAGAATACTCGGGTACGCGCATCAGCGCGCGCCTCGCGCTTGAGCAGAATCGCGACGTTTTCGCCGTGCCCGGTAACGTCACCAACAACAACTCCTGGGGGGCAAACACACTCATCAAGCAAGGTGTCAAGCTGGTCGCGACCTGGGAAGACGTATGGGAAGATCTCCCGACAGAAGTACGACTTGCACTGACTCCGCCACCTACTCCTGAATCTTCGAGTGCGCCGTCCGCATCTCTATTTCCGGACGACGGACTCCCTCCTCACGAAAGACGCATTCTGAGTCTGCTGAAAGCGGACGAGGCCACCCACATCGACGAAGTTGTGGAGAAGCTGGAGTCAGAGCTTTCCTCCTCAGAAATCTTTGCTGCCCTGTTCGAGTTGGAGCTCAACGAAAAGTACGCCAAATGCCGGGGGAAGAACTTTGTAAAGAGCTTCTGAGCTCTTGGCTTGAACGCTTTGCCCGGTTGATTTATTGAAAGGCTGATATGAGGAACTACAAGGATTTGCGAGTTGGGCATGAAGCGCATCGTCTGACACTGGCGATCTATAAAATGACGATTTCGTTCCCTAAAGAGGAACGGTTTGGTTTGACGAGTCAAATTCGACGCGCGGCGGCTTCGGTCCCGGCGAATCTCGCCGAAGGTTGCGGACGTCGGTCCGATGGAGAAAATGGGTAGATTCGTTCAGATTGCGATGGTTTCAGGGTCTGAGCTTTCATACCGTCTGCTGCTATCGAGGGATTTGCAACTGTTGACGCCGGCACAATACGTCAATCTTAACCAGCGCCTTGAGCGTGTAATGAAAATGTTGTCGGTACTATCGAGCAAGATCAGGAGCGCGGCAGTCGTAGGCTTTGAGCCGAAAGCCAACAGCCAATAGCTTTCGTCCGGTAACTTGTTGCCGTCCGCCCATTCGTGCTAGCTTCAAATCGAAACAAACCAGAACTGAGGATCCATTGTCAAAAGGTTTAGTCATTGTCGAATCGCCCGGAAAGGCGAAAACGATCCAGAAGTATCTGGGCAAGGGCTTCTCCGTCGAAGCCTCGCTCGGACACGTGAAGGATCTGCCCAAGAGTACTCTCGGTGTCGACATCTCGAACGATTTCGAGACCGACTACATCGTCATTCCCGGCAAAGAAAAAGTTGTCGCCAAGCTGAAGAAGCTCGCTGCATCTGCTGACGCCATCTATCTTGCGCCTGATCCGGATCGAGAGGGCGAAGCCATCGCCGCCCATCTCGCAATCGAACTCGACGAGAACGGTTCCAGGAAGAAGAAAGCCAAGAAGGCAAAGTCGAAGAAGGGCGAACCCGAGGCCCCTCCGCGCATTCAGCGCGTCACTTTCAATGAAATCACCAAGCGTGCCGTGCAGGCCGCCTTCGAGCATCCCAGGTCGATCGATCAGAATCTGGTCGATGCTCAGCAGGCCCGCCGCGTGCTCGACCGTCTTGTGGGATATCAAGTTTCTCCGCTGTTGTGGGATAAAGTGCGCCGCGGCCTTTCTGCCGGACGCGTGCAGACCGTTGCTCTCCGCCTGATCGTTGAGCGCGAACGCGAGATCAAGGCGTTCGAGAAGAAAGAATACTGGACGATCGACGCCCACCTCGCCGCCAACAAGCCGCCGGCGTTCGACGCGCGCTTCCTTGGTAAGGGCGAAGAAAAGATCGAAATCCCGAACGGCGAAGAGGCCGAAAAGATCCGGACAGCGCTCGAAAAGGCTGACTGGATCGTTCGCTCCGTCGACAAGAAAGAACGCCGCCGCAACGCCGCTCCTCCGTTCACCACCAGCAAGCTCCAACAGGACGCCTCCCGCAAGCTCCGATTCAGCGTGAAGCGCACCATGATGATTGCGCAGCGCCTCTACGAAGGTGTCGAACTCGGCGAAGAGGGCTCGATCGGCCTGATTACCTACATGCGTACCGACTCGGTCCGGGTTGCGCCGGAGGCAATCACTGAAGTTCGCGAGTACGTCGGCAAAGAATACGGTCCAACCTATCTGCCGGAATCACCCAATACCTACAAAGAGAAAAAGGACGCGCAAGGCGCACACGAAGCCATTCGTCCCACCTCGGCAATGCGCCATCCCGATCAGATCAAGCAGTATTTAAAAGAAGATGAGTTCAAGGTCTACAAGCTGATCTGGCAACGCTTCGTCGCCTCGCAGATTAATCCTGCTGTCTTCGATCAGACCACCGTCGATATCGACGCAAAATCGAAGACTGGCAACCATGCTTTCTGGTTCCGCGTTACGGGTTCGGTTCTGAAGTTCGACGGTTTCCTCAAAGTCTACGAGGAGTCGAAAGAAGGAAAGGACGAAGAGGACGAGGAGCTCAAGCACAAACTCCCCGCCCTCGAAGCCGGACAGAAGCTGACTCTCCGCGAACTGAAGCCCGAACAGCACTTCACCGAGCCTCCGCCGCGCTACAACGAAGCTTCACTGGTGAAGGAGTTGGAAGAACGCGGAATCGGACGCCCATCCACTTATGCCGCGATTCTGTCGACAATTCAAGAGCGCCAATACGTGCAGAAGATCGGTGGCAAATTCGTCCCGACCGAGATTGGCCTGGTCGTTACCGATTTGCTGGTGGAAAACTTCCGCGACATTTTCGATGTGCAGTACACCGCCCGTCTGGAAGAAGAACTCGACGAAATTGAAGAAGGCAAAGAGAAATGGCAAGACGCCATGTCGGAGTTCTACAAGAAATTCCAGAAAGATCTCAAATATGCCGAAAAGCATATGGAGAACATCAAGCGGATGGAGAAGCCCACGGACGAGAAATGCGAAAAGTGCGGCGCACCGCTGGTGATCAAGTGGGGCAAGCACGGCTCGTTCTACGCCTGCAGCACCTACGACAAGGACGACCCGAATACCTGCACGTTTACGAAAGAGAATCCGATCAACCTGCCCGATCTCGATTCCGCCGATATGCAGGAGACTGGCGCGGCCGAGGAATACTGCGAAAACTGCGGACGCGTGATGGTGCTCAAGCGCGGACGCTTTGGCCAGTTCATGGCTTGCACCGGCTATCCGGACTGCAAAACCACGCGGCGCCTCGATCAGGGCAAGAAAGTTCCTGACATTCCACTCGACGAGCTCTGCCCCAAGTGTGGACGCAACATGATGATCCGCCACGGACGCTACGGCGAGTTCACCACCTGCAGCGGATATCCCGACTGCAAGTACGTGAAGCAGAACTTCATCGGCGTGAAGTGCCCCGACTGCAAAGACGGCGAACTGGTCGAGAAGCGGGCGCGCAAAGGCAATACCTTCTACGGATGCAGCAATTATCCGAAGTGCAAATTCACTTCAGCAAACAAGCCGATTCCCGAAAAGTGCCCGAGTTGCGGCAACGAATACCTGGTCGAGAAGAACTTGAAGGCCGGCCCGGTGATCGCTTGCCCCAACAAGGAGTGCGACTACGAACGTCCGGCGCCGCCGCCTCCGCCAAATCCAGAAGCGGCAGCCACCACCAGCGCGTAATCGTCTTGGAAAGAGCTCGCAGAGACGTAGCTAGCTACGTCTCTGTTCCTAGCGCAATTGCTACTCACGTCGCCAATTTTTTGCTTCCTGCATACCATTCGCCAATCTAAGATTGCCACCTGTCAATCCTTTGGAGGAAATGAATGGCCAAAAAAGCAACTGTAGCCGATGCACAGCTGATCGCCCAACTCTATGACCTTCGCCGGGAGGCCGAAATGCGGAAAGCGCGCCACTGGTGGGGCGCGGATTTCTTTCCACAAGATGCCGATGACTTCCTCAAAGTAGCGTGGGCAATGGGAACCCCCGAGAATAACTGGCTACGCCAAGTCGGCGGCTACTGGGGAATGGTCGCATCGTTCGTGAACAATGGCGCACTCAATGAACAGTTATTCCTGGCCCCTGGCTTTAGCGGCGAGATGTTTCTGATTTACGCGAAAGTTCATCCGTATATTAAAGAGCTGCGCGAAAAGCTCAACGATCCCAACGCCTGGAAGGACATCGAGACTGCCGTCACTCGTACAAAATGGGGTCGCGACCGGCTTCAGTTCATGATCAAACGCGTCGAGCAAATGCGCGAGAGACGAAAAGCAGCTGCTAGCTCCTAGGTGCTAGCTCTTAGCTCACCTAACAGAGGCACCGAGACCGTTTCCAACAGTTTTAAAAGGCGCGCCTTTTGTGGCGCGCCGTTGCTTTCCAGAAGCTAGTAGCTAGGAGCTAGAAGCGTCTCTTCTGTTATCCTAGTCGGCTGTGCGAATGATCTGGTGGTTCCTGATCCTGGGCATCAGTACCCTGGTCATCGTGTGCGTGGCGATTGCAATCTTCGTTCATCTACGCAAGCACCTGCAAAAAGCGCACGCGGCGCACGACGGAACCACCGGCGAACCGGATCATGAACGGCATTCCGGGAGCTCAGAACACTAGAACTGTTGGGTACCCCGGGGAGAGAGCCAACTATGGCAAAGATGGCAATGCACACGGTGAATCCTCCGCAAGAGCAGGGCTTCGAAGCTGCGCGGCAGATTGCGCTGGTCGTCGGAGCGAGCCTGTTCGTGGCCCTATGCGCGCACATCATGATTCCACTCATGCCCCTCACGCCGGTTCCGCTGACGGTTCAGAACTTCGGTGTGCTGGTAGTCGGATTGCTGCTCGGAAGCCGCCGTGGCTTCGCCGCGATGATGCTCTACCTGGTTGAAGGCATGGCGGGATTGCCGGTTTTCAGTCCCATAGGTCCAGGCGGCGTCGCCCAGCTCTTCGGGCCCACGGGCGGGTTCCTACTCGTTTATCCGTTTGTGGCGTTTGCAGCCGGCTATGTATTCGAACGCGGAACCAAAGGCTTCGCTCGTGCGGCAATCTCCGGCCTTCTCGCCGAGGTCCTGCTATTCGTCGGCGGACTCGGCTGGCTGTACGTGCTGACGCACTCGCTCGCGAAAGCCGCGTACCTCGGCCTCTACTGGTTCATCGCAGCCGAGGTGATGAAGATAATGTTCGCCGCAGCTGTCGCCACGCGTTGGCACCGCTTCGGGAGCGGCAAAGGCGCATATGCTCGGACGTAAGCACGTAGGATCAACCAGGAAAAAGCCGCGAAGCGGCGAATGAAGACAGCCCACGGCGAAAGCCGTGGGAAGCAATCGATCTGAGAAAGTAGCCCCGAAGGGGCGAAAGACGTTAGCCCAGGACGTAAGTCCTGGGTAGCATCCAAGGAAGGAAGCCGAGTCCCGTAGGGACGGTACCTTACCGGCCACACCCAGGAGTTCTCAACCACAATGGCGGTATCCGAAACCCAAAAAATGACGACTGGTAACCCAGCGGATGTCCGCGAAATCACCGTTGCCCACAGCCCCGACTCCGACGACGCGTTCATGTTCTACGGCCTGGCAACGCATAAGGTCCGCACCCCGGGACTGCGCTTCACCCACACCCTGTGCGACATCGAAACGCTCAATCAGAAAGCGTGCGAAGGCGTCTACGACGTCACCGCGATATCGTTTCACGCTTATCCCTACATCCAGGACAAATATGGCCTGATGGCCTGCGGCGGAAGCGTCGGCGAAGGCTATGGTCCCATGATCGTTTCGCCGCGCCCGTTCACCGCCAGCGAGATTAAGACGAAAAAAATCGCTGTCCCGGGCAAATTGACCACGGCGTATCTGGCGTTGCAACTCTTCGCTCCGGGAATTGAAACTAAAGTTGTTCCTTTCGATCAGATCATTCCGCAGGTGCTGGAAGGCAAGTACGAAGCCGGACTCATCATTCACGAAGGCCAGTTGACCTACGACAAATCCGGCTTGCACCGCATTGTCGATCTCGGCAAGTGGTGGCAAAAGGTGACGGGCCTCCCGTTACCGCTTGGGGGAAACGGCATCCGTCGTGCGCTCGGCCCGCAACTCATGGCTGCCGTGACCCAGGCTCTGCGAGAAAGCATCCAATATGGACTCGACCACCGCGAAGAAGCACTGGCCTACGCGATGCAATTCGCCCGTGACCTCGATACAGTTTCAGCCGACAAATTCGTTGGCATGTACGTCAACGAACGCACCCTCGACTACGGCCCCGACGGACGCGAAGCCGTCCGCCGCCTGCTTGACATGGGGCACAAAGCCGGCATCATCGGCCCGGAAGCGAGAGTGGATTGGATAGGATGAAAGCTATTAGCAATGAGCATTGAGCGGTGAGCAGTAAGCCAGCAAGCAATTGCTATTGCACATGGCTCACCGCTCATTGCTCATCGCTAGCCGTCGCGCATGCCAATTCTAAACTCCAATCCTGCTGCCAAAGGCGCTCAAACCCTGCTCATCGACGCCGACGACACCCTCTGGGAGAACAACATCTACTTCGAGCGCGCCATCGCGCGTTTCATCTCATTCCTTAATCATCACGAATTTTCGGGCGAGCGAGTCCGCGAAGTTCTCAACGACGTTGAACGCGAATGCATCGTCAAACACGGATACGGCCTGCACAGCTTCGCCCACGCATTAGTCAACACCTTCGAACGTCTCAGCCCCGCTCCCGTCACACCTGAACTTCACGCGCAGGTGATCAGCTTCACCGAGGTCATCGAGAACCACGGTATCGAGTTCCTGCCCGAAGTGCCCGAAACTTTGGAGCACCTGTCGCGGAACAATCGTCTGATCCTCGTCACCAAAGGAGCGCGGGAAGAGCAGTCGGGCAAGGTCGAGCGCTCCGGCGTGAAGAAGCACTTCGAAGCCGTCGAAATCGTCGCCGAGAAAAAGACCGAAGTCTACGCGCACCTTGCCCGCAAATACGACTGTAATCACGGCGACACATGGATGATCGGCAACAGCCCGAAATCCGACATCAATCCAGCACTAGCCGCAGGGCTCAACGCGGTCTTCGTGCCCCACGGTGACACCTGGATCCTCGAACACGAAGAAGTCAATTCCGCACCCGAAGGCCGGAAACTTCTCATCGTTGGACGCTTCGCCGAACTATGCGAGCATTTCTAATCATTTGCCGGCAGCCTTCCGCAATCGATCGAAAATAGAAACGCTCTCGAAGTGAAACTCACTTTGGAAGCGGCTCGCATCCAGCATTTGCGGATTGCCCGCCGGCGTACCGTCGCCAAGCCTTACAGTGATGTTCGCGTTCAGGTTTTCTACCACCCGTTTCAAATCCTCAACAACAACTGATTTGCACGGCGCGTTGTAAACCGTGTACGTCAGGGACGAAGCCTGCACTAAGCTCAACAGCATCACAGCCAAATCCTCGACGTGGAGTAGCAGTAGATTTTCCGACGCCCGATAAGGCAGCGAAATCTCTGCCCGATAGTCCGCCTTGAGCAATTCAAAAATCTCGCTCCTCCAAGGGGACGAAACCGATTGCGCTCCCGGTCCCACTACGCGCCCGACTCGTAGACTCACGAACTCAAGGCCATGACACTCGCGATACGATTGCCCCAACTGTTCCACGTAAAGTTTGGCCGCACCATACAAGTCTTCAGGTGCGGCTCGATCGTCCTCCGAAACAGTCTGATCTGCAGGATAAGTTCCGTAGACGCTCAGCGAACTCCCAAAGACAAATCGCCGGACGTTGAATTCCCGTGCCAGTTCCAGCAGATGCAGACTGCCCTGGACGTTAACCTCCGTCGCCCGTACCGGATTGCGTTGTGCAGCGGTCGGCAGAATCGCCGCCAGATGAACAATCTTCCGGATACGCTGGTGTTCGAGTACACCGCGCAGTTGCGCCACATCCGTAAGGTCGAGGTGAATCTCTTCGCCACCGGTTTCGGCCGCATCCGCGACCGGGACGCGGTCCAATGAGACGACGCTATATCCTTTACGCTGTATAAGTTTTACCAGTGCGCGGCCGATGAAGCCGCGTCCGCCCGTCACCAGGATCGAATTCTTTTCTCTCGCTTCCATCCGTTAACTCTTAAGGAATCATGCGTCAGAAACCGGTTCTCCTCTTCGTCACCGCATCAAACTAACCAACATCCGGCTCTCGCGCGGGATATTTCCCGCATGGTACGCTCAATCTGCTCTGCGATCTGGCTCCACTTCGTCCCAGTGGCGGTTCAGACCAACAATCTGAGACGTTTGCTGCACACGGTCGAGGCGCTTTCGGAACTCGGGCCCGCGTTAACGGCCGAGCGCGAGTTCTCTGACACCTCGCGGCTCATGCTGTCTGCCGTGATGGAAGCAGCCGGTGCGCGCGAAGGCACTCTCTTTTTGTTTAGTGACAAGCCTGCGGTTTTGACTTCCGCGACAGCCATGGGCTTTGCGCTCATGCCCGACCCCGCCTTCATTCCTCTCCTTCCGAAACATGTTCACGCACTCACGGCTGCGCGTGGACCCATCGTTCTCAATTCATCGACCTACTCCGTTTTTCTCAGCTCGAATGGCAATGTTGCTCCGGAACTTTTCAAGTGTCTCGCACCCCTGAAAGCCGGGGGCCGCCTTGCCGGAGTGATCGCTCTTGGCCGTCGCCCCGGCGATGCCCTTTACGAAGACAGCGAACTCGACGCGCTTGAGTTGCTCTGCAGCTATGTCGCGCTGGCAGTTCAGAATTACGCGTTGACCCAGACCATCGCGCAACGTGTCTCTGAAAACCTGCGCCTGATGGCGTCTTTGCACGGTTTCTACGACAACGCGCTCGAAGCCTTCGCTACCGCGATCGACGTCAAGCACGTCAACATTCACGGACACTCTTTGCGCGTTGGACGATACTCCGCTGCGATCGGCGACGCCATGGGTATGGATCCCAGCGAAGTTGCGGCCCTCCGCAGCGCCGGATACCTTCATGACATCGGCAAGGTCGCTGTCGATCGCCGCCTCTTCGGCAAAGCCGGCGCGCTTGATCCCGATGAGTTTCGCGAGATGGCCGATCACACGACCGTCGGACACCAAATCGTGAGCAGTGTGCAATTCCCGTGGCCCAAGATCCCCGAGGCAGTGCGCTGGCATCACGAGCGTAGCGACGGCTCTGGATATCCCGACCACCTTGTCGAATCCGACGTTCCCATCCAGGTTCGCATTATCGGCATAGCAGACTCGTTCGATGCCATGACGAGCCCTCGTCCCTATCGCGCACCAATGTCAGTAGGCAATGCGCTCAGCGATCTGGTCCGCATGGCACCTGAAAAATTCGATCCGAACGTGGTGCAAGCTCTGCTGATTCAAGTACGCCGCGAAGCCGTGGGCAGCAATCGTGTACCACTCCTCGATAACGCGCCCGTGAATATCGCTGCGACCGATATCGACCATCTCGCGGCCACGCTGCAATATAAAGTCTCCCGCGGAAAAGCGTACCTGACGTAAGTCAAAGCACTCGGCATTCAGCCTCCTTGTTGCGAAGTCATATCAAGTCATCGTGGCCGAGTGCTGACTGCTGACTCACTGACCATTGACCACTGAAATCCTATCGAACTCGTCCGTAACTCCCTCTAACTCAATTACTTTCGCAGATCGCAAGAACCATACCCGCCAGCAACTTTTTCCGGCTTTCGGGTTCATAATGGGAGGGTTACCTTTCTGGGAGTCCTCATGAAATCCCGGGTTTCACGGTTGGCGCTGGTCTTGCTTTGTTTGGGCTTGGCGTGCGCCGTTCCACAGCTGCGTGCCAAGAAAAAGGACACGAAAACCAATTCTGGTCCCGACGAGCAGAAACGCGCCGTACATGCGTTGAACCGCCTGACCTTCGGTCCGCGACCGGGCGACGTGCAGCAGGTGATGGCGATTGGCGTCGATCACTGGATCGACCTTCAACTTCATCCTGCCAAAGTTTCCGATAGCGCCCTGGAGGCGCACCTCGCCCCGCTGCGCACGCTGCACATGAATCCTCGGCAGCTCGCCGAAAATTTCCCTGACAACCAGATGATCAAGCAGGTCTACGACGGCAAGCGGCCGATGCCGTCCGATCCTGCAGAGCGCGCGATTTACCAGGTGCAAATCGCCCGCTACGAACACCGACTCCAGAACCGTCAGCAAAAAGAGAGCGCACCGTTTGCAGCCCCCGCTCCAGTTCCTATACCTCCACCGTCAGAGTCTGCTTCCGAAGGCGCAAAGACTGCCGACGAACTATCCGCCGCGGCAGCTGCCAATCCTGAATCCATGCCGCCGCCTGACAGCGGCTCGATGAGTGCGATGAACGGGGCAAATCCCGCGGACGAAACAGCCCTGACTCCTGCACCCAAGCCAAAGCTAACTGCCGAGGAAGAGGCCGAAGCCCGTCGTCGCGAAGACCGTCTCTACGCCGATCTCAATACGCAGAGTCTTGCCGACCTTCCGGCAGATGAGCGTTACAAGAAAATCCTCGCCATGTCGGCCGACGACCAGCTTGCTTTTGCTGACTCTCTGAAGGGAGGAAAGGGCCAGGATTTCTTTAATGGGCTCGATCCAAAACAAAAAGAAACGCTCCAAGCCATGAACGCGCCACAGTTCGTCGTCGTTGAGGAGCTCAGCCAAGCCAAGCTGCTGCGCGCCATTTACAGCGAGCGCCAGCTGGAAGAAGTGATGACCGATTTCTGGTTCAATCACTTCAACGTCTTTGCCGGCAAAGGACCGGAGCGTTTGCTGCTCACCAACTACGAACAGGAAGTGATTCGCCCGCACGCGCTTGGAAAGTTCGAAGACCTGCTCGTTGCAACCGCGAAGAGCCCGGCGATGCTCTTCTACCTTGACAATTGGATGAGCGTTGGACCGAACTCGCTTCAGGCGATGGGCGTTCCGGCCAGGCCTGTGGTTCGCTATGGGCCCTACGGACGTCCACGCGTGGCACGGCCGCGGCCAAATCCAAATGGGAGGCGCAAGCAAAGTAGTGGCCTAAACGAAAACTACGGACGCGAACTGCTCGAACTGCACACGCTGAGTGTGAACGGCGGGTACTCGCAACGCGACGTCACCGAAGTCGCGAAGGTCTTCACTGGCTGGACAATCGATAGAGTTCAAGACGGCGCCGCCTTCCACTACGATCCGCGCATGCACGAGCCCGGACCGAAATTCGTCCTCGGGCACCGCATCAAGCCCAAGGGCGAAGACGAGGGCAGGGAAGTGTTGCACCTGCTGGCCACTAGTCCGCATACAGCACACTTCATCTCGTTGAAGCTGGCACAGCGTTTTGTCTCCGACGATCCGCCACCCGCTCTCGTCGATCGAATGGCGAAAACGTTTGAGAAGAACAAAGGTGACATTCGCGAAGTGCTCTTGACGCTCTTCCATTCTCCTGAGTTTTGGTCCGATCAGACGTATCGCGCCAAAGTAAAAACGCCCCTCGAGTTTATAGCATCCGCGGTACGCGCTACGGGAGCTGACGTTCAAGATGCGGTTCCACTCGCGCGTCAGCTGAACAATATGGGCATGCCGCTCTACGGTGCTCAACCGCCGACCGGATATTCGATGAAAGCCGATACCTGGGTGAGTTCCTCCGCGTTGCTAAATCGCATGAATTTTGCGTTAGCGTTCACCTCCGGCAAAGTTCGCGGAGTAAGTGTCGATACTCAGCAGTTGGCCGGTGGACCGGCCGCACTACCTGACGCCACGACAACGCTCTCGACCATGGAAACCAAGCTGCTAGCGGCAGACGTCTCGAAGCAGACCCATGATTCGATCATTGCGCAGCTGCAGTCGCCCAAGAGTGACAAGCCGCAGCAGGCCAATAACGGACCGAGGTCGAAGCCCCCGGACCAAAATCGGCCGCCGGACGCAAGTACGATCGCAGGCCTGCTGCTAGGCTCTCCAGAGTTTCAAAGAAGATGAGCGATCGTGATCCGTAGCCGATTGGCAAGCTAGTAGCTAGAAGCCAGGAGCGGTTTATGTCCATAACCCGTCGCCTATTCCTTCACAACGGCGCTCTCGCCGTGGTCGGCACCGCCGCCGTGCCAAGCTTCCTCACACGCGCCGCGTTCGGCGCCGTCGAAAACACAGGACGCCCAAAACGCCTGATCGTCATCTTTCAGCGCGGCGCTGCCGACGGACTGAACATGGTCGTCCCCCACGGCGAGAAGCAGTATTACGCCATGCGCCCGAGCATCAACATTCCCCGCAAGAGCGTAATCGATCTCGACGGATTCTTCGGCCTGCATCCATCGCTTGCACCGTTGCAGCCGCTCTGGCAACAGCGCCATCTAGCGATCGTTCATGCGGCCGGTTCGCCCGATGCAACCCGTTCTCACTTCGACGCGCAGGATTTCATGGAAACCGGCACGCCGGGGGTGAAGGTCACCGACGACGGATGGCTCAACCGCTCGCTTCATGGGATCGCGCGCGCTCCGCAGAATTCTCCGTTCCGAGCCATCGCGCTTGGTCCTTCACTGCCGCGAATCCTCAGCGGGCCCGAACCCGCCGTCGCGATGAACAACATCACCGACTTTTCCGTAGGCGGCAGGAATCCCAAGGCCTCTCCCGCAGCCAGCGCCTTCGAGGCGATGTACGATCGCTCCTCTGACAGCGTCCTGCATGGCACGGGCGAAGAGACTTTCGACGCGGTAAAGATGCTCAAGGCCGCTGACCCCGGCAAGTACATGCCAGGACCGGGCGCGAACTATCCCAAGGGCCGTTTTGGCGACAGCCTGCGGCAACTCGCACAACTCATCAAGGCGAATCTCGGCGTGCAGGTCGCCTTCGCCGATATCGGTGGGTGGGATCATCACGTGAACGAAGGCGCTGTTGAAGGCCAACTAGCCAACGTTCTCGGAGAATTCTCGCAGTCGCTCGCGGCCTTCTGGATCGATCTCGGCGATCTCGGCGAAGACACTGTCGTAGTCACCATGTCAGAATTCGGACGCACCGCGCGCGAGAACGGCAACCGTGGCACCGATCACGGTCACGCCAATGTGATGTTTATTCTCGGCGGCCCGGTGAAGGGCGGCAAAGTCTATGGCCGCTGGCCCGGCCTCGATCAGTCGCAACTCTACGAAGGCCGCGATCTAGCCCTCACCACCGACTTCCGCCAAGTCGTAGGTGAAGCCGTCGCCCGCCACATGGGCAACAAGAACCTGTCAGAGGTTTTTCCGGGATACGACAATCAGCCAGGAAGGTTTCTGCGATATCTAGGTTGACCACAGCACGTGTGGGAGATGGACGCCTTCGTCCGTCCAGCGATGGCGAAGCCGCGCATTGGATTTAGGAACGCGGCAGGGGCGACATTCGCTAGCACCATGAGCGAAACGAGTCCCGACAGGGACGCCACTCACGCCGCAACCGACTCAGCCGAAGTCTTTTCCGAAACGGAAGCTGACACGTGTTGCCGCGTGTACTCCACCCACCCCTCGGCCACAAGAAATGTAATCGTAAATCCCAGCCAAAACGCGATTCCGAAAAACTCATGGGGCGTGAGCCTGCGAAACGCAAAAAATATTCCGACAATCGGTCGTGTTGTCGCGACACCTAACCCTACTCCGTACATGCGGATCATCCACTCGCGATGGCGAGCGACTTCTTTTCGCCGGATATGAATGTAGGCCTTCACCAGGCAGATCAAAAACAGAATTGCGAACAACGTTGTCGCAGCGGTTTCATTCGGTCCGCCGATGTTCATCTTGTAACTCATCACCAGCGCGGAGATTCCAATGATCAATCCAAGCACAACCAGACAGCGCCCCATCCAGCGGTGCAGTTGCAAGTGCTTTTGCCGGATACTACCGGCGAACTGAAAAGGAACCAGCCCCAGGAAGAGAGCGCCCGGCAAGATGTGAATCAGGGTCAGTGCCGTGTGCTTCGCGAATCCTGTATTGAGCCCAGCAGCCGGATTGGACTGCATCCCTCCGAATTGCGCAGGCCAGAGCAGGACCAAAGTGCGGCGCGTCACGGCCGCGATCCCGATGGCAACCAGAAAAATCACACCAAACCAGACGAAGCGGCGCGCTCGCTTAGGCACAGACATTCGAGTCTCCCCATCAAGCGTGGACGGTGGCTGCTGTTGTAGACGGATCAGTAGCCTATTTATTGTGCAGGCAGGCATTTTTTCCGGAGCAAATCAGGCGGGCAACCGTGTTGGGATGGAGCCACATCGAGCCAAGCTTTCAGCCCAGCGGAACTAGTAAATACCCAGGGGGTGATGAGGTGAGTGAGCGGCCCAGGGCATCGCGGCGTTAGATCTCGACCAGCACGTCGCCGTCTTCGATCTTCATGGGATACACCGCGACTCTTGCATCCGCATTGTGAGCCTCTTGGCCGGTCTTCGGATCCCATTCCCACCCATGCCATGGACAGACGACCTTGCCCTTTTCGACGGCTCCTTGTCCGAGCGGTCCGCCGCGATGCAGGCAGATGTTATCGATCGCGGAGTAATTGCCATCCACGTTGGCGACGCAGATCTCTTTATCGCCGCAGCGAAATTCCTGGGCCTGGTTCGTAGCCGGTAGGGCAGACTCGACGGTGAGCTTTATGAAGGTTGGCATGGTGAGGTGAGCAAGTCGCCATTAGCCATTGGTCTTAATTCCGTAGCAGCCCGCAATTTCAACCGGCTAAATGCTAACTTCCAGTTGCCAATCGCTATTTTGGCTGCAGCGTCTGCGCGATCATGACCTGCCGCTTGAAGTTCTCGACCATGTTTGGATCGAGCCGGACTTCGGTGGGCTTCTTCGCTAGAGTCATAGTGTCGATCTTGTCCTGCAGCTTGAGCAGCGCGTAGAACAGGTTCTCCGGACGCGGCGGGCACCCAGTGACATACACGTCCACCGGCACGATCTTGTCGACGCCTTGCAGCACTGCGTAGGTATTGAATGGCCCACCGACTGACGAACACGCGCCCATCGAGATCACCCACTTGGGATCGGGCATCTGGTCGTAAATGCGCTTCACGACCGGAGCCATCTTCAGCGTGACCGTCCCGGCCACGATCATCAGGTCGCTTTGCCGCGGGCTTGGACGAAACACTTCCGACCCGAAGCGCGCGATGTCGAAGCGCGCGGTCGAAGACGCGATCATCTCGATGGCGCAGCAGGCTAGCCCGAACGTCATCGGCCACACTGCCGATTTGCGCGCCCAGTTAAAGACGTAGTCGACGGTGGAGATCAGGAAGTTCTTTTCAAACTTGTTCTGCAACCAGCTCATGCATCAACCTCGTTTCGTCAGGTCCAGCAAAAGCGTGTACCCCTGCAGTCTAGGTAAGCCGCGAAAGGCTGTCAATCGCCGCGAATAGAGCCCTGTTGCGGGTGGTGCCGTGGCGTTGCGACCACTGCGCTACCAGGGCTCCCGGCTTCAACTGTCTTTGCGATACAGCAGATTTTTCATCGCCTCGCGCCGGGCGGCGTTGGCGCCCTTGTCGGCCTTTAGTGGGTCGGCAGATTTTGATCCCGCGTCGGTTTCCTCTTCGCTGCACGAAGGACAACGATTGGCGAAACCCGGCTTCCCCGGCTTCAGTTCGAACTCCTCACCACAAACAACGCACTTCTTAATCGGATACGCCATGACTTTTTGTGTGTTCCCCTGTGATCTCTGTGGTCCTGTTGTTCATCACAGGGGACACAGAGGAACACAGGTCATCTCAATTAGTTTAGGAAATACTGGCGGTACAGAGTATCTCGCTGCGCGGGACGGAAGCCGGCGTCGCGGATGATTCGGCGCAGCTCTTCTTCCGTCGTGCAGTTGGTCACGCCTGCGGCGCGTACCACGTTTTCTTCCAGCATGACCGAGCCAACATCGTTGCCGCCGAAGCGGAGGCCCATCTGGCAGACTTTCAATCCTTGCGTGACCCAGCTCGATTGCACATTGAGGAAGTTCGAGAGATACAGGCGCGAAATCGCCAGAACTTTCAGATACTCGACCGCCGTCGCCTCATCCCAGTGGCGGCCACCGAGAGCGGTGTTTGCCGGTTGGAAGCTCCACGGGATAAACGCGGTGAAGCCACCCGTCTCTTCCTGCAATTCGTAGAGCTTCTGGAAATGATTGATCCGGTGCTCGTATTTTTCGCCGACTCCGAACATCATGGTCGCCGTGGTGCGCATGCCGATCTGATGTGCGGTGCGGTGGACGTTGATCCAGTCTTCGGTCAGGCACTTCAGGCGCGCAATCTTGTAGCGCACTTCGTCATCTAGAATTTCGGCGCCGCCGCCGGGGATCGAATCGAGTCCCGCATCTCGCAGCCGGAGAATCGTGTCGCGAACCGACAGGCCGCTGTACTCGGCGATCGCGATGATCTCCGACGCCGAATAGCAATGCAGATGGATCTTCGGAAAACGTTGCTTGATGCCGCGCAGCATCTGCTCGTGCCAGTCGATCTTCAGGTCGGGATGCAGGCCTCCCTGCATCAGCACACCCGTTCCGCCGAGTTCCACCGTTTCGCGAATCTTCTCGTAGATCGTGTCGAAATCGAGAATGTAGCCTTCCTTCGCAGCGGGGCCCTTGAGCGGACGGTAGAACGCGCAGAAGGTGCAGTACTCGGTGCAGAAGTTGGTGTAATTGATGTTGCGGTCGATGATGTAAGTGACCACGCGCTCGGGATGCAGGCGGCGGCGCACCGCGTCGGCTTCCATCCCGATGCCAATCAGATCATCGGAGTTAAACATCTCCAGAGCTTGCTGCTTCGTCAACATAGGGAATCCACAGAACACTCAATTTTATCAGGCAGAATTGAGGCGTGCGACGGCCCGGCCGCGAATGAAGCAGCGATCTGAATGTACATACAAATCCATATGGACTGAGGGTTTGAGTTCGAGCGCACGTGTTCGAAACAAGTCCTGTGCGCCAGATTTCGCATCGTTTTTCACGCGATCCCGTAAAGTATTGATTCCGTTAAACTTATGTTAGATCTTACCGCAGTTTTGGCCCGCAAAAATATTGAAAACCAATAGTGTATCGATAAATTATTCCAAAATAATGACTTAGCTGCATTGCGTTGTCTATGCACTTTTTGCAACTTATTCATTCCATTGGTGTTACGATCCGGTGGTGTTACGCTCCGGCGCACAGAAGATTTTGTCCACAAAATCTTTAAACTGAATAACTTACAGGCAAAATACCCTGGAATAAGGGGCTAGCGGGAACGGCGAGAGGCGTTCAACTCGCCGCCTTTCCCGTGATCTTGCCGAAAGATTGGGTGCGCACGGTTCCACTATGCGCGTTCCATATCCTCGGTCAAGTTGGATGTCACAAGAATGGGGATTGAGGTCTGGGAAAACGTCAGGTCTTTTTCTAGCTGGATGGTCTCAAGAAATCGAGTGTGAAGTCGTTGCAGGCGGCGCCTCTTCCATTTCCGAGGCACGCCTGCGCCAGCTGCACCGCTGCGTCACGTCTTTTCGGTCAACCCCGACCGGTAGAATGGAAGTGCTCGGATCCCTTTACGCATCCGCAGTAAGCGCTTTCATCACCGTAGTCCACTCGGTCCTTCAGAATGAGAGAATCTAAAGTGGAATTTCCCTCCGGCGTGTTATCGGCTCAGGACGGCCTGCGTCCGTTCCTACACAAGCTCATATGACCCCAGGCGCTTTCATCCACCAGAGGTTCGGCCGCGAGGCTTTTGGCCGTGACCCCGCTGGCTATGACGCAGCACGACCCGGGTATCCGGACTGGGTCTTTGATTTTTTACGCGAGCGATGTGGTCTAGCGCGCGATACGGTTACGTTCGAGATTGGAGCCGGGACGGGAAAGGCGACTCGTCAACTACTGGAATTGGGTGCCAGCCCATTGGTGGCCATTGAGCCCGATGAACGCCTCGCAGCCTTCCTCCGGGAAGCCATTCCGAACAAAGCGCTCACAATAGTCACGGCAACGTTTGAAGACGCCGTACTGCAAGAGGGCAGCTTTGATTTGGGTCTCAGCGCCACGGCATTCCATTGGCTCAACCAGGATTCTGCCCTGGCCAAGGCGGCGAAGCTGCTCCGCCCGGGCGGCTGGTGGGCGGTGCTGTGGAACGTCTTCGGGGATCCCGGTCGACCCGATTCTTTTCACGAAGCAACAAAAACTCTTCTCGACAAGCCCTTGAGTCCTTCAGCGGGAAATGGCGAGGTTCCTTTCGCTCTCGATGCCGAAGCCAGGCTGGCGGCCCTGGAACGGACCGACGCCTTCGACAACATTGAGCACCGCATCAGCACATGGTCGCTCGATCTCGATGCGGATCAAACCGTTGCCCTCTACGCGACCTATTCCAACGTCAACATCCGTCCAGATCGTGAGGAAGTTCTTAACGAGTTGCGTCGCATTGCACACGATGAGTTCCAAAACTGCGTGACTCGCAACATGAGCACAAGCCTATACGTTGCGCGACATCGGCCTCAATCGTTCAAAGTGGCGGGCTCATCGTAGATTCGGCGCGAGCGTCACCGAATCGCTGACCTTTTAGAGTAATGCTTTCTTTGCGACAGTCACTAGAGTCTCCTGTCAGATGTGACAGTTTGCTCCACCTGCAAGATCAATCAACACTGAGAACCAGCAGTCGTAGTCGGCGTAACCATAAGGATTCGACCGGTTACGTAACTGATTGGGAGGTGGTCATGAGACGAGATCGATTTGTATTGGCCGTGCTGGTGGCTGCGTCAGCTTTGGCTTTTGGTCAGAGCGACAAGCCGAGCGCAGCGGAAAACGGCGGTAGCCAGACTGCCGGACACCACAGGCACAGCACGATTACCGGTTGCTTGAGCCCCGGTGACCATGACACGTACCGGCTCGTGGATCAAAAAGGAGTTACGAATATGGTCTATAGTTCGACCGTTCATCTTGACTCCTATGTCGGGCAGTTTGTTACGCTGACCGGCAGTAAATCGGCGACACCGAGTACTGACACAGGGACAGGACGACCGATGCCTCACTTCGCGGTGACGGGAGTACAACCGGCGACGGGCCAGTGCAAGTGAAGTTGCGCTTACGTCCTGATGCTGCCACATTGACGCGGCACTGAAGCACCGTTTTAGGAACTCAAAGCCAATAGACGGCTTGTTCGCGGCATTTTTCCGATCTACGGGAATCCCAGCCAAGTAGCCGGCGCTGCGGAACTGCCAGGGATCTTTCGACTCCGTATGTCCTTCGCGCTTCGGCGCGAAGAACATGCTCCGCTCAGGATGACAGAGGGACGGATTTTCTACTTATTCAATCGGCTTCGCGGCCGAGGTTCGAACCGATTCCTATCCAATCGACTTGGCAATCTGAACGAGGATTTGAAATGCATTGGTCTCGAACAGACGAAGCATCCCCAGGGCGAGCGCAAGAATAATGCCGAGCGACATCGCGTATTCGACCATGGTCTGTCCTTCGTCTTGCAGCCAGGTTTTAGCTGAGAGTCGCAGGTTGTTTCTACCTCTAGAACTTGGGATCGAAATACAAGGACTGGGTTTTGTGCACCTCCCCAGTCGGA
>Ga0126371_10000915_pt1 | contig 24639 bp, 16 predicted proteins | sample PanSoiMetaPlot_4_FD_110145 | JGI IMG/M metagenome (GOLD analysis project Ga0126371, IMG submission 110145) | Tropical forest soil microbial communities from Panama - MetaG Plot_4 | ecosystem: Environmental > Terrestrial > Soil > Tropical forest > Bulk soil | place: Panama | collected 2016-02-17 | reverse complement strand
CAAATGCAGAGAGCCGGAGAAGTTATAGAGCCTGAGGATCTCCTGCAAGCCTTCTTTTCCCTGGTCCACCAAAGACAAGTAATTTAACGAAAGGTGTGAGATTAATTGCCAGAGCGTCGCCTTGCCCAGCGGCGGACGATAGGTAGACGTGGGCCGGCGCAAAGCAAACACTTTTTTCACTGCCGAGAATCCTTCGAGCGTGAAGTCTCCCATGCTGGAACTTTCACGCTGCGACCCATTTTGCGCCGCAATCGGGAGCTTGGAAGGGAAACTCCCGTTCGTGCACGTGCACCGGACGGTGATTGCAGCAGCGTCCAGACGAACCGGCTCTCCCGACAAATCGACCAGAGATAGATACATCTCAGTGGGTGCATCTTCGTGCAGTTCGGAAGCTTTACGTACCGAATGCCAATACTTGGTGGCGTCGCTATCCTCCACACCATGCCGAAGCGCGTAGAACGGCCGGTATTCGATCAGACTGCGAGTGCGAGCATCCTGCGCCGTTACGTCATCGATCGAGTAAATCTCGGTTGTGCTCTGACGGTGGAGATCGGCGATCACCTGATATTCGAACTTGCTTCCATCCGCCCGAATCGGTTCTGCGATTTGGGAAAATAAGTTAACGGCAGGAGTACAGCCAAGCTTCAGCGTACTCTGCGAAACGCCTAGCTCGAGCATCTGGTGGCGTTCCGGACGCTCGAAATTTGAAAACAGGAATGCCAGTTCGCACTGTGAGCCGAAACCCTGTGTACGAAGGAGTTCCACAGATTGAAGATCGAAGAAATAGAATTTCTCGGGAAACGTGAAGTACTCCTGCAGCAAGCGAAATCCCAGAAAGGAACGGCCAGCGTACGGAAGAACTCCTTCGTTTTCGCCAAAACCTACTGGCTTCAACGGCGAAGAGTTGCCCTGCGAAGAATCGTAAAGAACGATGGGCTTTGAGCCTGGTTTCTCCGGATTATGAGCGGTTATGGCAATGCAGTTATTAAAGAGCAACTCGTAAAGGGAACCAACGATATTGCTCTCTCCAGAGAGATAGAAACGCAGGGAATTCAACTCGAGCTTGTGAAAGAAGACATCCGGCATTGATTCCAGCCGGAGGTTGAGCGCAGCGGTCGCGGTTCCTGTGCCTGCGGGCTGAAACATGCCCTCGCTCGAACGAAATGTCGCGTTCTTCACCCGCAATGGCCAGATCGTCGAGTCGTAGGCAGTGCGGAACTTGCACGCAATTCCATTGACACGGTTGGATTGAAGCATCGACCCGGCCGGAATATGGAGGCCAGTTGAAAGCTTTCCCTGCTCAGGATCGAGCTGGCATTCGACAACCGTCATCGAAGGGACAGGACGAATGTAGTGAGGAAAGAGACACTCGAGCAGAGCTGAACTGATCTCAGGAAAGTCGTCGTTAATCTTCAGGTGAACACGCGCGGCGAGCAGCGCGAAACCCTCCAGCAAGCGCTCGACGTGAGGATCTTCGCAACGATCCGGCTCCATGAGCAATCGGCCGGCGAGCTTCGGATACTTTCGCGCCCACTCCGCTCCCATTTGCCGGATGTAGGTCAGCTCACGCTCGTAATAATTGAGAAGATCTTCCCGGATGCCTGCCACGTCAGCTCACCTTGCACTCCCCGTTAGTCGGATCGAGTGAACTCTGGAACGCTACCTCTGCTGGAACCGGATCCATCAGCACAATTCCAGCGATTTGGAAGTGGAGCAGATGACTGCCGAGTACTTGGGAGCCGAATTCAATCGTGACGTCCCGCAACCGACGATCGAAGCGCGCTACTGCATCCTCCATGTTGTGAAGCAACTCATCTTTGTCATGAGTGCGCGACGGATCTTCTGAGTTCAAATCGGGAATGCCATAGCAGAAAACACTACTCTGCAATTGGGGATATCTCTCCAGGCGATCGTCTTTCACTCGCCTGGAGTTGAACAGCCACTCCAAGTCTCTACGTACCGAGTCCTCGTATCGGCGCACTGCTTCCCTGCTCTTGGCTTTGTTGGCATGCCGGCGAAGCCTGCCGGAAGCATCCATGTCAGTGGAATCGTAGAAATCAGGCTCGTCATTACTGAGCCGGTCAATGATCGATGGAGTGGGAAAGCCGTCGATGTCCTCGATGGGCACGATTATTCACCTTGATCAAGATCTTTCGAATTGCAAAGCTGCAACCGGTCCGAGTCGGCACAGCAAGCTGTACGCGCGCGCTCGTTCCTGCTGGTCACGGGTCGTGCGATCGATGCACTGCACCAGCATGGCCAACACCTGTGCAAGAAAAGCGGGATCCTCCCAGTCAAGCAAGTTACGTCGCTCGATCTCTTGAGAAAGTGCCTGCAGAATGGGATACGCCAACGTGAAGTGCTGAGTGGCAAGACAAATCTGCGCCATTTGCAGTTGCCGGCGAAAGCGCTCGCGTCCCGAAGACTCGCGAGCCGCTTCCCGCGCAAATCCATCAATGGCCTCAGCAACGTGTCCGGACTTAGCCAACTGCATAGCGACCTCAAAGTAGTCGGCGTGGCCATTCTCGCTCGAAGGCTCTTTTCTGGCCTCTGCATACTCGGGAACCGGAGCAGTCTGCTCCGGTTGTGCCTGCCGTGGAACCACGTTTTCCTGAATCCATTCGGCGGTCTGCCTGTCGGCGACAGCAGTGCCGTCGCTCAGGTTCATCGAAACCAGATCCGGATAGTCCTGCAACAAGGCGCGGGTTTCACTACATATCGTCTTTTGTACCGCAGAATACGAAAGGTTGTAACAGGCTTCCCAGGCATACCGCTGCAAATCGAGCCAGGCGCGACCACTGGGGGTAGCCATCGCACTTTCCACCCCATTAAGCAATCCCTCCCAATTGCCTTCACGCTGCAGAGTCCGTAACTGCTGCCGGGTTTCCGTAGGCGGACTGGCAAGAAAGGATTCATCGAGCGTGTCACCCTGCCCCCGAAGTTCGCCCCAGCGCAAGGCGCGCGTAAGTAAATAGGGGGCGACCAGCGAAGGATCCTGCCTACGTAGATATTCGGCAATGCGAGCGGCGAGAGTGGCGGCTGTCTCAGGGCTGTCTGGTTCGCTCCACGAGCCTGCTGCACGAACGCGCGCCGGAGCAGCCGCAGCGCCCCCACCCACGGACACAGCGGAGGAATCGTCTCCGCCTCCTTCTACCACTTCCTCCGCAGGTTGTTCCGAATCGGGACCACCTTTCTCCGTGTACAATACGTTGGCAGTGGTCCTGACTTCATCAAGGACGCTACGGAGTTTGCCTAGGCTGGGACCTTCGCTGCCGTATTTTTCGTCGCAGAACCTGTCTAGTGTGGCGACAGCATCGAGCGAAGCGTCAAGAGACTGGACGATTTGTTCATAGAATTCCTTCGGCGTGGCGGCCAAAGCCTCGTTCCAGTCTTCCGGTGTGAGCTTGCCGTCCTTGATAGCTTCTTCCCGGGTTTCGTTTTTCTTCTCGTCAGACTTAGCATCGTCCTCGGAGGGAACCGTCTTCTTCGTCTGATAGTCGATCCAGGTAAGACCGTTTTTGGTGAGGGGAAGACGGCGAAGAATGTAATCACAACGTGAGGCAAAGAATTCCTGCGGAGAACAGCGGAGTTCGGGACTTCCGTCCTCGATTTCCGGGTAGCAACTCTCCCAGAACTTCTCCTGCAGGTCCTTTAGAAAGGAGATGCAATCTGGGAGTACCGGAAAGCTCTCTCGCCGCAACAGAGCTTCACCCAGCCAGGCGGCAAGTTGAAGATCTTTGCTTCTCTTGATGAGGGCATCGCACGTCAGCTTTATGACAAGCGCGAAATCAGCCTTTTTGCGCGCCCGTTGCCATTCACCCTGGGGAGCGTCGTCCTCGTCTTCCTGGCGTGCTTCTTTTATTCTGTCGTAGACAGGATCGTAACGGAGGTTTTCCCCACAGGGATTGTTTCCGGGAATGGGATTGAGCAGATCATCACGCTGAAGCGGCACGGCTCTCTCCCAACGCATCCTCAAACTCGATGGTTCCGAGTTCCAGAATGGGGATCTCTTGCCCGTCCATTACGAACAGCTTCTGACCGAGCGGGACTTCACCACAAGTCTCGTCTTCGATCCAGACGGTCGATCGTCCCAGCCTCACTTCGTCCTCTTCGTAACGTGACGAGAGTGGCGAAATGACAGGGAGCAGCACCTCACCCAGTTCCATCGCTTTATATTCAGGGGTCGTGGTAACGATCGCCGGAGTCCAAAGCAGATCTCGCAGTCGCTTCGGTTTGGGAATCTCGATTCGCGCAATCTGTTCCAAGGCAATCCAACTGTAGGAGCCGGCAACAAATACCTCGAGCGCACCTCCAATACGAGGATCTGCGTCGCTGAAGGACTTGCCAAATTCTCCCGCTCGAGCGATCGCTCGAGGACGAATTGCATGTGCCATTGGATAACTGCGATCTGCAAACATCTGCTGACGAATTCGTTCGGCATGCAGCGCCGAGCGGTATAAAAGAGCGCCCATTCCAGCCGACTGACTGGCGTCGGCAAGAACCGACAAATGTTTCTCGGCACGTTCGTACTCGCCGGCGAAGCACAGCAGTTCAAACAGAAAAGTACGGCGCTTGGCGTCAAGAGGGGCATTGCGCACCTCCTCGCCAAGCGCCTCAACCGCGTCTTGTAGTCTCCCTGACTGAAAGAGCTCTCTTGCCGTCATGAGAGTACCTAGGCCACCTTGTTGGCCTTCAGGTCGTAGCCGGCCTTCACTGAGCCGCCCAGCGTGCCGTCAGGCTTCTGCTCTTTGTATTCGAACTCGATCTTCGAATAGTTAAGAGAGATCTGATCCGTGGGAACGATATCACTCTGCCCTGACCCACCTGTCTGGAAGCTGCTGACCAGGAGGTCGGACATGGTGACCTTCAAGAATTCCTGCTGCTCTTTTCCTGCTTTGCGGCAAGTCAGAACCGCTTTCTTGATGTGTTCACCATCGGCGCAAGCCAGAAAAAGCTTCGGACTTGCTTTGTTAACCTTCATGACGAAGTGGAAGTCTTGCATTGATACTTTGCCCGCTCCGCCGCCACCGCCACCCGAGTGAGTGCCGCTTTGAGTTTCACCCCAAGACCAGCTCTCGACATCGATGGAACCTTTGTGTTTGGAATCGTGGCTCTCGCCGTCGATTCCGTCTAGTTTCAAGAAATAATCAACCAGGGCCATCTTCTTTATCTCCTCTGTCTCAGTAACGAATTCACAGCGTTAATCAGATTGCCCACCGATCTCACCACAGTTACTTCCGTGCCGAAGCAGGAAGATCGGCAACCAAACGTAACGATACAGAAAGTTCGTCAAGCTGGAAGTGCGGCTTGAGGAAAGCAATTGCCCGATAAGCACCTGGCTTGCCCGGAATCTCCTGAACTTCGATTGCGGCTTCCCGTAATGGGAGCTGGGCCTTCACTGACTGCGAGGCATTGTCGTCCGCGCAGACGTAATTGTTGATCCACTGGTTCAGGAATCGCTGGCAATCCGAACGGGTCATAAAGGAACCGAGCTTGTCGCGCATCATCGCCTTCAGGTAATGAGCGAATCTCGACATGGCAAGTATGTACGGTAATTGCGCCGATAGCCGTGCGTTCGCATTCGCAGCTTCCTTGTCATACGTCTTTGGCTTGTTGCAGGACTGCACACTAAAGAACGCAGCGTAATCCGTGTTTTTGCAGTGCACGAGTGGAATCAATCCGTTGTCGGCGAGTTCCTTCTCGCGACGATCGGTAATCGCGACTTCCGTTGGACACTTCAACGCCACATCGCCTTCGTCGGTGCGGAAAGTATGGGCAGGCAAACCTTCCACCAAGCCGCCGCCTTCGACTCCGCGAATCGCCGCGCACCATCCATGCTTGGCGAAAGCGCCCGTAAGCCTGGCACCCAGAGCGTATGCCGCATTGCCCCACAGATACTTGGAGTGATCGGTACCGTCGACACCCTCCTCGTAGGCGAAGGCCTCGATCGGCTTGGTCTCAGCCCCATAAGGAAGGCGCATAAGAACATGAGGAAGAGTGAGGCCCACATAACGAGAGTCGTCCGACTGGCGGAAGGACTTCCACTTCGCATAGGTGGTGCTGTCGAAGACTTTGCCGATATCGCGATGCGCGCCGATATTGGTGAAGCTGTCGAGGTTAATCATGTCCGGCGAAGCTGCCGAGAGGAATGGGGCGTGGGCGGACGCCGCCACCTGAGCAACTTTTTCTAGGAGCTCCATATCTTCCGGCTTCGGGCCAAACTCATAGTCACCGACGAGTGCAGCGAACGGCGCTCCACCGAACACCCCGAATTCCTCTTCGTAGACTTTCTTAAATAACGCGCTTTGATCGAACTCAGCTGCCCGCTGCAGGTCCCGGAGCAACTCGGTCTTTTTGACGTTAAAGATCTTGAGCTTGAGCCCTTCCCCGGTTTCGCTCTGATCGAGCAGATACCTCAGGCCTCGCCAGCTACCTTCGAGCTTCTGGAAGTCGGGGTGGTGCATGACTTCGTTGAGCTGCGCGGAGACCAATTTGTCGATCTGTGCAATGCGAGCGTTGATCGCGGTCTCTGCGTCCTTGGGCACCGTCGCCGCGCGCTCTAAGACCTCCTGCACGAAAACCTTAACCAGGTCTTTGCCGCGTTCGCGCGCTGCCTCGGTGTGAGTAAACCGCCCCTCTTCGACGATGCGGTCCAGCAAACTCGACTGCTCAACTGCCTGCGCTGCCGCTGTTGCGGACTTCGCTGCCTCAGCCATTGTTACCTCCATCAGTGCCCTTATCCAGGCCCAGCTCTGCGCTCAATTTCTGCCGCTTCTCGGTGTTGCCCACTACGTCCTGCAGGATCTCATCGAGCTTCTCATTCCCTTGCAAGCTCCCGCGAAGATCCGCGAGCTTGCGCCGCAAATCCAGCAGTTCCTTCAGCGGACCAACCTGGTTCGCAATCTGTTCCGGCTCAAAGTCTGCCAACTCATGAAAGTTGAGATTGACCTTGAGTTTCGAATCGGGATCACCGCCCAACTTGTTGTCGACGGAGAACGCGAGGTGCGGATTCATCTTGTCGAGCACCTGGTCGAAGTTGTCCGGATTTACTTCCACGAACTTCCGCTCCATCAGTTTTGGCAGCGGCTGCTCGGCGTGTCCGGTAAAGTCGCCTAGAACGCCCATGACAAACGGGAGTTCTTTCAATTCGATCGCGTCGCCGACTTCAACGTCGTAGGTGATATGCACGCGCGGTGCACGAACGCGAGACAGTTTTTGCTGTGTACTTTCTCTGCCCATATTGCAGACCCCATGTAGGGACAGTCAGACTGGCCCTGGATTTAATTCCTGAAATCGAAACGCAACGGCGATCTGCGTGGGCCAAACACACCGATGCGGGCAGCCTTGCGGGTTGGAAAGGGGGACACCCGGGAGGTTGTACTTTTATTCGGTGCGGGATTATATCTCACGCCGAGCCGGAGTCAACAACTCTCTGCTTGTCTAGCCCAGGAAAAACTTGCAGCTTCCCGAAGCGAAACTTGGCTGACAAACAGTTATATTTCGCTTACGATTTGTCCCCTTCGACTGGATTGTTGCCCTTCTCCTCCCAAGGGAAATCCGTCGCTCGGGGTATACTCCCGCATATCCATGGAGCATAGGCAGGCCTTTTCCGTCGCGATGAAACAACTGCAGCACGTTATCTGGTCGAAGGGCACCTTCCTTACCCCGCAACATCTACAAATTCAAGACCGTTACATCGAAGACAGCCTGCGCTTCTATTTCGAATCCTTGTCGTTCAGATTCTGGGGGTTTTCCCAGCTGCAAGTGGACGAAAGCAAACTGACGGAGGGCCTGCTTAGCATCTCGGCCGGTGCAGGTGTGTTGCCCGATGGGCTTCTATTCGACTTCCCCGGAGCCGACGCCGCGCCTTCTGCCCGCCAGCTCAACTCGTTCTTCACGGAAGAAAAGCGGAAGATAGGCATCTTCCTGGCTGTCCCGGAGCAGCGACCCGGAGGTGTAAATGTAACTCAGCGGTCCGACATCAAGGCGCGCTATGTCGCCGAGACCAGGATGTTGCGCGATGAGAATTCAGGCACTTCAGAGAAACCGATCCAGATCGCACGGAAGAATCTGCGATTGCTGGTGGACTCAGAGAGCCGCGAAGGCAGTACCGTAATGCAGATTGCCACAGTCGAGCAGACCGCCGACGGCACGTACCGCCTCGTCCCCGGCTATGTCCCGCCGGTGATTAATGTACACAGCAATGACTTCCTTCTCGGTATGCTTCGTTCGCTTGTGGAGAGGCTGGCGGCTCGCAGCAGCGTTCTAGCAGGCGCTCGCAAACAAAAGAATCAGAGTCTGGCCGACTTTACCGCCGCCGACGTGGCCAGCTTCTGGCTTCTATACACGGTGAACTCCCATTTGCCGGTGTTCCGCCATTTACTGAATCGATCGGTCGTACATCCCGAGCAAATGTACTCCGCGATGCTGGAACTCGCGGGTGCCCTAACAACTTTCTCCCTCAACATCCAGTCCCGGGACCTGCGCGATTACGACCACGAGAACTTGGGCGACTGCTTCCGCGACTTGAACGAAAAGATCCGAATTCTCCTCGAAGAAGTGGTCCCCACGAACGTCGTCTCGATTCCTCTGAAGTTCGTGCGCGAGTCTATCTATGCGGCGGCGATCGATGACGACAAGTATCTGAAAGACACTCGTCTCTACCTCGCCGTGAACGCGGAAATGAAAGATGCCGACCTGATCACTCGCACTCCGCAACTGATGAAAGTCGGAGCGGCGGGATACGTAGAGGAAATTGTTCGACACGCCCTGCCGGGTCTGAAGCTCACTCACCTCCCGGCGCCGCCATCGGAGATTCCCGTGAAGCTGAAATATAAATACTTCAGCCTCGACGCCTCAGGTTCAGTTTGGGAAGGTATCCAACGCGCTCGCAATGTTGGAGTTTACGCTCCAGCGGATTTTCGAAATGTGGAGTTGGAGTTGGTGATTCTTCTGCCCGTGAGGGGCAAGGGATAAAAACCAGCTCTTGCGGCAGTCGGCCGGCGTTCAGCACAGGGAGTATTTGTCACAATAATGGGGTCAACGCGTAAGGTGCCTACCTACCCACGGTTGAACTCGCGATTCACAACCGACTAGCGCGCGGCGCAGCGTAGACCTTCTAGAAATCCTTTCCTGAAGACTTGGGCTCCCTGTGTATCTAGTTCGTAGCGAACTGCGGTTCGGGCACCTTCGCTGATGCTCTTGTGACCGAACTGTAGCTGCAATGGCCACTCGAGGGTTGCTGGATTACCTCCCGTCCAGTCCGCGCTTTCGAAGAACTCAAACAGCGACCATGGCCCCTGTCCTGTGAGCGGTGGCAATGTTACGGCTCCAGAAGTTGCCGTTAATGAAACGCTAGACGCATCGCTTCCAGTCCAGATGAACTGCTGACGCGCAGTGCTGGACAGGGTTTGTCCGTCGATCACGATCGTTGCCTGGTCGATACCTTTGCTCGGCAGTTGGCGTAGCGCGAATGTGAGGTGAATCGCCGGTGAGTTGTTGGGAAAGAGCGTGTTCGTGAATTGGGCTGCATGTTCCATGAACGTGACAAATCGAGAAGAAACCGGTACTGCGCCGGTCGAAACAAACTGATCTCCCTGACGCAGGAGGATGCTCTTGAGTTGCGAGTCGTAGAGAGTCCAGAGCGTTCCTGTTTGGGGACGGAACAGATCCTGAACCTCCTGCAGACTGGCTCTCTGGCTAGCCCTCGGATTGAAGGGGTACTTCCCTGTGACCTGATTAACAATGCGGCAGACATCTTCCGCACCTGCGCCTCCGGCGGCGCGCAGCACTCCCTCCGTTCTAACGATCGGCTCCTCCATGAGTTGCTTCACCTGCGCGTCGATTCGGCCCTCGGTATCGATGCGGAAGCTCTGCGCGATTTGCGTGACGGCGGTATGAGCGGCGGAGGCTGCCTGAGAGCCCTGGCCCAGCAGTCCGGGATCAGGCTTTGGTGCGCTCGACACGGCCGTGATTACCGACTGCAACTGGGACAATGCGCCCATGTATGCCTGATTTCCAGACCCGACAAATTTTTCCTGAGTCGACTCCCTTGCCAATGTTTGTACGGAATCGAAGATGTCGCGAATGGGCGGAGCCTCTACTGCGGTGTTCTCCTTCGCCACCCAGAAGAGTCCTAAAAGGGGAGAATCGTTGGCAACGAGGCGAGAGAGCTTTGTGGCAGCGTCTTTCAGATTCTGATATCCGACGACGTGCGCAGAACGTAAAAAAGTACGCCATTTAGCCGCGTAGTCCCCATAGTAACGTTGCGCAAGCTGCGCTCGCAGCGAGTCGAGTGGTATGCCAAGCGACGTCTGGGGACCCAGAACCCATTCCTCCCCGCTGAACTTCTCCGGGTTCTGGATGGACCTCTGCATCACTGGAAATGCGTTTTTCGTAAAAGCAGCGGGGACTTCGTAAGTATCGATGACTGCTTGTGCCGATCCGGGAAACTGTCGGTTAAAGTTTACGGCCGACCTTCCGCGTCCAGCGTCGTCGAGCATCGCCTGGTAGATCGCCTCAATCCCGCTGAACTGCTTCAAGTACGTGCGGCCGCGATCAACAGCCGCTGCATCGTTCTCCGACGAATAGGGATTGGCTCCAATCAGCTCCGACGCATAGAAGGCGAATTGTTTGCGAATCAGGTCCTGCGTGGCAGGGTCGGTGGTGCGGCGGTAGGCACTGGAGCGATCGAGCAGGGCAGGAACAAGACCGGCCCAGTCAGCCTTTTCGTGATGCGAGGTTGTTACGAGGTAGCTTTTTAGTGTTGCGTACATCTGCTGGAAATCATCGGTGCTGCGCGTTGCCGGGGGCTGCCGGAGGCTTGCCAACATGTTGGCTTGCGCTGAATTCAGCAGCAGGCGCTGAAAGTAGCGGAAGTAAAGCTTGTGGGCGTCCGGATAGATACGGTCACCCGAATAGAGTCCCATCCGATAGCTGAATGGCGCGCCATCTCTACTGTATGTCTGGAGATCGGAGAGGGTCGCCCGCATCTTCTCAAGTTCCCGCAGTTGATCCAGAGATGGCGCATCCGTCGGTAATGTCACGGTTCGTGACAATGATTCAGCGGAGGCGGCCACGCTCTGCTCCAGAGCGCGGTTATTGGAAAAGGAAACTGCAGCAAGCGTCAGCACAACCAGGCAGATGAGTGCCGCGACGCCAAAAAGGATGCGTCGTGTGACCTGGATGTGAGCACTGTGACCACTGGCTCCGAGAGCATCGCGGTCGCGCAGAACGACGTCGTTGAACAGATGAGGAAGGAAGGTCCATTCCGGGACCTTTCGTGACTGCACGACGCGGCCAACGGGTTGAGCCTGCTGGAGGTCGGCCGCCCTGAACATCCTCGTGGCTCCTCCACCAGCAACGGCGGTAGCAGCCGGCGCGGCTGCCGCAACTGACTCCATCACGATTACGGGCCTCACGCCCGAGAAATAAAAACCGCGGAGAAAGCAGTTAGCGCCGAGTTGCGTGGGCTTCGTTAATTCGATCAGGAATTGCGAAACAATGGTCCGTAGCTTGCGCAGTTCGCGAGGGAATTCGTAAATCGAAGGCAGGCGTTCGGCGGCCGCCTCGCGTGGCAAATATTCGATTCGCTTCTCCGACAAAGAGTAAACCAGTTGATCAAAGGTTCGAGTGATGCGATTGTTCTCTTCCTCTACAAAGAGGCCCTGGCTTCCCGTGCGTCGCGGCAGCGTTACTCCCAACACTTCTCCTGATTCGGCCTGGGTCAGATTGGAGACAAACTCAGTGAAGTGAGGCAGCATGTCGATTCGGGTGAAGAGCGTGTAGACGGGGAAATCTGCCCCGAGCGAAGCGGCCATTTCTCGCAAGCGAGCCGCAAAGCGGCGCGCCGAAACCGCAAGCGCATCTCCGCCAGAAGCGAATCGTTCACTGTCAAAGCACATGAGGACCGCGCGGGAAGCGAATTGGCCTTTCCCAAATGCGGACTTTATCTGGCTCGGACGCGTCTTTTGCAGAACGCGAGCCCAACTCCCTGGATCAGATGCGATTTTTGCCGAAACTTCGATAAACACAGTCTTGCGCGCGAACCACACATTCAGGACACTGGTTGAGGCAACGTCCGGTCCGTCGTATACCTGTCCAGCGAGAAGTTCGGGCTCCAGTCCGGAGTGGAGCATGACGGAGGTCTTGGCGCTTCCGCTTTCTCCAAGGATGAAGATCACCGGCATCGAAGCGATCGTCGCCGAAGCCGCACGCGACGTCTTCAGCTTTCGATCCGCTTCCCTTAGCAGAACATCGATTTCAGCACCAGCAGCAATGCCCGCACCACTCGACTCTTCACGCTTCACCTTGCGGTGAAACCAAAGGAAAAGACCTGCGCCCACGATACAAAGCAACCAGAGAATTCCGCGGAGCAACCAGAGGCTGGCTCCCTGCAGGTGCAGGAGTGATCCGACCAGCCAGGAAAGGACCAGGCAGACGACAAGCACGATGGCGGTGATGATGTAGATCCCCATTGTGAGCCCCTTACACAACGCGCGCGGTAAGTATCGCGGATTCGATCATTAAAATTCCCAAATCAGGTTGCCGCATATCCTCGGATTATCCCGCAATTCCATGAAGCGCGGATGCGCTGGATATCAAACCAAACATGAATGCAGCATAGGCAACCAACGTAACCGCAGCCGTTGCGACGGCTGCAATCATGATCTTGTTGACCCACGGATCGGAGCGCCTAGGGGGAGCTGCCTCAGCAGGTATTGCCCATTGCGGCGAAAGGGGAGCGTTCGCGCCGCGAATGCGTTGAATCTTCTCACGAATGCTGTCCATCACGCCTCGCAGTTCGCCGGAGGAACCCATCCCATACCGGCCACGATAGCCAAGCAACAAACTCAAGTAAAAGACCTCAAGAACATCGGCGGTTTCAGCGGAATCACGGCGTGAGAGCAATTGCTGCAGGTACTGGAAGAAAGCCTCACCTCCCATGTGCTGTCCAAACAGCTCTTCCTGAAAGGGCAATCGGGACCAAGATGAAAAAACCGGATTACTCGAGGCCAACACGGATTCGTCCAAAAAGGCGATCACCGCGAACGCGGCGAGCTTTACGTCGTCAACGTTGTAACCCTTTTGCACAGCCTCCTGCGAGGCCGTCCGGAGCGCATTGCGCATGTGATCGCGAAAGCTGTCGGCGCTCGACACAGTCTGGCGGTTAAATCGCAGGCGGACGATGGCCGTGAAGATCTCCTGAAAGCTGAGAGCCAGGTTCGATCTTCTTTCCATAGATTCAGCAGGCATGGAGCCTCCCCTTAATTCCGACAACGAACTTGTCCGGGCTTTGCTATCACTGAGTCTGCAGGATAACCTGCAGTTCGAGCTCGACTGAGGGCAAGTCGTCCGGCACGTAAACTCCCACTTCGCGCGTGCTTGAGATGTGCTCCCAACAAGGTCCCATCTTGTCGAGCGAAAAGTATTGAAATTCAACTTTCGGAGAAATTGCCGCTGGGGGAACAGTCAAATGTCTCATCACCAGCCCGGGCAATGCCCGCGCCACGAGCTTGCTGATCCACTCGTGCGAACAGACTTTTACAATCTCGGGTCCACGCGCGATCAGCCGCGCCTCGCTGCCTGACGACCGCACTCCAAGCACCCAGGTAGACCGGCCGAAGCATCGCTGATCCGGCACAATCCCTCGATAGAAATTACGCTGCACGGGCAGGAGCTGGATGTTGACCGTATTGGTGGGTACAAGGATTTCAAGGTGAGTTCGGATGTGAGCCTCGAGCGCGCCAAAACACTGCTCGAGCTGACGATGGTCGTAGAGAGGCAAGGTATCCGGGCGCGAGTCCATCCCAAAGGTGCACAACTCGCCGGCAATGCGTGACAGTTGGCCAAATAATTCCTCGGGGTGGCCACGCTTCGAGGTGTATAGATGGCGTAATGCGGCGATAGCTCCATTCACTGTGTGGAGGAACCAAAAGTTCGCTACGTCAAGCTGACGCGTCCCCGCCTGAAATACACCAGCCGTATTTTGCGTCCGCGAAAAGAACTTCTGTTTTTCCTGAAGCGTTTCTAGCAACCGCCTGACGATCGCCAGGAGCTGGGGGCTGGCAGTCAACTTGGTGCATGGAGGAATGAACTTGGGATCGTAGACAAGATGCCCCGCTCCATCGCGGCGGACACGCGCGATGGGAATCGTCAGAACCGAATCGTCACACTCGGACTCGACAAGGATGCGGATATTCTTCTGCCCAACGCGAACTTCCTTTTCATCACTTCCATTATTTACATCGGCCACGGCGCGCTTCACAGCGACGTAGCGTACTGAACCGTTTCTGCCTTCCAAATCACAGTTCACTTGGCCTATTCGCCGTTTTGGGACGGCCAACATAACCATCATCTCCTGGCTGAGAGGAGAGAACTTTTCCCGGATGTCGCGAGTGTCCGGCACTTCGTCAGACTCGGGCATGTCGAAGACTAAACCGTCCTCGAAGATTCCGTGAGCGCCGAGCAGGGCCACCCGGCCATTTTGGATCGCCGCATCATCCAACTTGCAAGAGACTAAGCCCCAAGGTTCGAACCAACACTGTTCGACGGCAAAGTGGATTGAATCTTCAAAATACCGGCTTTGCGTTTGGAAGTGATGAGGGCCGAGGTACATGCCCTCTGACCACACAACCCGGGAAAGTGATTTCATACTCAATTCGCAGGCTTTGCCCGGGTCCCTGGTGAATAAAAACCTGCCGACACCACACTGACCTTCAAAGGTGAAGGACCAAGGGTAAAACTGATGTGATTATGGGAACTGCATCCTATGCGGGTTCTCCTTTACTGTCAAGGACAACCAGAGTAAGCTAGCGCCTCGTACCTATATGTAAAGGCGGTTCTTTCAGCCGAGGGATGAGTGTCAAATAACGAGAATTCGAAGCGAGAGAATGACAAGTTCTTTCCCTCCAGAACCGACGACAAACCCAGAGCTCCGGGAGCGTTTACCCGATCGTTCATGGGGACGGATGCCCCCGGACCAGCGTCTCCCTTAGATTCAAACACTCCGGCATCCCCAGCACCGTTCACTGCTCAGTTTGGAAGCGTGAATTCGTTTGGCTCTGCACCTGAAAGCTGGCCGGGTTCCATTCCCGAACGCGTGAGCGGAGACAGCCAGCAACCCGCTTCTGCTGGATCATTAACGACAATGTTTGGATCGAACGCGTCGGCTCAGAAGCAGTCTTCAGAACCGCAGACCGAGGTCACGCGCGTACTCGATCATCTGGTCACAAACTCGCAGGCCCCCAAGAATACAAATCCAAGCGGATTCACACAGATGTTTGGCTCGGTTCAAGCAGCACCCGAGACTAGGGAACCGTCAGCTGCTGCGAGTCCGTTTGAAGGGAAAACGCTGGATTCTACGGACTTCTTTAAATCGCCGACTCCCGCAGCGCCATCGACGCCGACAGGGGAGGCGCCGCTCTCGCCCTTATCTGCTCAACCTGGAACGGGAAGATTCACTGAGCTATTCAAGAACGAATCGACTTCGTCCACTCCGAAGCCGGCTCCAGCACCGACACCCTTTTCTAGTTCAGGGCCGAGCGGCTTTACCGAACTATTCAAAACCTCGTCGATTTCAGCTCAGCCATCTGCGCCGTCACCGGCGACGTCACCAGCGCCTGAGTCGACGCCAGGTGGATTTACGCAACTGTTTAAAGGTTCGGCTCCTCCGGCTCGACCGACGCCAGTCTCGCCGAAGCCTGCTGGAGAACTCACGCAGATGATCTCCGGTTCGGGTCTGACGTCAAAGCCGCCTTCCTCCAGCCCGGGAAATGCACCGCAAGCGGGAGCAACAAGACTGTTCAGCGGGGAAAGCAGCGCACCGGCGATGGCGCCACTACCGAGCGGTCCGAGCGAGTACACACGTGTTGTGAGTTCGCGTCAGTTGAGAGACTTGCAGGCGATACCAGCGGCGAGCAACTCCGCCGCCCCCGGCTCCTCCAGTCAAGTGCAGGGCGGAGGAATTCCTCCGGTCCCAGGGTGGCCAACTATGCCTCCTCCTCCACCGATGCCTTTAAGTGCGACACCACCATTACCGCAATTGGCGACACCTCCAATGCCGCACGGCATGCCGCCTTGGCAACCTCCGCAGGTCCAGGTGCAACAGCCTCCACCATATGTTTTCCAACCGCCGCAAGCGCCCAATATTCCGACGGCAGTTCCTCCTGCGCCAGCTCTAGTCGCTCCTAAAGCTGAATCCAAAATTTTGACTTATCTTCCGATCATCATTGGGCTCAATGTCCTTTTCCTCATCGCGGTGCTTTTAATTCTGCTATTCGCTTTGAAGCGCTAGGCCTTCTCCTTTACGAATTAGCTGCGGCAAATCCTGCTTGACATATCGCGCTTCAGTCACACATCGACTCTCACAGCTGGTTATGTAATCTAATGAAATTGTGAATAGCCCTAGGACCAGACCACCAAACACTCCCACTTCTCCAGGACTATCGCGTCGAACGTTCCTAAAACGGGCCTCACCCGTCGCCGGCGCCGCTAGTTTGGGACTCGCGGGATATGCCTGGGCAATTGAGCCCAATGAGATCGATGTCCGGAATGTCGAACTCAAAATTCAACGAATCTCGCCAGCATTTGACGGTTTCAAAATAGCTCTGCTTTCCGATTTGCATTTTGGTCCATACACTGGGGAACGAGAGATAGGCGCAGCCGTCGAGGCGGTAAACCGGCTCCATCCCGACATGGTTGCTCTGCTCGGCGACTTCGTTTCAGAACCGCTCGCCGGCGATAAGAAGGCTCCTGCCCGAAAAGCGGAGCCGTGTGCCCGACTCCTCGCGCGATTGCAGTCCCAGGTGGGATCGTTCGCAGTGTTGGGTAATCATGACGTCTTTACCGATCCGCGTTTTGTTTCAGAAGCGCTGAAAGCGAATGGAATCTCACTTCTGCAGAACTCCAACAAGGTTATTGAGAAGGAGGGAGCAAGGATCTGGCTGCTTGGAACGAACGATGCTCTTTACTCCGATTGCGACCTGGACGCGGCTACCGCCGGCATTCCCAAGATGGAAACTAAGATCCTGCTCGCTCATGAGCCAGACATCGCAGATCGCTCCGCGAGGTTCGGCATCGATGTTCAATTCTCTGGGCACTCCCACGGCGGTCAGGTTCGAGCACCCGGCTTGCCTCCGCTGTATCTCCCGCCACTGGGAACTCGATACTATGAGGGCTACTACCGCATCGGTAACTTGCAGTTGTATACGAATCGTGGCATTGGGACGGTGGGGCTCCCCTTCCGATTTCTCTGTCCACCCGAGGTCACAATGGTGACTCTGCGGGCGATTTAAGAAACGTTGGAACTCAGAACAATGAAACACATTGGAATCGTTGCCTGCAGCGCCGAGGGCGCGGCACTCTGCTATCGGACGATCGCGCAAGTGGCGGAGCAGTACATTGGCGACTACAACCATCCGACCGTCACACTGCATTCGATTGCAATGGGCGAATGGATGCCTGCGTTCAACGCAGGCGACTACCAAAAGGTTGGAGAGTACATGCTGAAGTCGGCTAAAGTGGTTGCGGAAGCTGGAGCCGACTTTGCCATTTGCCCCGACAACTCGTGTCATCTCTCCTGGGAGCACTTTATCGATCGATCGCCGATTCCCTGGCTGCATATCGGCGAAGTTGTGGCAAACGAAGCGCGGCGATACAGCCGGAAGAAGGCGGGACTGCTGGGCACTCGCTTCACCATGAATGGCCCAATGTATCGGGATGTTTTTCGCCGCTACGCAATGGAACTAATCCCGCCAGATCCTGACGACCAGCAGATCATCGATGACGCCATCTGGAGCGAACTCGTCCGCGGCAACTTTCCAGAGACGACAAGGATTCGATACAACGAGGTAATCGCGCGCTTGAAAGACAAAGGGTGTGACTGCGTGATACTTGGCTGCACTGAGATTCCCCTTTTGGTTCGACCAGACGATTGCCCGCTACCCATGCTGGATTCGACACGATTGCTTGCCAAGGCTGCCGTGGAGCATGCTATCGGAATTGACAAGGGATCGGTGCTGGCTTCCTCGGCCGATTGAGTCTACTCGTAACGGAGGGCCTCCATCGGATCCACCGATGACGCACGCCGTGCAGGCATGAGGCATGCGATTCCTGACGTCGCGATCAGCAACCCGGTCACCGCCAGCAGCACGACGGGATTCCGTGAGCTGCCCTCAATCCAGCTCGCAAGCAGTCGATTAAGCGTGAGCGCAAGAAGAAGCCCCGCGATCACTCCTGACCCAACGCTGAAAGCTGCCGAGCGGAAGACCATCAATACGACATCTTCGCGCATGGCGCCGAGTGCCATGCGAATTCCGAACTCGCCGGTCCGCTGCGCGACCGTAAACGAGACGACACTGTACAGTCCGGTTGCCGCCAGCCCCAGCGCAAGCAAAGCAAAGATGCCGAAGAGGAAGGCAATCATGTGCTCGCGCGCGTACTCCGGCTGACTTGTGATCCATTCTTCGAGGCTTCTGGTTGACTTGAACACCTGCTGATCGGGATCGACCGTCTGTATTTGTTGACGTATCGAGTGCACGAGCGCCAAAGGATGCTTCTGTGTGCGCACTAAGAACTGCGTCCATACGGGCATCGAGACGGTGTAAGGAACGTAGAACTGCGGTTTGATCGGCTTGCTGAGTCCGTCGTCGCGAGCGTCTCCGACGACTCCCACGATTCGGATCCAGGAATTGCATTCCGGAACAGTGAGCTGAAACGGTGGCTCTCCTTTTAATTCGGGAACACGGAGTTGGCTGCCAACTGCATCTCCATTCGGGAAAAATCGCTGCGCCATGGTTTTGCTGATGATTGCAACCCGATCTCCCCGAGCAGTCTCTGCTTGATCGAAAATCCTTCCTTGCAGCAAAGGCTCATGGAGCACTGAAAAGTATTCTGGGCCGACGAAGTTGAGCGCCGCTCGCTGCTGCTCTTCGGTGGGCTTGCCTGAAATCTCGAAGCGCAGCTCCCATCCATTGTTTGGCGGTGTAGCGTTGGTGGAAATTCCGGCAGAAACGACCTCTGGCATAGAGGCAATCTTCTGCTTCAGCTGTTCGAAAAACGTCGCGCGCGCCTGCCACGTCGTGTAAGTGTTGTCGTGAACTGGAATTCCTACCGACATCACATTGTGCGGATCGTATCCAAGCTCGATGTGCATCATGTGTACGAACGCTTGCATCGCCGCGCCAGCGGAAGCAAGGAGAAGGAGAGTGAGAGCCATCTGGCCGGCAATCAACCCTGTGTGCATGTGACGGCCTTTCACGTCGGCCGTCATTTTGCGTGCGCTTGACTGCATTACTTGCGCGATATTCGGACGCGACGATTGCAGCGCCGGAGCTATACCGAATCCGACTCCTGTCAACAGCGCGAGCCCCACGCTGAATAGCAAGACGGGAAGATTCATCTTGATGGCAGCCTCGTGTGGAAACGAAAACGCAGGAAGCCAGTTCACAATCAGGTTCAGCAATCCATAACCGAGCAAGACACCCAACAGCGTGCCTGTGAATGAAAGCAGCAATGATTCCGTCAGGAGCTGGCGGAGGATCCTGCTGCCCGCCGCGCCGATCGCGGATCGCACAGCCATTTCGTGCTGACGGGCCGTTCCGCGCGCCAGCAGCAAAATAGAGACGTTGCCGCAGCCAATCAGAAGCAACAAGGCAACTGCTACAAACAGCAGCCGGAGTGTTCCTCCCAACCGTTCGATGAATTGATCATTGAGCCCTTGAATTGCAGTTTTGAACTCTTCCGGAAAATGCTTCGGGGTCTCCTTGGCAAATTGCTGAAGTAGAACCTCGAACTCCGCGTTGGCCGCGGCATGACTTACTCCAGGCTTTAGCCTGACCATGGGCATCACAGATCGCGCAGGATCGTTCGTAAATTTCCAGGGCAGATATACATCTCCGTCGCCCCACGTGAAGCGTGGCGGAGCGACGCCAACCACGGTGTAAGACTTGTGCGTCAGCTGAATCGTCTTGCCGACCATCTCTGGATCGGCGTTGTAATGGCGTTGCCAAAACTGATAGCCCAATACTGCCACCGGTTGCGGATCCTGACCTTCGGGAGCATCCGTGGGAAGCAGCGCCCGTCCAAACAGCATGGGAACACCAAAATGATTGAATGCGTTTCCAGTGAAATAAATAGCAGTGAGGTCTTCGGGCACATCCCCGCCGGTCGTGGTGAGATTCCACTCGTCCATCGCGGCTGCGCTTTCGACTGAGTTCGCCTTGCGCAGTTGCTGAAGCTGCGGTCCGCTCAATACAATCCACCGCTGATTTCCACCCTTGTCTTTGACCACGAGATGGACCATTCGGTCGGAGTCCGCGTAGGGATACGGATTCACCAGCACGGCGTACACGACACTGAAGACCGCGCACGTAGCGCCGATTCCCAAGGCAAGCGAAAGAATCGCAACAGCGGCGAATCCTGGCGAAGTTCGCAATTGACGCAGCGCAAAACGGAGGTCCTGAAGGAAAGCTTGCATGCTATCTCCCGGTTTCGACAGCCCCAGATCAGTGGGCAAGTGTTAGACCGAAATGAACCGGAAAGGTTGGACCAGTCTTTTGCAATTGCATCCATTGTTGAACAAGGGATTAAATGCATCGTTCTTCCTAGCCCGCCCCGATGCGTCGTTTCCAAGAATTGGTCCGTGAGTGTTCGTCTGTGAACAGTGCTGTGCGAATTCGTAGAGATGCGCTTACCAGAAAGGACAAACTTCTAGAATTCAGCCACTTAAGTCTTCGGAATCACCCGTCTTTGGGCTGCATCTTGACCAAGCCTGCAGGCGCGGTCACAACGCTTAGGATGGATGGAGGCAGCAGCGGGATGACTTCGACATCCTCTGAGAGGACTTCCGCCAGCATTCATTTCCCGGTCGAACTCGCCGCTTGGTCTACTTAAAACTTGTCGCTGTTCCACTCACCACCGTAACTCCGCCGGGATTCACTCGAAACGGAAGTACGCGGCCACCATTCTTCCGAATCGCTTCAGCAACAATCTCGTGACTACCTTCGCGGACAAACAGCACGAAGCAGCCACCGCCCCCGGCGCCGCAGACTTTTGCCGCAAGTGCTCCCCTGCGCTTGGCAACAGTGATCAGCTTGTCGATCAACGGCGTCGTGATGCCTGGCGCATTCGTGCGACGGAGCTTCCATTCTTCCCCAAGCAGGCGGGCAACATCATCCCACTTTCCCGATTCGAGAGCGGCGTGCATCTCGCGCGCGATCGCGCCGATCTGCTGGAAATTGCGGAAGACTCGCTTCTCGCCGTTGATATGAGCTTTGAAGACTTCCCAGTTGTTGATCCCGGATTGGCGCGGCGCTCCGGTGTATACCAGTACAAATCTCGATTCGATATCTTCAGGCGCGACTGCGATTGACTGGCGGTGAATACCGTCCACGTCGAGGTGAATAGCATTCACTCCGCCATAGAGCGCAGGGTAGTAGTCCTGACATCCCGTGGGAACTTTGATCAACTGCGCTTCCACATTTTGAGCGATTACGCGAACTTGCTCACGATCGAGCGTGCGCTCAGTGTAGTGAGCCAGAGCGGCAACGGTGGCGACCATCAGCGCAGATGATCCTGAGATGCCGGCACCGGCAGGTGACTCGGAGTTTGTTTCGAGCGTAAAGCCGCGACTGTTCCTCGGCCCATCCGGCAAGAAGAAGCGCACAAGATGTTCGGCCAGATGATGGTTGGTAGCTTTGGCCCGGCAGAACTCGTCGAAATCGTTGAAGTGATCCTCGCGTCCTGTGTCGATTGACTTGAAGTGAATCGCGCGATCCGTTCCCGGAATAATCTGGCAGCGAGTGAGAATGTTCACCGCAAAATTCACCGTCACTGCACCTGGATGAAAGAGATAAAGAGGCCAAAGATCGAGCGTGCTGCCGGCCAAATCGACACGACACGACGCATGAGCAACTATCGTGTCATTTTTCTTCGACTGAGCTGAAGGGATTTGAGATTTCGGCATCAGCTCTCAGTAAAGAACTGCGCGATATTGCGGAACTTGCTATAGCGCGTTTCGAGTAAGCGCTCAGGCGGCAGCGACCTCAGTTCTCTCAGCGTGCGCTGAAGAACCTCGTCCACCATCGCGGCGGCAGCATCGATATCGTTGTGAGCACCGCCGTCGGGCTCAGGAATAATTCCGTCGATGCACTTGAGATTCTGAAGGTCTTCCGCAGTGATCTTCATGGCTTGGGCGGCAACTTCCTTCTTTGTCGCATCGCGCCACATGATCGACGCGCACCCCTCGGGTGAAATTACGGAGTAGATGGCGTTTTCCAGCATCAGCACACGATCCGCTACAGCAATCGCTAATGCGCCGCCGCTTCCGCCCTCGCCAGTGATGATGGCGACTGTAGGGACCCGCAGCCGCGTCATCTCTCGCAAGTTCAGCGCGATGGCCTCTCCTTGGCCGCGTTCCTCGGCTCCCAATCCGGGATAAGCTCCAGGAATGTCGATGAAGGTCACGATCGGACGCTTGAATTTCTCCGCGAGCTTCATCGCGCGCAGCGCTTTGCGATAACCCTCCGGATTCGCCATCCCGAAGTTGCGCTGAACCCGCTGCTTGGCGTCGCGACCCTTCTGCGTCCCGAGCAGCATCACCTCCTGGCCATGGAAGCGTGCCATACCGCACAGCAGAGCCGGATCATCGGCGAAGCGCCGGTCACCGTGAACCTCGCTCCAGTCGGAGAACAAGCGCTCGACGTAATCGAGGAAATAGGGTCGCTGCGGATGCCGCGCAAGTTCCGTCTTCTGCCACGCCGTGCTCATCTCGAACTGCGTGCGTAGGCTCTCGACTTGACGATGGAGTTCGTAAAGCTGCTGCTTGGTTTGCAGATCGGCGCCAGGCACCGATTCCAAATGCGCGATTTGCTTTTCGATGCTCTCGATGTCTTTTCTGGCTCTGGTAGCTGCGTCCATGAATGGGGGATAGCTGAGGGCGAAAGACGATCAGTCGACGACCTGAACGCTGCCACGGCCACAGAGTTCTTCTGCGCGTGTGATAAAAAGCCGATCAGCTTCAACATTATAGCCGTCAGCTTCCATCACCACCATGAAATCGCCGGGACGTTCCAGATTGAAGAGCACCTTGGCCTCTCCACGGCGATCACGGAAGAGGTTGTGCAGGGCATCGACGGTTTCGGGCTGCGCGATATCGAGTGGCAAGCGAATCCGCACTGAACGCGGGAGCTTTGGCTTGACCTCGTCGAGCGATGAGATCGTGGAGATTGCCAGCTTTGGGTTTGCTCCCTCTTCCACGCGTACGGATCCGCGCACGAATACTGGGACTTCCATCTTTAGTTTGTCAGCCAACCTTTTATAAGCCTCGGGAAAAACGATCGCCTCGACTGAGCCAGCCATATCTTCGAGGACAGCCTGCGCATACAGCTCCCCTTTGCGCGACTTGATTACGCGGACACCTGAGATGATCCCGGCGGTTGGAATCTCGTTTTTGCCGGTTCCCTGCTTCATTGTGCCGATGGCAGCCGTATCCATGTAGCCGCTGAAATCCTGCAGCTTGTCGCGATATTTCTCCATCGGGTGGCCAGTGATGAAGAAGCCAAGAATCTCTTTCTCCGCTGACAGTCGCTGATGCTCGTCCCATTCTGGGGCTTCTGGCAAGCGGTCCGACTGCTGCGGCATATCCGACTCGAACACACCGAACAACCCGTGCTGGCCGAACTCTGCATCGCGCTGGACTTTCTGGCCGCGTTCGATGGCGCGATCGAGGCCAACCATGAGTTGCGCGCGCGTGCCAAGGGAGTCGAGAGCGCCGCTCTTGATTAATGACTCAAGCACACGCTTGTTCAAGAGCCGCAGGTCAATCTTTTCGCAGAACTCAAACAGCGAAGAAAACTTCTTGACTTCGGAACGGGCTTGCATGATCGAGTCGATGGCATTGCGGCCGACGTTTTTTACGGCAGCCAGTCCAAACCGAATCGCTTCACCGTGAGGCGTGAAATTTGCGTCGCTATAGTTGATATCCGGCGGCTCAACCGGAATTCCCATCTCGCGGCATTCATTGATGTACTTCACGACTTCATCGGTGCTGCCGGCTTGCGAAGTCAGCAATGCAGCCATGAACTCGACCGGGTAATGCGTCTTGAGGTAGGCGGTTTGGAAAGCAAGGAGAGCGTACGCGGCGGAGTGAGACTTATTGAAGCCGTAGCCCGCGAATTGTTCCATCAAGTCGAAAATCTTGACGATCTTCTTCTCCGGAAAGCCGCGCTCAACAGCGCCTTTGACAAAACGGTCACGCTGCTTGGCCATCTCCTCGGGATTTTTCTTCCCCATCGCGCGACGCAACAAATCTGCCTCACCCAGCGAGTATCCGGCCAGCCGGTTGGCGATCTGCATCACCTGCTCTTGATAAACGATGACGCCAAGCGTCTCCTTCAGAATCTCTTCAAGTTCCGGCAGCTCGTACTCAACTTTGCGACGGCCATGTTTGCGCTCGATGAAGTCGTCGATCATGCCACCCTGAATCGGGCCGGGACGATATAACGCGTTCAGCGCGGTTAGATCTTCGACAACAGTTGGCTGGTACCGGCGAAGCACATCTCGCATTCCCTGCGATTCAAACTGGAATACGCCAGACGTAAGTCCCGTGTGAAAAACGCTTTCGTAGGTCTCGCGATCTGT
>Ga0126371_10000914_pt1 | contig 24699 bp, 15 predicted proteins | sample PanSoiMetaPlot_4_FD_110145 | JGI IMG/M metagenome (GOLD analysis project Ga0126371, IMG submission 110145) | Tropical forest soil microbial communities from Panama - MetaG Plot_4 | ecosystem: Environmental > Terrestrial > Soil > Tropical forest > Bulk soil | place: Panama | collected 2016-02-17 | reverse complement strand
GAAAGACTGCGGTTCCGCTGAACGGGGCGCGATTATAGCACACGCATTCTTGGGAAACAGTGAGGCGGGAGTCGGTGTCCGGTGTTCGGTTTTCGGTGTTCCGGAATAAGGCCGCAGGTTGTTGGGAATCGGTGTTCGGTCTTTGGTTTTCGGCGTCGGGCTTTCGGGTCAAACCGGAGCTTGTTTTGCGGGGCTCGGCGTTGTTCGAAGATCAAAGTCCCGCGGCCGAAGACCGAAAACCGGACACCGAAGACCGATTTCCTACTTGATAATCAGAATCATACCGGGGCGGAGGACGGCGACGTTGCTGTTGTCACGTTTGATGGCGTCGACGGTAGTCTTGTAGCTGGACGCGATCGAGTAGAGGGTTTCGCCCTGTTTTACCGTGTGCCGGACGACCGGTTTCTTCGTCGTGCTGGCGGTCGTAACCATCTTTTTTGTCTTTGACTTAGATGTGGTCGAAGAGTGCGGCGCAGCTGACGCGAATTCTGGTCTGGAGGCGTTCGGCGTGATGGGCAGGTGGACGTAAACAATACGCCGGCCGGCCAGACTATTGCCCTTCAGGTGGTTCCACTTGCGTACCATGGCCGGAGGAACGCCGAAGTTGTCGGCCACGCTTTGAACCGTGTCTCCCTTATGCACTTTGTAACGAGTCAGGCGATGCGCGTAGGCGGCAGTGTCTTCGGTCGAGGCGTGTTTGCCGGGGGCGATGGGAATCGTGAGTTTGCTGTCGGGCGTGAGTTCCTGACCGTCTTCGAGATTGTTCGCCTCGGCGATCGCCTTGGATGTCGTGCGATAGGTGCGGGCGAGCGAGGCGAGCGTGTCGCCGGATTGAACTTTATGGTATCGCCACCACACGCGCATGTCTGGCGGGATAGCGGCGATCGCCGTTTCAAACTTGTCTTTCGTTCCTGCCGGCAGATGAAGCTGGAATGTGTGATCTTTCGGCGTTGTGAGCCGGAGCAGGCTCGGGTTCAAATCTTGCAGGTCGGCGGCGGAAACGTCGACGCATTCTGCGACCAGTCGCAGATCAACGGGGTAGTCGATCGCCACAGTGTCGTACGGCGCGGCTTTTTCCATCTCGAGGTGCTCCAGTCCATACTGGGCTGGATTCTTGGCCATGATGGTCACGGCCACGATGATGGGAACGTAGTTGCGTGTTTCCTTGGGAAGCACGTTCCGCCGATAGAGTTCCCAGAAGTCGGCGTACCCGGTGCGCTTGACCGCGCTTTGCACGGTGCCGGGGCCGGAGTTATACGCGGCCATCGCGAGGTACCAGTCGCCGAACTGCTGGTAGAGATCTTTCAAGTGACGGGCGGCGGCGCGCGTGGATTTCTCGGGATCCTGGCGGTCGTCGACCCACCAGTCGCGCGTTAACCCGTAACCCCGGGCGCGGCTGGCCATGAACTGCCAGATGCCGCGGGCGCCCACTCTCGACACGGCGAGCGGGTGAAAACCGGATTCGGCCTGCGCCAAGTAGATCAGATCCTGCGGAACGCCCTCTGCCTTGAGCGTGCGACGGATCATCTCGTCGTAACGACCGGATCGAACCAGCCCGTTTTCGAGAATGCCGCGACCGCGGGACGAGAAATAGTTGATGTAGCTGGCGACCGGGTCGGTCATCATGAGCGGCAGGTCGGAGTGCGTGGACTTGATTTCCGCTTCGGCCTTGGCCTTAATGTTGGGGTCGACGGGAAAGGTCACGTCGTTAGCCTGATCAATTGGCGCCGGCTCGGATTTCTGCTCGGTGAAGCCGTCACCCTGCTGCAGGGCCTGTGTCTCGAAATTGTTGGTGCCTTCAAGGATGCGATCGAATTCGGCCTCGAGGCGCGGGTCGGAGTTGATTTGCAGGTTGCTGCTTAAGAGCGTGTCGAAGGCGCGGTCAAAGTTCTGACGCGCTCCTTCCAGGTGTCCGTTCTTGTAATTATCCTGGCCGGCGAGATACTCCTTTTCGACTTTCGCGATCAGATCCGCTACGGGATCCGCCGATGGCGCAGGCGAGATGGACGCATCTGCGCTAGCGGGCGTCTGATCCTTCGCATCTTGCGAAGCCGGGGGCGCCGGCGTGGCAGGAGCGGTGATCGCTGGCGGCGTTGCTTGTTTTGGCGGATTGGCAGCGACCGGGTGTTGCGAGGAGTGGCACGCACAAGTGCCAAGGATGGCAATCAGAGGCGCGATGCTGGCATAGAGCTTTCGAAGGCGCATAGTTCTCTATGAGTTACCGCGACCTGACCCCCGCTCCAAAAGAATGCAAAACCCTTGAAGGATGGTACTCTCGAGTGTTTCCGGGGGTCAATTCACTTGATGGCGGATGTCCGTTACTTTGGGCACTTGGCCAACCTGTTGACTGCCCGGGAATGCGAGAGTTCCGACTCTGGTTGGATGTCGATGACGGATTGATCGTTGGTTTGAACCACGAGGTCGGAAGCGAAGAACCCCGTCGAACAACTGATTGCCAAGACTGATGCTGCGGGCAGGGAGAAAGCTTTCGACTTGCCCCAGTCGCCTCGATCAACGAAAATCGAAGCTAATCCCCCTTTTGCCTGCAATGGATCGCGACCTTTTCTAAAAAGGCTCAAGCAAGGAGATAGTCATGCGCAATTTGTGGATGGCCGTGCTGGTGTTAGCATCGGCGACTTTTGGTTCCGGGCAGAATGCGGGATCGCCGTCGGCACCTACGCCGTGGCCGCAGGATGGCGGGATGCGAGCGCAAACTGCCGGTCCGCGACGGACGTTGGAGGGACAGGCGGAGCTACGCCGGCTCACGACGCAATTGGGCCTGACGGCGGATCAGCGAGAGAAACTGCGCCCGATCGTGACGGACGAGGGAGATCAACTGAGCGCGGTCCGGCTCGATGAGCACATGCCTCCAGATCAGAAGAAGGCCAAGGCGCAGGCGATCCGGGAGTCGTTCCGGCCAAAGATCGAGGCGATCCTTACTCCCGAACAGCAGGAGAAGTGGAAGAAGATGCAGGAGTCGGCGATGGGGAATGGCGCGATGGCGCCGCAGGCGGCTCCGCCGAAGCAGTAGGACTTCGAGGGAACAGCGATTTTGGGCGGTCCGGGCCCACTCTTTATTGATGCGACGTGTTGAGCACTGATGCGTTGGCTAACGTTGGTCGTCTCACGACCTTCGAGAAGAATTTCCTGCGAGGCCGCGGGCTAGTTGAGGAATAAGGGGTCTCTCGACTTGTTCGGTGTACGCCTCACTCGCTCAAGATGACAGTCTCCGCTCGCCCAGCTACCCAATATTCGTATCGCTCCCGCGGTGCGATCTCGCTGATATTTCGCGCACAAGAGTGTGCGCGCCAAACGAACTAAGCCCAGGTTAGCGTCCAAAGAACGGACGCGAACCTGGGGCACCGTCGGGCCTCGCGAGCCTCGAGTACCTTCATCGTTTCCTCTCCTCGCGATTGTCTTCGTGCCACGGACGAGATCCTTCGTGACGGTGGAGCTAGCTTCCAAACGCTCCGTCTCTCGCCAACAAGACTAGAATGGATCGCATGAAAGCGATCCTGATAAAGCAGGTGGGCGGTCCAGATGTAATGCAGATGACGGAGATGTTGGTTCCGGAACCGAAGGCGAATGAAGCGGCAATCAAGATTGCAGCGTCGGGCGTGAACTTCATCGACGTTTATTACCGGGAAGGCCGGTACAAGGCCGCGACGCCCTTCGTTCCTGGTCAGGAAGCTGCCGGCGAGGTGGTTGCGGTGGGCCCAAATGTCGCCAGCGTCAAGGTCGGAGATCGCGTGGCCTACACGATGACCTTGGGCACCTATGCTGAGTACGCGACCGCGCCTGCGGATCGGCTGATGAAGATTCCCGACGGTGTGGGTTTCCAGCAAGCCGCGTCGGTGATGTTGCAGGGTATGACGGCGCACTACCTGACGCACAGCACCTATCCGCTGAAGAAGGGCGAGACGGCGCTGGTACACGCGGCTGCTGGTGGAGTGGGGTTACTTCTCACCCAGATGGCGCATGACATCGGAGCGCGTGTGATCGGCACCGTGTCGACTGAGGAGAAAGCGAAGTTGGCAAGGGAAGCTGGTGCCGACGATGTGATCCTTTACACGCAGACGGACTTTGAGGCTGAGACGAAGAAGTTGATGGGAGATAAGGGCGTCGATGTGGTCTACGATTCGGTCGGGAAAACCACGTTTGAAAAGGGTTTGAATGTTCTGAGGCCGCGCGGCTACATGGTGCTGTTCGGCGGAGCGAGCGGCGCGGTCCCGCCGTTCGACTTGATCCAGCTTTCAAAGGGATCTTTGTTCGTGACGCGTCCCTCGCTGGGCGCCTACATCGCGACGCGCAGCGAACTCGAGCAACGCGCGGGTGATGTATTCGGAATGATTGCGGCCGGCAAGCTGAAGCTGAAGTGCGATCATATCTATCCACTGAAAGATGCCGCGCAGGCGCACCGTGATCTCGAGAGCAGAAAGACGACTGGCAAATTGCTGCTGGTCAATTGAGCGATTGAACATCCAGCTTCTTCTATTTCGAGTGCCACGACATCAGTCCTTGCTGCAGACTCTGCGCACCTAGAGAATCGTGAGCTTCGCGAACGTGTGCGACCTTTGGACGGATGGACTCAAGTGCCGCGGGCGAGGCTTAGCGCGATTGCACCGATATGAGTGATCCGCGAGCGTGGCTCCGTCGCTGATCACTGCGCACCAGATAACCGCTTATTCCGATTATTCCGATGGTGCGAGTTTAGTTCGGAGCGTTTCTCGAAGCTTGCTTCTGTAACGTAGGCTGCGCGACCGTGCATTTGTTGATGTCGAGAAATCTCGACAACAAGCGAGCCCAATGTCGCAGTTTTTGAACAATTGTGCTTGCTTTACAAAGCTTTACAGGCACTGCTTTGAACGCTGCAACCCGGCTTTGCTAGCGGGGCATCGGACTTATACAGTCTCCGGATGTGAAGAGAACTCTCGGGTTGGGCCGTGATTCGCTTCGGCATCGGGCGTGCGATGCAAAGGGCCAAAATGCAAACAGCGGTTGGGTCAGCCGTCGGACTCTCCTATTCCGAACATGTCAATCCGCAGTGGGTGCGATTACTCGATCTGCTGGAGATGAACGTTCGCTACGAGCGCTGTCTCGGCAGCGAACTGTTCACGGCGGACGGGCGAAGGATTCTGGATTTTCTGTCAGGCTACTGCGTTCACAACGTGGGCCACAATCATCCGGCGGTGATCGCCGCGGTTCGTGAAGAGCTGGAGAGCTGCGGGCCCGCGATGATCCAAACGCATGTAGCCGAGCACGCCGGCGCGTTGGGTGAGAAGTTGTGCCAGCGTGCTGGTGGGAAACTGACGAAGGCTTTCTTCGCGAGTTCGGGAAGCGAAGGTGTTGAGGCTGCGATCAAGTTCTCTCGCGCGCATACGGGCAGAGTGGGAATGCTTTATGCGCATGGCGCGTTTCACGGGCTTACGTGCGGAGCATTGTCGTTGATGGGAGATTCGTTCTGGCGGGAAGGATTTGGTCCGATGCTGCCCGAGACAGAAGCGATTGCGTTCGATGACCTGGAGGCACTGGAGCAGCAGCTTGCGACCAAGAAATTCGCAGCGTTCATCGTGGAGCCGATCCAGTCGGAGGCGGGTGTTCGCGTTCCCCGAGAGAACTATTTTCGTGAAGCGCAGGCGCTCTGCCAGCAGTATGGGACGCTGTTGATCCTGGATGAAGTGCAAACAGGGATGTACCGCACCGGGCCTTTTCTGGCCGCCCATCGATTTGGGGTTGAGCCCGACATGGTGGTACTGGCCAAGGCGCTGAGTGGCGGGCTGATTCCGGTCGGCGCGGTGCTGATGAGCGACAAAATTTATGACTCGACATACGGATCGTTGCGGCGGTCAATCATTCACACGTCGACCTTCAGCGAAAACGGGCTGGCGATGCGGGCGGCTCTGGCGACAATCGAAGTGCTGGAATCGGAAAGACTGGGAGCGCGATCTCTTGAGATGGGTGGTTTGCTGCGCGACCGCTCGCGCGAGGCATTAATTGGGTACGAAATGGTGAAGGAAGTGCGCGGCGAAGGGCTGCTGCTAGGGATCGAGTTTGCCTCACCGCGGACGTTGAGGCTGCGCGTCCCGTATGAAGCGTTCATGCGCATTCATCCGGCAATGTTTGGGCAGATCGTCGTCATGCGCATGTTCCGCGACCACGGAATCCTGACGCAGATTTGCGGGAACAACTTCACGGTCCTGAAAGTCGCGCCGCCGCTGATCGTGACCGAGCCGCAGGTCGATGAGTTCGTCGCGGCGATTGCGGATGTCGTCGAATTAGCGCATTCGTCGGGTGCATTTTGGTCGGAAGCGCTGGGCCTGGCGAAGAGGGTAATGGTTTAAAGGCAGTTCTCAGTTCTCGGTTCTCAGTTGGGCCGCGGGTGAGGGAAGACACCGATTAGAAATTGAGGAGCTGGGAAATTTGAGAATTGAAGATTTTGAGAATCATCCGAATTGTCGTTGCGTCCGATTTCCTGAGAACTGAGAACTGAATCCATCCCCCATGCAAATTCTTAGCGCCACGAGCGCTTTTCCCAAACACTACTATTCGCAGGACGCGCTGTTTGCAGCGCTCGCGCAGTATTGGGGCGACCGGCTGGCGAAGCCGGAGGTGTTGCGGCGGCTGCATCGTAACGTGAGCGTTGACGGACGCTTTCTGGCGCTGCCGATCGACGCGTATCCCAAACTTCAGGGCTGGGGCGAGGCTAACGATCATTGGATCCGCGTGGCGCTCGAGCTTGGTCACTGCTCAATGAGCCGTGCGCTCACGGGAGCCGGGCTCACCGGGCGCGAGGCCGGCGCTTTCTTCTTCACGTCGGTGACGGGGATCGCGAGCCCTTCGATCGATGCTCGACCGATCAATCGCATGGGATTGTCGCCGAACATCAAACGCATTCCGATGTTCGGACTCGGTTGCGTGGAGGGTGCGGCGAGCATTGTGCGCGCCGCTGATTATGTGCGTGCGTATCCCGAACAGGCAGCCGTTGTGCTGGCGGTGGAGTTGTGTTCATTGACGTTGCAGCGGGATGACCTCTCGATGGCGAACCTGATTTCGGCGGGACTATTCGGCGATGGCGCGGCGGCGGTTGTGGTGGCTGGCGACGATTGCCCGCTGATGAAGCCGTGCTCGGGGCCGCGCGTGCTGGCAACGCGTTCGGTTTTCTATCCGGATACAGAAGGGATGATGGGCTGGGACATTTCGGAAAAAGGATTTCAGATCGTGTTGTCACCGGAGGTGCCGGATTTGATCCGGCGGCAACTTGGTGCCGATGTCGACAACTTCCTCGCGGACCTTGGACGCAATCGCGGAGCTGTCGGCAGTTGGGTGCTGCACACGGGCGGTCCGAAGGTGCTGGAGGCGACCGCGTCGGCGCTAGGGTTGGAAGACGGGCAGTTGTCGGCGTCGTGGGAGTGCCTGCGGCGCGTTGGGAACTTGTCGTCGGCGTCGGTACTGGTCGTGCTGGAAGACGTGATGAACAACAGGCGCCCGGAGCCGGGCACGCTCGGTCTGCTGGCGGCGATGGGCCCGGGGTTTTGCTCGGAGTTGGTGGCGCTCGAATGGTAAGTGGGAAGGGATCGAACAACTCTCAAGTTGTGGTGATTGGCGGTGGTCCCGCGGGAATTGCGGCGGCGCTCGCCATTCGACAGCGGGGGCTGGACATCACGGTGCTCGATAGCTGTGTTCCTCCGATCGACAAGCCGTGCGGTGAAGGCCTGATGCCAGATGGGGTCGCGGCGCTCGAGAAGCTTGGCGTGACGGTGCCGGCGATCGAAGCGTATCCGTTTCGCGGGATTCGATTTGTGAGCGGCGGGCTGAGCGCCGAGGCGGTTTTTCCCTACGGCTTTGCGCTAGGAGTCAGGCGGACGAACTTGCATGGCGTGATGTTAGAGCACGCGGAGAAAGTTGGCGTGCAATTCCGCTGGCAGACGGTGGTTACGGGACTGGAGCGCGACGGCATTCTGGTGAAAGGCGAGTCGTTCCGGGCCCAATGGGTTATCGGCGCGGACGGAACCAGTTCGCGGCTGCGGCGCTGGGCGGGCCTGGATCCGCATCGGCGAAAAAGCGAGCGCTACGCATTCCGGCGTCATTACAGCGTTTCGCCGTGGAGCGACTTCATGGAACTGCACTGGGGCCGGCGCGGGCAGTTGTACGTCACCCCAGTGGGACCGGAGCAGGTGTGCGTTGCGCTGATCTCGCGCGATCCGTCGTTGCGACTGGATGAAGCGTTGACGGAATTTCCTGAAGTGGCGAAGAAGGTGCGTGGAGCCGCGCATGGTTCGGTTGAGCGAGGTGCGGTTTCGGTCACGCGAAAACTGGCTCGCGTGACGAATTGCCGCGTTGCTTTGATCGGCGATGCTTCGGGTGGCGTTGACGCGATTACTGGTGAAGGACTCTGCCTTGCATTCAAGCAGGCGGAGTTGCTGGCTGACGCGATCGCGGCGAGTGACCTGCGCGCGTATCAGCGCGGGCATCGTGTCTTGGCGCGTCGGCCCGCGCTCATGGCGGACCTGATGCTACTCCTTGAGCAAAGGTACGAACTGCGCGAGCGGGTCATGCGTGCATTTCAGATTGAACCGACGCTTTTTGCGCGTATGCTGGCGATGCACGTGGGTGCGGTTTCCATGCTGGATCTAGCGGGAGACGGAGTGGCGCTGGGATGGAAGCTGCTGACGGTGTAAATCTCAGTTCACTTCGATTTGACTACGTGCAGACAATCTTTGGGGCGAATCTTTGCTACCTTCGATCATCAAAATTCCAAGAACAATCATTGTTGTTTGCGTGATTACTTTGTCCCTCGCGGGTGTAGCGAGTGCACAGGGACTTATCTTGCAATGTGATCCGTCTCAAACTTCAGCGAATTTTACGTTGGGCGATGTTCTGCACACCGTGAAAGGGTCGTTTGCTTTGAAGAGAGGCGAGATTCGTTTCGACCCTTCTTCAAAGACGATCGGCGGCGAGATTGTTTTCGATGCGGCCAGCGGACAGAGCGGCAACCAGAGCCGCGACCGCAAGATGCACAAAGATGTGCTCGAGAGCGGACGATATTCCGAAATCGGTTTCAAGCCTGATCGAGTTGAAGGCAATGTGACCACGGCGGGGACTTCGACGGTGCAGGTGCATGGGATCTTCGGCATTCATGGCGCCGAGCACGAGATCACCGTTCCGGCGGAAGTGAGTCTTAGTGCCGATCATTGGACGGTGACGACGCACTTCGCCGTGCCTTATGCGAAGTGGGGGATGAAAAATCCGAGCGTGCTTTTTCTGCGTGTGGGGGATTCGGTGGACATTGCGTTTCGCGCTGCGGGTGGATTGGTGGCGAGGTAAGTGAAATCGAGTGGACGGATGCGACCCCGAGAGACCGCGGCAAGTGTTCGGGGTATTGGAAGGCTCACGCGGGACGATTAAGTGGGAGTGCCGATTACTTCGCGCACAAGAGTGTGCGCGCCACACACTTCGTGTCGTTCCGCACCCGCGATCCCGGAGTACAGTGGAAATGCCCTTCCTGGCCTGTGGCACTCGGAAGAGGCATGGGGTCTTTCGACTGCGTTCGGCTGCGCCTCACTCCGCTCAAGATGACAGTGACAAGCTGTTGGATGTAGAAATTTGGATGTAGAAATAGTGCGTACGGTTCGCGTTAGTGAGTGAGTGGGGTTATGTGAGAGAGGCTCACGCCAGAGAGCTGGTGAGTCTGCCGACCATTTCGCGCACACGAGTGTGCGTGCCACACGATCTCAACGCTTCCTTGTGTACGCGCTCGCGTACTCTGGCGTTGGAATGCTTGGGTCGCAACGATCGTCTGCGATTGGTTTCCCTGAAAGCGTGTTGAGTGGAATGACTCCCGCCCAGGTGCGGAAGGCGTAGTCCTCTTCGTCGTCGATGGGTGGGCCTTGGCGGACTTTTGCGGAAAATTCGTCGATCGGGACGCGCAGAGCAAACGTCGCCTTCAGTTCCTGTTCGTTGGGTTGGCGTGAGTCGGCCCAACGACCGGGAAGGATGTGCTCCGACACTGCGTGCAGCGCGTCCAGCTTTTCTGCAGGATCTCTTACAACCGACGCCGTACTCAGGATCACAACCGAGCGGTAGTTCATCGAGTGATTGAAGATTGAGCGCGCGAGCACGAGCCCGTCGAGTAGTGTGACCGTGATGCAGACGGGAATGCCTTGATCGAGATTGCGTAACATGCGGCTGGCCGCGGAGCCGTGAATGTATAACTTGTCGCCGGAGCGTCCGTACGATGTGGGAATCACGAAGGGTTGGCCGTCGACGACAAAGCCGACGTGGCAGATGAAGCCCTCGTCGAGGATGCGATAAACCGTTTCACGATCGTAAACCCCTCGCTGGGCTTCGCGGACGACACGAGTGCGTTGAGTAGGCGTGGATGGTTGGGACATGAGAACAGAAACTCCGGCGAGCGCCAAGGATGGGTGAAAGAGGAGTGTATCACCGCGACTGAAGGCCTTCTGCGCACGGACAATGGAAAAGCAGGTCCTTCGCTCCGCTCAGGATGACAAGAATGAGTGCCGCTTTGTAGAAGACGCACGCCCGCGTTAGCAGTGAAGCCTAAGAATCAGTATTTCTCCACTTGTCGACCCGGACGCCTAAAGTGCGGCCCAATCTGACAGCCGAAATCCCAGAGCCCAGAGCCGCGAGCCCAAAGCCGAAAGCCCAGCGCCCGCTTCTATCCCAGCCACTGCGGATTATGGATCGTGCCGTCGAATTGGTTCGACGTCTTGTAGAGTTCAAACTCCCCCTTCCTGGCGGCGGGTGCGGTTTTCGCGAGCAGGGTCGAGACTTCCATCTGGCCGAGTGGCTTGAAGCTGTGCGCCGCGTCAATGGCCTGCTGCAGGATCTCCATTGAATCACAGCCGGTGATCACGACGCTGGTGGGCAGATTCATCGCGTAGTGCAGGCATTCCACCGGAGCCGCGGTTTTGCTTTGTAGGATGAGTTTGTCGCCGAGTGGCTTCATGCCCAGCACGCCGATCTCGTGCTTCACCAGGATGGGCAACACTTTCTTTTCGAAGCTTTCGAAGTGAGCATCCATCACATTGAGCGGCATCTGGACGGCATCGAAGGTGAAGCCGTGGGCGAAGGCGGTTTCGAGCATCTTGAGGTGGATGTCGGGGCTCTTGTGCCCGGTGAATCCGATGAACCTGATTTTGCCTTGTTTCTTGGCGGCCATCACGGTTTCCATGCCGCCGCCTTCTGCGAAGATGCGCGCGGGGTCGCCGTCGCGGATGACTTCGTGAAATTGCAGCAGGTCGAGATGATCGGTCTGCAGCCGGCGCAGCGACTCTTCGAGTTGATCGGCGGCAGCCTTCTTGGTCTGGCCGTCGATTTTCGTCATGAGGAAGGCTTTTTTGCGGTAACCGTCGCGAAGCGCTTTCCCCATGCGTATTTCGCTTTGTCCACCGTTGTAGTCCCAACAGTTGTCGAGAAAGTTGATGCCGGCATCGAGGGCAGCGCGGATGATGCCGATGCTCTCGTTCTCATCGGACTGCATGCCGAGGTGGTAACCGCCGATGCCGACCATGGAGACTTTCTCGCCCGAGCGTCCGAGTGTGCGCATCGGCATCGGATTGGAACTGGCGCGGGCGAGTCTCTTCTCGAGAGCGGTGACGAAGGTGGTGGCGGCTGCGGTCTGCAGAAAGCGTCTGCGATCCATCGACGGGACCTCCGGGGGTTAAGGACGTCGGATTGGGCCGGAGTGGGTAGTGTACCGCAGCAGATTGTGGAGTGCGGAGCCGGGGACGGTAGAGAAGTGTCGAGGATCGTGTAGGAGGCGAGTTACGAGTTTTCCTCCGCAATGCTGGGGCAAAGCAAAATGCCTTTTGGGGTTTATGGTACGCCGAAGAGGAATGGGGTCTTTCGACTGCGTTCGGCTGCGCGTCACTCCGCTCAAGATGACAGTGACAAGTTTGTTGGTTGAAGAAATAAATCGTGTGGGGCGATTCGTGTGAGGGATTGGGTTATGTCGAGAGGCCTTACGCTACAGGCCTCGTGAACGTTCGACTATTTCGCGCACAGCAGCGTGCGCGCCACACAAACTATCCCAGGTTAGCGCGCAAAAAAAACGCGCGCGAACCTGGGGCACCATCGATCATTCCCCGCGCAATATACTGGCCCAGCGCCCAAAGCCGAGAGCCTAGAGCCGTACCCCTACCAGTTCAACTTCAGCGCGAACTGGAATTGCCGCGGATCGTATGCGGCGGTAGGCTGTCCGGCATTCGTAAACAATGGACTGACAGCCGACACGTTGAAACGGTTCGCGATGTTGAACATGTCGACGATGAAATCCATGTTCACGCGCTCGCCGAAGTGAACTCGCTTCGAGACGCGCAGATCGTTGAAGACCGTCCAGGGCGCGACACCGGCGTTGCGTCCGAGGTTGCCATCGAGCGAAAGCAGCGTGCCGTTGAAGTTCAGGATGCAGGGCTCCTGGAAGACCCCGGTTGGTGACGCTTTGGAGTTCACGGGCAGATTCCCGATCTCGGTGCAAGCCGGCGTGACGAATGTATTCGGACGGCCAGTGAGCGATGACAACTGCAGGTTGTCGCCGTTACCGGTGATGATGTTGTAGGGACGGCCCGAGCCGAACTCGATCAGGGGGGCGAAGGTCCAATCGCTGAGGACTTTGCCGGCAAAGCCGCTGCTCACCTTTCCCGTCTGGTAGACGCCGCTGAAGACGAATCGGTGTCGCTGATCGAAGAGCGAGGTCGAACGGTCGAGACCGGGATAGTAGCTGTCCTGTGGCGTGAGTGTCGATTGGAGGTCGGTGGAATCGTCGATGGCGTGCGACCAGGTGTAGGACGCCTGGAATTCGAAATGGCCGCTGAAGCGCTTGCGAAGCTGGGTGGTGAATCCGTGATAAATGGAGGAGCCATTCGAGTAATTGGCGTCCATGTCGCCGAAGGGCACGCATCCTGCGAAAGTTGTTGGATCGCAGTTGTTGAATCCGAGGGTGTGCGCCAAAGTCGCGGCCTGTGCGATGCAACCCAATGGATCGCCGATCGCTCCGTAGGCCCCGATGATCGACGGATTCAGGCCGCCGGGCCGGAAGAAGTTCATGAGCGAGGCATCAACGAAGGGCTTGAGCTGAAGAGGGCCGCCCCCGGCATTACATCCGCTGACGGTAAACGGACTTGCCGGCGCGGGAAATATCGTGGGGTTGTTGATCACCGCCGCGTCATAGGACGCCGCCTCGAAGTTCGTCACCATCAGGTCGCCGCGAATAGTGTTGGCGTTGATCGGACGATTCAGGTGGCGCCCACCATTGAAGTTGTAGGCCAGCGAGAGGGCATAACCGCGGCCGAGATCGCGCTCAACGGTAAAGTTCGCCTGCTGAGAGTAGGCGTACACGAAATTCTTGGCCTGCGGATATCCGAAGGGTTGGAAGCCGAGGGGGAGAAACGTCGCCGGGTTCAGATAGTTCTGGTTCAGGAAACTTGACTGCGGGAAATTGAGTGCCTGGAACTGTTGCTGGTTGGGCAGATATCCGAGGTTTGTGTTTGCCTGCGGAATCGCTGACGGCTCGCAACCCGGCTGATTGAGCAGACCCTGGAAGATCGTGAAGGCATTCAGATTTCCGGGCTGGCCTGTGCCGCTGCAGAATCCTGTGCCGCCGAAAGCGAGCTGCCCGCTGGAAGACCCGTCTGACGCATCACCCAGGAAGTAAAGGCCTAGCAGCGGATGGTCATAGAACATTCCGTACGACGCGCGGATGACGGTCTTGCCATCCCCCTTTGGATCGAAGGCCAGGCCGATGCGCGGCTGAAAATTGTTCTTGTCGGTCTGAATTCCCTTTTGCAAACCCAGCACGTTGTATGCGGGGAGAGCCAGGCCTTGCGGTGCCTTGAACTTCGGCGGGAACTCGATGTCGTAACGGAGACCGTAGTTCAACGTGATGTTGGGACGAATCCGCCACGAATCCTGCCAATAAATGCCGAGCGGCTTGTTCGAGAACGAATCGCTTGGGCTGCCCAGGCCTTGAATGAAGTCGCCAGGCAGGCCTGCGCCGTAGGACTGAACCGGGGAGAGAATCGGAAAGGCGAAGTTTTGCGCAGGAACCGATGGGAAACCCAGCGCTGTGGCGCTGAAAGATCCGAAGTCGTAAACGCCGCCGTAGTTCACCGTGAAGATGGCATCCAAAGGCAGGTAGTTGAAGTCGACGCCGAATTTGGTGTCGTGGTGTCCGATGCTCCACGAGAAGTTGTCAGTGAACTGATAACGCTGCTCGGTGCGCTGGATGTAAGAGTAGGGTTCACGTCCAAAATAGGCGAAGCCGGGGATGTTGATTGCCGGGTCGGCGCCGCCTGGAATCGCCGTGTTGTAGAAGTAGGAGAGTCCGCGCCGCGCGTACTGAAAGCGGAACTCGTTCATCTTGTTGTTGCCGATGGTCCACGTGTCCTGGAAGGTGCCGGCGACATCGCGATAGGTCTGTTCTGACGTTCGCGAGTAGGCGTTTTGGCCGAATGGCTGGGACTGCCCGCCGACCTCGATGCCGGTGATCGTGCTTGGGCTGACATTCGCGCGGAGCATGATTCGATTGCTGTTGCTAATGTTGTGATCGAGTCGCAAGGAGTAGAGGCTGGTGCCCTCGAATACTGGGAAGTTCCCCATCTGCGACGCGAGCGTCTGGTAAGAGCCGGGTACAGGCACGCAAGGACCCGGAGGCGCGCAGGTGGTCGGGAAGCCCGCCCACGCCGGAATCAATCCTCCCGTCAATCCCTGGACCAACCCCGAGGGCCAGACTCCATTCACTGCCTGACCTGAAGAGGCCCCAACCAAGGCTTCATACTTCGGAACGGCGGGCGCGATCAAACCAAAGAACGCAGGATTCTGCAGAGCGATTTGGCCGAGGGTTGGACCTAGAAAGGCAGCCTGGTCGGGGGTAACTTGAATCGTTCCGAAGGGAAGCGGTAGTCCGCCTCCTGCTGTGGTTGCGGTGTCGAACGGCACAAGCCCAAAGTTGTTCTGACCGATGCTCGAGAATCCGGTCTCGTGGCGACGGGTAATCTCGTAGGAGAAGTAGAAGTAGGTCTTGTCTTTCTTGATGGGCCCGCCGAATGCCGCGCCGGCCTGCACCCGGGTGTAGGCGGGATTCGGAACTGTGCTGAACGGATTCACCGCCTGGAAATCCCGGTTTCGCAGATATCCGAAGACGTCGCCGTGAAAATCGTTTGCTCCCGAGCGCGTGATGATGTTTACGACCCCGCCGGCGGCGCGTCCGTATTCAGGGGCGTAGTTGTTGGTGATGATCTGAAATTCCTGCACGGCTTCCTGTGAGACGGTTGAGCGAACACCGTTTACGGAGTTGTCGGTCGCGTCGGCGCCGTCGACGTTCACCAGGTTCGAGCGGGCGCGCTGGCCCATCATGTTGAGGCCGGAGGTCGGGGCGGCCCCGGTGTTGGGCGCGTTGTCGCGGGTAATCTGCGAATCGGTCAGCGTGAAGTTGATGTAGTTGCGTCCGTTGATCGGAAGGTTGTCGATGCGGCGCTGGTCGATGGTGTTGGTCGTAGAGCTGCGGGTCGTCTCGACCAGCTCGGCTTGCGAGCTGACACTGACGATGGTCTGCACGCTGCCTACCTGCAAGGTAACGGGGAGGTCGCGCATCTGTCCGACGGTCACTTGCTGATCGGTGGTCTCGTACTTCCCGAAACCCGGCGCGGAGACCGTGACGGTGTACATTCCGGGCGGGAGCGACAGCAGCCGGTACTCGCCATCATTGTTCAACGTTGTCGCACGCTCAAATCCCTTGTTCTGTTCGCGGGCGGTGACGGTGGCGTTCGTAACCAGACTCCCTTTTTCGTCTTTCACGGTGACGTGCAAGTCGCCCGTCGAAGCGCCTTGGGCCAGAGCAAAAACCGGGCAGAGCAGCGCGAGCAACAGGGCAAGCAGAACTTTCAACTTGGAATTCATAGGGGTCTCCGTAAGAGCCGCGCCCGGTAACGGTCAGGCACGCGGGGAAATACTTGAAATGTGTCCGACGCAGAATGACTGAGAAGCACGTTTTTGGGGGCCAGGTCCGGGGTAGCTTGTACATCAGGTATGCGGCGAAAGCAAGATAAATTCTTGAGATGAATAGGGTTAGTCAGCAGACATGTCGCGTCAGATTACGACAGAGGGCGTCACGGGTCGACAGGTCTTGGCTGGTCCTGGGGTCACTTGGTCGGTCGTTGGTCGTAGGTCCTAGGTCTTTGGCAAAACCCAAAACCGGAGCCGCTTTGGGGGGAAGTTTGGCCGGCACGCTCAAGTCGTGCTGCGAATCATCACAACCTGGCGTCGAGAATTCCTCCTACCAGACGACTAGTTCCGCTCGATTCCTGCTTCGGCGCCCTTTGTCGTTTGGTAGGCCCAGGCCATGCGCGGGGTGTTGTGCGAGATGCCGATGTGACCCTTTGCGTCGAGCACGATGATTCCGCCGTGGCCATTTACCCGCGACTTCAGATAGTTCATGGCTTCCTGCGAGACCCACTCTGGCAGGTTGCCGGCTGCAACCCGATCCGCCGCCCACTTGGCCAGTACCAGCTTCATGATGGGTTCTCCCCAACCGGTCAGGGATGCCGCCGCTGTTTCGTTGTCGGCGTAGCAGCCGCAGCCGATGAGGGACGAGTCGCCCAAACGGCCGGGAGCTTTATTGAGCGTTCCTCCAGTGGACGTCGCTGCGGCGATATTGCCATCTCGGTCGAGCGCAACAGCTCCGACGGTGTCGTGGGAGATCGTTGGGGCAAACAGGTCGGGAGTCTCTTCAGCGGCTTTGGCCTGAAAGGCGCGCAGCCGGTCGACTTCCCGCGGGATCACAAGGTCGCGGTTATCACAGAGTGCAATGCCGTGCTCGGCGGCGAAGTTTTCAGCACCCTCGGCCACAAAATACACGTGAGGGCTTTCGCTGAGAATCTTGCGGGCGGCGCGGATGGGATTGCGGATCCGTTCGACGCAGCCAACGCCTCCGCCGCGAAGCGTGCTGCCTTCCATGATGAAAGCGTCGAGCTGGACTTTGCCGTCGCGATTCAGGAAGCTGCCGCGGCCGGCGTCGAAGGTGTCGTCGTCTTCCATGATGACCACGGCTTCTTCGACGGCATCCAGTGCGGAGCCGCCCTTGGTGAGCGCACGCCACCCCGAGGCAACGGCGTTGCGAACGCCGTTCCGGTGAGCTTCGACCATCTCATCGGGAATGGCCCAGGCACCGCCATGAACGACCAGAACTGGATCGGTTGGCAAACTTCGACCTCGCGAAAAACGAATAGACAGGATAGCAAACGAGCTACGAGCTACGACGTTGCCACAAAAGGTTGCCCGTCTACGGTGAAATGTAATGCGGAACTTGTCGCGGAACGGGGGGTTCCTAGATCTGACGGCGTTGGTCGGGGCGTGACGCCGTCTGGATCGGAGGATCTTATGGCAACCACGAAACTGCTGCGCAAGCTGATGTTGACCGCGGTGCTCGGCGTGGGTGCGCTCGCGTCGGTGGCTTGGGGCGACGATGGGTATCGGTACTACAACTCACGGGACGAGTGGCGGGCACATCAGCGCGAGGAGGCCCGCGAACGCAGGGCTCGCGAAGAGCGGCGTGAACGTGAGCGGCGCGAGCATCACTGGCGCAGCTACGATTGGCGGTAGGTGATTAGAAGTTGACAGAGGCAAATACGAGGCTGGGATTCCCAGCCTCGTTGCTTTGTTGAGGAGTTGCGTTCGGGTGGCGATCCCCAGCTTAGCGTGCAAAGAGGGGACGCGAACCTGCGGCACCATTGACAAAAGTGACTAGCGACACGTCCGCACGGCCACTTCAGCCAAAGGCCAGCGGGAGGAGGTTCAGGGGCTCGTGGGCGAAGATGCTGGTAGGAATGCCTGTTTACGTAAGTGCCAGGGCGCAGGCATAAGGGGTCTTTCGACTGCGTTCGGCTACCGCTCACTCCGCTCAAGATGCCAGGGAGAGAAAAGGGTGTCGAGTCGCGCAGCGACATCTGTGATTAGCCCAGAACGTAAGTGCTGGGATAGTGCAGCGGGCGAAAGGAGTCCCTTCAGGGACGGCAGTAACAACATCTCAGGGTCTAAGCACATTAGCCACACGGACGTCAGTGCACGGCGGTCGTTGATGACGCACCACCGCCGACGAGATTTCCTTCGTAGTCGCGAACCTCGACTGGTCCTAGCGAAAGTTTCTTCAGACTGTCTTCAATCTTGGCCCGGTCGCCGGCGCCGATCACAACCGACGTATCGGGATGAATGTATTTTTCTGCCATGCGTTGAACGTCAGCGGCGCTAACCGCGTCAATCTTCGCGGGCAGTCCCTGGTAATAGTCGAGCGGCAGATTGTAGGTGAACATTTCGCCCACGGTATTCGCCGTCTGCTCCGATGACTCAAATAGGCCGGCCAGCGAATGCGCGAAGGAACCCTTCGAGAGTTTCAACTCCTCGGCCGTCGGCGGACCAGAGCGGATGCGCTCGAGTTCTTTGAATAACTCCTGGATTGCTGGCGCGGTGGCGTCCGTGCGAATTCCGCCGCCTGCGGCAAAGAGGCCAGGACCACGCCGATACATGAAGAACGAGAATCCGCCGTAGGTATATCCGTGCTCTTCGCGCAGGTTGTTGTTGATACGGCTGGAAAACAGCCCGCCCAGGATGTTGTTCATCACCTCGATCGGAACATAGTCCGGTGTCGAGCGGGGCACGCCGAGTTGAGCGACGAACAGGAAGGTCTGGGCGGCGCCCGGTTTGTCGACGATCGAAATGCTTCTCGTAGTCTTCACCGAGACGGCGGGTGCTTCATGCCGCTCGCTCGTTCCCTTCCAGGAGCCAAAATACTTTTCCGCAAGAGCGCGGGCTTCGTCGGCTGTGAGATCCCCGCTGAGGACCAGCGCGGAGTTTTCGGGCGCATAGCCGTGCTGCCACATCTTCACGAGGTCGTCTCGCGTGATGAGCTTGTTGGCTTCGATGGTGCCTTCAGCTCGATAGCCATACGGATGATCGGCACCGTACACCGCTTTGAGCATGACTCCGATGACAAGCTGGGTCGGATCGTCCTGGATCTGCAGGATGTCCGTTTCGCGATTCTTGCGAACGCGGTCGATCTCCGCGGGATCAAATTTGGGATGGAGGGAGACGTCGGAGAGCAGATCGAGGGCCGTGTCGACGTTGGGCTTGAGAGTACGAATGGTGACCGCAGAAAGATCGCTGACGGAGGACTCACCGATGCCCGTGCCGATCTGTGCCGCGTCGTCGGCAACCTGATTGGCGGAGCGCCGCTCGGTGCCTTCCGGAAGCATCTCGGCCGTGAACGAAGCAACGCCCGGCTTGTTGATGGGATTGGCATCACTGCCGTTAAGAACCACCAGGTGCGCCGAAACGATCGGCAGTTGGTGCTGTTCTGCCAGAAGCACGGTGAGTCCGCTGGCAAGTTTGAAACTCGTGGGTGTGGGCAGGCTGAGTTTGGACGGCGGCCCTGCGGGCGGAGGATTCGCACGCCATGGCTCATCCGGCATGACACCGGCGACTGCCTTTTCAGCGGCGGTCGTGGCGTCTTCTTTCGCGCGGGGAGGATCGTCCACGACGCGCTCGCCCGGCAGTCCGTAGACGACAACGCGAGCCGAAGACTTCAATTTCTCATCGGCGATCTTCTTGAGATCGGCGGTCGTGGCGTGATCGTAGCGAGCGAGATCTCTGGGCAGATAGCCGGGATCGTGGAGGAACTGGTTGTACTGGTTAAGGCGGTCGGCAAGTCCCCCGAAACCGCCGAGCCGCTCGAGAGCAAAGATCATGTGCGCTTCAATCAGGTTACGGGCACGATCAAGTTCGGCCTGGGTTGGACCGTCGGCCCGAAGCTTCTCGAGTTCTTCGTTAATGGCCTTCTCAAGATCTTCAGGCTTCACGCCGGGCTTGGCGGTGGCCTGGAGCTCGAAGACAGATCCGAGACGAAGGTTTGAGTTCTGGACGGAGACGTCCTGCGCTATCTGTTTTTCGTAGACGAGCTTCTTGTATAGACGGCTTGACTTGCCGCCGCCCAGTATCTGGGCAAGCAGGTCGGTCTCTGCGTCCCCGGACTCGAAAATGGGCGGCATGATCCAGCCCATGTACACGCGTGGAAGTTCTACCTGATCGCTGACCTTCATGCGCTTTTCGCTAGTGATGGGCGGAGTCGTCGCGGTGATTTTGGGAACCGCAGGTCCGGTAGGGATTGTGCCGAAGTATTTTTCGATCCACGCTTTTGCCTGTGCAGGGTCGAAATCACCGGTGATGGTGAGGCTGGCGTTGTTCGGGGTGTAGTACTGGCGGAAGAACGCGCGGACGTCGTCGATTCGAGCGGCCTCGATGTCCTGATGCGAGCCGATCACGTCGGCGTAGTACGGATGGTCTTTCGGAAAGAGCTCGTGGTAGAGCGCTTCCTCGACGAGCCCATAAGGGGTATTTTCGGTTGACTGGCGACGCTCGTTACGTACAACGTCACGTTGATTGGCGAGACGCTCCTGGTCAAGCTTGCCGTACAGGTAGCCCATGCGGTCGCTTTCGAGCCAGAGCGCAAGTTCAAGCTGGTTCGAGGGCAAGGTCTCGAAGTAGTTGGTGCGGTCGAAATCGGTGGTGCCGTTGATGTCGCTGGCGCCGGCGCCTTCGAGATATTGATCGTGCATCTTTGGGCCGACGTGCTGAGAGCCTTCGAACATCATGTGCTCAAAGAGGTGTGCAAAGCCGGTGCGCCCGGCGCGCTCGTTGGCCGGACCGACGTGATACCAGAGGTCGACGGACACTAGAGGAAGACGGTGATTCTCGGAGAGAATGACCTCGAGGCCGTTTTTGAGGGTGTACTTCTCGAATTTGATCTGGGGCGCGGTGACAGCAGAGGTACTGGCAGCAGAAGAGGTCCCGAATAGACAGAACAACAGGATCAGAAAAAGGACAGGCAAATCACGCAGGATGCTTATCCGCTTATTCATAGGGATCCTCCACAGCAGGCGGTATGGGTCGTTAGACTTTGAAGCGATGGTAACGATAGCGTCCGGAAAAGCCTGGGTACGACTTCAAAACGCTGACATTCGAGGGCCTGAAAGGCTGTTCGTCGCCTGGATCTAAAAGCTAACCAGGGGATCACGCCGCCGTGCGTCCAGCAGGAGCGGGACTGAGTTCTTTTCGCTCCGTCTGTTGCCAGGTATAGAGAATCCGGTGCGCGACGGTGATGGTCGACAGAACCGCGATAACCCAGAGCACGGGTGCCATGCGGTTGAAAACTGCACCAATAATGAGCAGGACGAGGCGCTCAGGGCGTTCCATGAAGCCGACTTTGCAAGTGTCGATTAACGACTCGGCTCGGGCGCGCGTGTAGCTGACCATGACTGAACTAATCATCGCCAGGGCGACCAGCACCACATAGAAGAACCGTCCGCCGCGGGAGTAATACACGAGCAACCCAAAGAACAGGGCTGCGTCGCTGTAGCGGTCAACCACGGAATCGAAGAATGCTCCGAATCGCGTGACCTGGTTGCTGGCGCGGGCAACCCGGCCATCCACCAAGTCAAAAAATCCGGCTCCGAAGATGACCAGTCCGGCGTAGAAGAACATACGCGCCTGGTTTTCGGAGTTCGCGTAGCCGAACAGGAATGCGGCGACCGTGTCGATGACCAGGCCGAGGAATGTGAGGAAGTTGGGACTGATCCGTGCCAGCGCCATTCGGTTCACGATGGTTCGCAGCAGTTTGCCGCAGGCACTGCCGAAGGCGCTGGTCCAGGTCATCCGACGCTGGCCTCGTCCGTAGGTTCGTCGTGGATGGTGCTGAGGCTGAGAATTTCCATCTCGCGCTTTCCGTTTGGCGTGACCACGGTAGCGGAGTCACCGACTTTTTTGTTCAGCAAGGCACGCCCGATGGGAGAAGTAGTCGAAATCTTCCCGGCAGCTACGTCGGATTCCTCGCTGGTCACGAGCTTGTACTCGATCTCTTCGTTTTTGTGGTTGTCGTAGACCTTCACCGTGGACCCAAGGCCGACCTTATCCTTTGGGATATTGCTCATGTTAATAAGTGACAGGTCTGCGAGCCGACGGCCGAGTTGGCGAAGACGCGCTTTCACGAACTCCTGGCGCTGCTTCGCCATGTGGTACTCGGCGTTCTCGCTGAGGTCGCCCAAGGCAACTGCTTTCTTCAGCTCTTTTGGGAGTTCGTGACTTAATTCGTGCTCCAGCGCAGCAATTTCCTCCTGGAGCTTTTTCTTGATCTGCTCAGTCATGTTAGCGGGAATTATAAACCTCGCATGAATTGCCGAGTCTGTGCACGCAGGAAAGTTTCCCAAAACGGGAGCAAGACTGCTGAGAAAGCAGTATGAACCGCACCGGAGCCAAGATCAATTATTTCTATTGGTTGGATTCTCTTCGGCGAGTTCGAATCGTCTGAAAAGCCCGTCAAAATTGCCTTTTGTTCTTAATTGGAATACACTACGACTAGTAGTTCCCCACGTAGTCCGGCGCTCTTTAAGGTGTTCCCTCATGATTAGTAGCGACGGTTTCCACATCGGCGATAAAGTCGTTTACCCCAACCATGGCGTAGGTATTATCGAGCAGATCAGCAGCAGAACGATTGGTGCTTCTGTTGAGAAGTTCTACCTACTCAAGATCAAGGCGAGCAGCCTGAAGGTGATGGTGCCTTTCAACAACGTGAACAGCGTTGGGCTGCGGCGCGTGGTCCGGAACGGGGAGATTCAGAAAATCCTTGATTATCTTACGGATGGCGAGTGTTCCAACAACACCGATTGGAAGTACCGCTTCAAGGAGAACTCCGAACGCATGCGGACGGGGTCACTGCTGGAAGTAGCCGGGGTGTTGAAGGCGCTGCTGATGTTGAATCAGTCGAAGCCGCTCTCGTTCCGCGAGAAGAAGATGCTGGAGCGGGCGCGGTATCTGCTGGTCAGCGAGTTGGCGATGGCCAAGAACTGCGAAGAACCGCAGGTCGAGGAACTTCTAAATAAGGCCTTGTCGAAGCACAACTTGCGCTTCCCCGAAGCGTCGGAGTTTGCGGACAGCTAGGGGCTGGTGGCAGTCTTCAGTCGCCAGTCATCTGCGAGGCGGAAGCGGGCAGGCCCCGGCGTTTTTCCGCGCATTGAGCTAATCAGTCCATTCAACATCCGTCCGGTTTCAGCCAGCAATTCTTCCAGCTTGGTCCCTTCGCTTTCAGCGACATATCCAAGGCTCTTGGCTATCAGCGTCTGGGTTTCGAGTTCGTGCAGAGAACCGCGGGCGTGAACAAAGAAAGTAAGTAAAGTCACGATCCGTGGACCTTCCTTTACCCTCTGCGAGGTTGCTGGCAACCGAAACTGCCGCCCTTCGCATTTGATCTGCGAGACCGTGAAGTTCGAATTTCGGGAAGGTGCCCGTGCAGTCGTAGACCGCGAGCGTCAGATCGAGAGATTTTTGCCAGACTTTTAAATCCTGATAATTGCCGCTCATTCGCGCTCCGAAATCAAGGTTCGAACGATTCGTTTTAAGCTGACGGGCCATTTCTAATCTGTGAGGGCTGAACAATCGCGAAGTTCAAGGAAGTCAGACGACTCGGATTTTGGAGGCAAAGGTAAACCAACCCGGCAGAAGCTGAAGACCAACGACTGGAGACTGGCGACTGTTCACTCCCCCAACCATGCTCCCCAAGGGCGAAGCGATTCCACGTGATCGAAGATGATCTTCATTGCTGCCGTGATCGGGATTGCCAGAACGAGGCCCATTGCTCCCCAGAGCCATCCCCAGAACAGCAGCGCCATCGTGACAGCGAGCGGATTCAGTTGCATCCGATTGCCGAGGAATTTCGGGTACATCACGTTGAGTGCAAAGAAATGCAGGGCGAGTACCAGTGAGCAAATTGCGAACAGATCTCCGGAGTCCATCGGTCCGAGTCCGACCAAGAGGGGAGGTCCGAGGGCCAGCACCAGTCCGAGGTAGGGAACGAGACTCAGGAAACCGCTCATGACCCCGACCACGAAGAAGAAGGGCAGGCCGAATGCACCGAACACGGCAACGCTGACTGCCGCCATCAGTACTCCGATGAGGAGATTGCCCACCATGAAACTCCGGATCATCCGCGAAATCAGGCCGAGGGTTACGTAAGCGGTGTGCCGGTGTTCCATGCGAAACAGCATCACCGTCGCCGAGCGCGCGTGTTGCTGCCAACTCAACATGAAGTAAATGAGAAATGGAATAAAGGTGAGCGAGAAGACCGCCTGGGAAACGGACCCGAAGCTCTTGCTGACCGCGTCGGAAAGCGGATTGGTCGGCAAGACTCGCACCACGTTCTTATCATCGCTCGAAGGGCGCAGAGGGTTGAGAGATTCAGCTCTATCGCGAACGCTCACGACGACGGCGCGAATCCGATCGGAGTATTTCGGTAACACTTGCAGGAAATTCGAAGCCTGGTTGTAGGAGACGTAGCTGATTCCATACAGCAAGCCCAGCAAGAGCAGGACGGCGCCCAAGGAAGCGAGGCTGCGGGGCATCCGGGCTCGCATCAGCAGATCAACCACAGGCGCAAGGATGAATGCGATCAGGATCGACACCAACATCACGACCAGCACCAGTTCCGCGACGTAACACAGCGTGAGCACCACGCCGACCGCGATGATCAGCGGCGGCCAGTGCCGGAAGTTGCGGCTGGAAAGGCTGAGGCCGGAGGAGCTAATGGGCCCGCGGGTAACGGTTTCGACCTCATCCGCCATGGCGGCTATCGTAGACGAAGTT
>Ga0126371_10000913_pt1 | contig 24713 bp, 28 predicted proteins | sample PanSoiMetaPlot_4_FD_110145 | JGI IMG/M metagenome (GOLD analysis project Ga0126371, IMG submission 110145) | Tropical forest soil microbial communities from Panama - MetaG Plot_4 | ecosystem: Environmental > Terrestrial > Soil > Tropical forest > Bulk soil | place: Panama | collected 2016-02-17 | reverse complement strand
GTCAGTGCGATCGCATGCGCCGCATGGACATCGAGCGCATCAGCCGCGAAGCACAAGCACCAGGCAGCGGCCGTGAAGCCGCCCGCTCAGGCCGAAACCATTCCGGGGGTCAACCCGATGACCAACGCGGCGCCCAGCCCGGCGGTCGCTCACCCGAAGGCCTACGCGCCCGAGCCTGGGGTCAACCCGATGACCAATTCGCCGCCCACGCCGGCAGTCGCCAATCCGCAGCCGTTCACGAAGCAGCCGGGCGTCAACCCGATGTGAGCGCGCCTGCGGTGCCGGCCGACGCCGCCCGCAGCCTCAATACGAGAATGAACGAACGCGTTCCTCCCGCCCGGAGGGACGCGTTCGTGCGTTTGCATCTCCGGCTTCCTTAATGCCCGGTTAAGGATTTTCACGAAAGATATATGACGCCTCCCGCGCCAGGGGGATTACTGGACGTTTGCCGTGTAACGCGTAACCGAGTTTGTCCGCGGACGAGTGATGACCCGCAACGAAACCCCAGTCGAAGGTCTCCGGGGGTATTTGCGGCAGCTGTCCCCGCAGACTCGCTCGCGGCTTCTTGCCGAGATCGAGCGGCTGCGCCAGAGCGGCGAGGACGTTCCGGGCGGCGACCTCCTTCTCGGCGAGCTGCGCGCCGAATTCCGCCAGGATGGACGCGCGCTCGAGCGCCTCGAACAGCCCGTGCGCCACTTCTTCCGACCGCTCGAGCCGTATCTCACGGATCGCGCTTCCGAGCGCGCCAATGCGGGGCGGATCTCGCGTTCCTCGCTGCTGGCGATCTGGGACTGGATCGGCCGCGATCTGATGGCCTCGTTGGTGCGCGCCTATCTGAGCGACATGAAGAAGTTCATCGCCACCGGCAGCCAGCACGAGATCGAGCTGGCCGTGCAGGTCTTTCAGAACAAGGCGGTGAAATATCTCGAAGGCGCCCTCAGGTCGGCGAGCGGCCTCGAGCAGGCGCGCACGCGGCTCGTCGCCTACGGGGCGCCGAAGGCGGGCGTCGAGGATCTCACCAAGATGCTGCGGGCACTGCAGGCGCGCGAGGTGCTGGCGCAGTTCGCGCAGGCGCTGCCGGCGCGCATCGACAAGCTCGATGGCAAGCGGCTCGACAAGATGCGCGCTGCGCTCGACGCACTCGCGGCCAAGAACCGCGAGGCGGTTCCGTTCGCGCTCATCCTGGTGGGACAACGGCTCGCCGCGCCATGGCAGCTCGTCCGCCTCGCCACCAAGGCGGTCGAAACCAAGGACGCGTCGGCGATCGCCGCGACCCCCTACGCGCTCGCGGTCGGCATCGTGCTCGATCTGTTGGAGGACCAGACGGAAGTTCTGTACGCCGCGCTCAAGGACGGGCATCTGCCGCGCGCCAAGGAGATCCTCACCGGCATCTACGACGTCGAGCATCAGATCGGGGTCCGCATCGACTTCGGGGACTCGGACTGGGGGCGCCAGCTCGACACCATCATGGCGCGCGTCGAACGATACCTGAACACCGAGACGACGACGCTGCCGTCCGGCCTGCGCCATGTTCTCGGCTCGAGCAGCCTCAAGAGCCATCTCTCGCTGGCAGGCCAGTTGACCTGGTTCAAGTACAAGTGCCGCGATGCGCTGACCGGCAGCATGGCCTACGGCCGCAATCTGATCTCCGGGTTCCGGGGGTAGGGCGCGATCTCACAGCGCCGCCTGCAGCGCTGTCTTGATCTCCGCGATCCGCCGCTCGTCGCGGCGATAGAAGGTCCACTGCTTGACGCGCTTCGTGCGCAGCAGGCCGGCCCGCGTGAGGATCTTCAGATGCTCGCTCGCCGTCGGCTGGCTCACGCCGAGCTTTTGCGCAATGAGAAGGCCGCAGACGCCGTCGCGGACGAGGTCGCCGTCGACCTGACGGCGAAAATGCGCGCGCGGCTTCTTCAGCCAATGGAGGATCAGGAGCCTGCGGTCGTTGGCGACCGCCTTGGCGACATCTAGAATAGGCATATTTACAATTTGCCAATTCCCTAATTAATGTCAACGGGCGAGCGAGGCCTGGCAGCGAGGACCGGACCATGAATGCGTCAGTCAATCCGGCGGCAATCACGGAGACGTTCGAGCGCATCCGTGGCCATGTGCGCGAGACGCCGATCGTCGCGGTCGACGGCGCCGACTTCGGGTTCGCGCCGATGCGGCTCGTGCTCAAGCTCGAGCAGCTGCAGCACTCCGGCTCGTTCAAGGCGCGCGGCGCCTTCGCCAATCTGCTGTTGCGGCGGATCCCGCCCGCCGGCGTGACGGCTGCCTCGGGCGGCAATCACGGCGTGGCAGTCGCCTTTGCGGCGCGCGCGCTCGGCGTCAGGGCGAAAATCTTCCTGCCGACGGTCGCGTCGCCGGCCAAGATTGCGCGAATCCGCGGATACGGCGCCGACCTCGTAGTCGGGGGCGAGCTCTACGCGGACGCCCTCGCGGCGAGCGAGGCATGGATCAAGACCTCGGGCTCGCTGCCGGTGCATGCCTTCGACCAGGTCGAGACCATGCTCGGGACCGGCACGCTTGCCTGCGAGCTCGAGCGCCAGGCGGGCGCCCTCGACAGCGTGCTCGTCGCCGTCGGCGGTGGCGGGCTGATCGGCGGGATCTCCGCCTGGTATGGGCGGCGCGTGCGCGTCGTCGGCGTCGAGCCGCAGGCCTCGCCGACGCTCTTTCGCGCGCTCGAAGCGGGGCGGCCGGTCGATGCCGAGACCGGCGGCATCGCGGCGGATTCGCTCGCCCCGCGCCGCGTCGGCGAGCTCAACTTTCCGATCGCGCGGGCCAACGTTGAGCGTGTCGTCCTGGTGAGCGATGAGGCGATCGTCGCGGCGCAGCGGGCGTTGTGGGACGGCGCGCGCATCGTCGCCGAGCCGGGCGCGGCTGCGCCGTTCGCGGCGCTCGTGAGCGGCGCTTACGTGCCGGCGCCGGGCGAGCGTGTCGGCGTGGTGGTATGCGGCGCCAACACGACCGCGGTGGAATTCGCCGACCCCGCGCCCCACGCGTAAGCGCGCGGCTCACGGCAGCGATTGCAGGAACGCACGGATCGCCGCGTTGAACTCGGCGGGCCTTTCCCAGTTGGCGAACCGCGCGGCGCCCGCGATCGGCTGGGCCTCGCGGAAATTCGCCATGCCGCGCAAGACCTCCGGCTGATCCGGATACGGATCGTTCGCGCCGCACACGCCGAGCACCGGAATTTCGAGTTGCTTGAACGCGGGAACCAGGTTGGGCACCGACAGGCCGAACTCGAGCATGCCGCGCTGATACTCGCCAAGCGGATGGCTGGCGAACATGCGGATCACTTTCTCGCGCACCGGTGATTCGACCGGGATGACCTTGTAGATGGTCTTGCCGCCCTCCCGGCGCAGGAGATCGATGAACGCCGCGCGGCCCTCGCGCTCGAGCACGCGCGCGGCATGCAAGGAATACTGCTCCCAGCGCTCGAAATACTGGAGAGCGTCGTGCAATTCGCTCCAGGCGCCGAGCACGATGCCGCGTACCTTGTCCGGATTGCGGATGGCGTAGCTCGCCGCGATCGTCGTGCCGAAGGCGAGCGCGACGATGACCGGCCGCTCGATGCGGAGCTTTGCGATCAACTGCTCCAGGTCGCGGGTCTGGTTAACGAGCGAGAAGCCGTAATCGGTCCAGCGGGTCTTCGCATGCCCACGCCGGTTGTAGGCGAAGCAGCGATGGTCGGCCGCGAACTCGGCGACCTGGTGCTCCCAGTATTCGAGCCCGTGGATTTCGCCGTGAATGAAGACGACGTCCGGCCCGGTGCCTTGCATTTCATAATAGAAGTCGCAGCCGTTGGCGTTGATCAGGGGCATGCTTTCAGTCTCTATTGTGTCTCCGTACAACGCGCGAGAGGCGACAGTGGCGACGTGGACGATCGGCGACGCGACAGTGACGCGTCTCGAAGAGCAGGTCGGCTTCGCCAGCCTGCCCCCGGAAAAATTCCTCGACGGCTTCGACCGCGACCTGCTGGCGTGGCATCTCGATTGGCTGGTGCCGCATCACTATTCACCCACGGACGACCGGCTGGTCACCAGCATTCATTCCTGGCTGATCCGCACCGGCCGGCACACGATCCTGCTCGACAGCTGTGCCGGCAATCACAAGACCCGCCCGGGCTTTGCCCGTTTTCACCAGCTCGATACCCCTTTCCTGCAACGGCTGCGCGCGGCCGGCGTGCAGCCGGAAGAGGTCGACATCGTGCTCTGTACGCATCTGCATGCCGATCACGTCGGCTGGAACACGCGGCGCGTGGACGGGCGCTGGGTGCCGACATTTCCCAATGCGAGATATCTGTTCTCGCGCGTCGAGAACGAGGTCGGCGATCCGCGCCGCAATCCGTCCGCCGACCAGGATCCTCTGCGCGGCGCCGCCTATCGCGACAGTGTGCTGCCGGTGATCGAGGCCGGGCAGGCCGTGCTGATCGACGGCGATCACGCGATCGACGACTGCTTGACGATCGTTCCTGCGCCCGGCCACACGCCCGGCCATGTGGCGCTGTGGCTCGCCAATGCGGCCGGCCGCGCGCTGTTCTGCGGCGATGCGATCCATCATGCGCTGCAGCTGCACGCGCCGCATTGGAATTCGGGATTCTGCGAGCTGCCGGACGTGGCGCGCGCGACGCGCCGGCGGATCCTGGAGAGTTGCGTCGAGCATCGCGCCCCGCTGTTTCCCGGCCATTTCGGCGCGCCGCACGTCGCCCGCGTGGTCGCGGCGGGGGCAGGCTTCGCGCCGCGATTCGTGGCGGCCGACCGGGATTGATCGCATCGCGTCGTGTCTCAATCCTCGATGCCGATCACCCGCGCCGGCGCCCCGTCCATGCCGCGCAAGTTGAGCGGCAGCGCCACCAGCGTGAATTTCGGCGCAATGCGGTCGAGCCCGGTGAGCATCTGGATCATCGGAATCCCCGCCTTGAGCCAGCGCTTGTGATTGGCGCCGCGCTCGGCCAGCGTGAGCGTCACCAGCCAGAACGGTTTCTCCGGAAAGCAGTCCATCGCGACGGCGGTGACGCCGCGCCGCTCGATCCATTCGCCGACGCTCGGCTCGAGATGGATCGTGTTGTTCCAGAACTCCGGCTTCCCGAAGGCGCGATCGGTCCACGACGTCTTGATGACCGCGATCTGCCCGGGACCGGGCCTCACCCCGGTTTTCTCCAGGTCGTCGCCGGTCACGCCTTCGCCCGCCGCCTTGTGGCTGACGTCGATGACGATGGCCTCGCGCATGACGATACGATCGAGCGCGATGTCGCTCACCGAAGCGCCGTCGGCGTAGAAGTGCCGCGGCGCGTCGATATGCGTGCCGATGTGCGTGTTGAGCGTGATCACCGTGTTCATGCTGTTGGCGACCGGCGCATCGGGCAGGCAATCGACGCCCTCCGCCGCGAGCGTGGCGCGCTGCGCCTCGCTCACCACGGTGACCGCCTGGATGCGGGTCGGATACTGCTCGTAGAAGGCGATCTTCGGGATGCCCGCCATGTTGGATGTCACGGGAAGCGTCAGGTCGACGATGCGGGACATGAGACTTCAGCTCCGCTGCTGGGTGTAGCCGTAGTGCCAGGCGAGGACGCGGTTCTCGATCGCCAGAAAAAGCCGGTTGAGCACGTAGCCGAGCAGCGCGAGCGTCAGCACGCCGGCGAACATGTCGCGGATCTTGAAGCCGCGCTGGGCGCTCAGGATGAAATAGCCGATGCCGCTCGATGCCGCGACCATCTCGCTGATGACCATGACGATCAGCGCGACAGCGAGGCTCACCCGCATCCCGGTGAAGATGTAGGGGGACGCGGCAGGCAGCACGACCTGGGTCAGCAGCCTGCGCCCGGAGACCCCGAAGGTGCGGGCGGTCTGCAGCTGGATCGGATCGACGCTGCGGACGCCGCTGTAGGTATTGAGGAGCACCGGAAAGAGCGTGGCGAATGCGATCATGAAGATCTTCATCTCGTCGTCGATACCGAGAAACAGGATCACGATCGGCAGATAGGCCGGGCTCGGGATCGGGCGCAGCATCTCGGTGATCGGCTCCAGCAGATTGTAGAAGAAGCGCACGTAACCGATCAGCAGGCCCAACCCCACACCCAGTGCGACGCCGATGAAGTAGCCGGCGAACATGCGCCACAGGCTCGACACCACCTCGCCGGGCAGCTCGCCCGAGACGACGAGCTGCCACCAGGTGACGAGGATCGCGCTGACGCGCGGAAAGCTCATCGGCGGAAAGATCGCGTTGGCGGCGGCGATCTCCCACAGGACGAGCAGCAGGCCGATGAAGGCGACGCCGATCAGCCGCGTGTTCCAGCTCCACCCGGCCCTGGCCGGCCGTTGCGCGGACGGGGCGGCCGCCTGCTGTCGATCGATGGGCGCGACGTCGCTCACGCGGCTTCCGTGCTCTTCAGGCCTTCGTCGGCGAACAGCTGCGCCAGGAGCCGCGCCCGATAATCGAGGTAGGCCGGCAGCGCCCGGGTCGCGATCTGGTCGCGCGGGGAGGGCAGATCGATGGGGATGTCGATCGCGACGGTGCCGGGCGCCCGCGTCAGCGCCACGACCCGGCCGGACAGGTAGACGCCCTCGTCGACGTCGTGGGTGACGAACACGACCGTGAACGCGAGCTCGCGCCACAGCGAGCGCAGTAGCTCCTGCAGACCGGCCCGGGTCAGTGCGTCCACCGCGCTGAACGGCTCGTCCATCAGCAGGACGGCCGGGCGGCAGGCGAGCGCCCGCGCAATGGCGACGCGCTGCTGCATGCCGCCGGACAATTGCCAGGGATAATGGCGCTCGAAGCCGGTCAGCTTGACCAGGCCGATCATTTCGCGCGTGCGTGCCGCGATCTCGTCGCGCGACAGCGTCCTCTTGTTCTCGAGGCCGAAGGCGACGTTGCCTTCGACCGTCTTCCAGGGAAACAGCGAGCGCGTGTACTGCTGGAAGACGTAGACCACGTCGCGCGGCGGATCCTCGACGCGTGTCGTCCCGAACAACACGTCGCCCGACGTGGCCGTGGTCAGTCCGGCCATGATCTGCAGCAAGGTCGACTTGCCGCAACCCGACGGACCGACGATCGAGACGAAGCTGCCGGCTTCGATCGCGAGATCGACACCGTTGAGCGCGACCGTGGCACCGCCCGCGGCGGCATAGCGCTTGTGCAGGTTGGAAACGCGAAGGACAGCCGTGCCGGGCGCAGGCATGGACGCCATCAGGGCATGACACGCTTGGACAGGTCGACGGGCGTCTTCAGCAGTCCGTATTTCTGCATCAGCTCGGTCGTGTGGCTCATCTGCTTCAGATTGATGGCGGTGCCGAGGCGCGGCAGCAGCACCTTGTCCTTGAGCGCGGGATTGAGATTGGTGAACTGCACGTTGATGTCACGCGTCGCCGCCTCGTTCGCGGCGGCGAACTGCGCTCCCTTCGTCACCGCCGCGACGAACTTCGCGGCGAGCGCGTGATTCTTCTGCGCCCACGAGGTCAGGGCGATGTACTGGGTGATGTCCGTGTCGGGTGCCGTCTCCACATAGGGCCAGCCGACGATCTCGGCATTGCCGCTCGCCATCAGGGCCGAACGGAACGGCTCGACTTGGACGATCGCATCGAGCTGGCCGTTGAGCAGTGGATCGTTCATCTGCGGGAACGGTACCTCGGTGAAGCGGACCTTGCTGCGGTCGACACCGTGCTTCTCGAGCCATGCCACCGCGTGCAGCCAGGCGGTGCTGTTGATGACATTGACCGCGATCCGCTTGCCTTCGAGGTCCTTCGGCGAGTGGATGGAGCCCTTGCGCGCCAGGACCGCCGTGGTCGTGTCCGGCGGCGCCGTGCGCACGATCGCGCCCGGTGCCAGCACCACGGCGTCGAGGCCCTGCTCGATCGCCTGGAACGTCGAAACCGTGCTGCTGAGCACGATGTCCATGCGGCCCGACTGGAGCACCGGCACCGCGATCGCGCCGCTGTCGAACTTGGCACTCTCGACCGTGATGCCGGCGTCCTTGAAGTAGCCCTGCTTGTCGGCAATCACGGCGGCAAGGGATTCCGAGAACGGCAGCAGGCCGAGCTTGATCGTCTCCTGGGCGACCGCCGACACTGGCGTGAGCAGCACGCCTGCGGCAAGCACCACCGCAAAGGACCACGCGCGAACGTCGATCACGGCACCCTCCCGTCTGAAACGGCCGACCCCGGGCGGAAAGCTGCCTCGCCGGGGATTCCGCGAAAGCCTAACCGAGGCACTCTCCGGCGTCACCATCCCTCCCGGCGTGTGCGTGCCACCAATATGCGCCAAGTAGCTCGCATGAGCGGCTCGCGTCACAGACTGATCAGACGTGAAGGTGGATTTGGCCGTTTAGCCAACCTACACCGCTCGACGGAGACGGAGAGCCCATCGCGCGCGGCCTTGGGAAACCAGGTCTGTTGTGGCAATCATGACCTCGCCATTCACGCCGCTATCTCTTTTGAAGAAGGCGCCATCACATGACCGGCCACATCGACCCGACGAAAGAAACGTTCGCCGCCTTCCGCATGAACGACCGCCCGGGCCCGATCAACATGCTCAATCTCGTGCGGTTTCGGGACAAGGCCGCCTATCCGGATGGCCGGAATGCGACGGGGGCACAAGCCTATGCGGCCTACGGACGCGAGAGCGATCCGGTCTTCTCCAAACTTGGTGGCCGCATTGTCTGGCGCGGCAGCTTCGAGCTGATGTTCATTGGACCTCGTGAAGAGAAGTGGGATGAGTGTTTCATTACGGAGTACCCCTCGGTCGCAGCTTTTGTCGAGATGATCCGCGATCCAGTGTATCGAGAGGCCGTGAAGCACCGCCAGGCGGCCGTGCTTGACTCTCGGCTGATCCGCCTCGCGCCAGCAGCGGCCCGCTCGGGATTCGGGGGTTCGGACTGACCGATTGCACGACGTGAACTGCGTCCCTCCCGGCTTGTGCGTGTCACCAAGATGCGCCAAGTAGCTCGCATGAGCCGCTCGTCCCATCGCTTCTGCATCGCGCCGACGATGGACTGGAACGAGAGTGCTCGCTATTCAATGGGTTAGCCGCGCGCGTGTGCAAAATTTGCACACGTCCGTTCGCCTTTTCTTTCGTTTTCGTTCCTCGCGGGGAGCCACCTTTCAGCACGACGCCATGCGAAACACTGACCCGCTATGCGCTGAGCGCACCTTCTCGCATTGACATGTAATAGGTTCTGGGCTATATAGCTGAGAGGCTATGTAGATGCCGTGGATCGTCCGCTTTGAAGACGAATTCGAACAGGAATTCCTGGCTCTCCCGCAAGGGGTTCAGGACGAACTGTTGGCTGCCGCGAGGGTGCTTGCAGAGTACGGGCCTCAGCTCGGGCGCCCCTATGTAGACACTCTCAAGGGGTCCAAGCACGCCAACATGAAAGAGCTTCGATTCGATGCAGTTGGTGGAGCCTGGAGAGTGGCTTTTGCTTTTGACCCTCGTCGACAGGGTATCTTGTTGTTCGCAGGCGACAAGTCGGGAATGAGCCAGGGCCGCTTCTACAAGCAGTTGATCGCAACGGCCGATAAACGCTTCGCCGCACATTTGGAACGATTGAAGAAGGCGCCCGCGAGGAGAGGGTGATTCAAAATGGGTCGAACACTCAGCGAAATGATCGATGCTCTCCCGAAGCAACGGCGTGAGCGCGTTGATGCTCGATATCGCGAGCTCAAGGATGAGGTTGAGAGCCTCAGGGAGCTGCGCAAGGCGGCCGGCAAGGCGCAGGCGGAGATTGCCGCAACCTTGAAGATCAAACAGCCCTCGATCTCCAAGATCGAAAAGCAGACTGACATGTATCTGTCGACTTTGCGCAGCTACGTCGAGGCAATTGGTGGCGAGCTTGATCTAGTGGTCCGGCTGCCGCCACGCCGGGTGATGCGGCTGCACCGGCTGGGCGAGGTCTTGAGCGGCTCGGCTCAGCCTGCAGCTCAGCGGCGCGTCGCACGATCCTCATCCGCCAAGAAGCCCCGCAAGCGTGTGGCCAGAACGGCCTAAACATAACCTGCCGCTCTGGTTCGAGAGGGAGGTGATCCATCGGACTCGCACCCTTCGTGCATGCGGAAGCCGTGCCGGGTCACTGAAAGCGTTCCAAAGTCGCCGGTGAGCCCCGCTAATTTAGACACCAATGCCAAGCCCCTTGGCGCGACCGAGCTGCCACGAGATGTCGCCGCCGCGCATTACGCCCATCACTGGGCGACCGATGTCCTTCTCGAGGACGGGCCGCCACGGCACCAGGCTGAAGCCGAGTCCGTCGTCGATCATGGCGAAACGGCCGCTGGCGAGCCGGGCGGATCCGAGAAGCTTGCCGCGCACCGTCTGCCCCTCGTGGATGGGCCGGAAGGTGAGGCCGCGTTCGGCCGCGAGTTGCCGGCCGACGCGCTCGACCTCCTGGCGCGCCAGGGTGCCGATGAGGTCGGCTTTGATCCGCAGCCCGCCGTGGGGCGTCCGGCTGGCGTGCCCCTGCCGGACCAGCTCGTCTGAGCGCCGCTTGAGAGCTTGACGGACCTGGGCGCCGAATCCGCCGGTGGCGAGGGCGCTGCGATCGCGGCCAAGGAGCTGGCGGTCGAGCCAAGTCGCGCCGTCGCTGGTCACCTGGCGATCAAGGTCGTAGGCGCAGAGGACGCGTATTTGGGTCTGCCGCCCCCGCGTGGCCTCGTAGGCGGCGGCACGGGCCTCGAAGTCCTCCGGGATGAGCCAGCGGTCGGCATCGGCCCGCTCCACGATGCCGGCGCGTCGCAGCGCTTCGAGGCGCCTGACGTGGGCGCCGACATAGGCGTCGTAGTCTCCGCCCGGGACGCGGATATCGCTGCCCTCGGCAAGGGTCCGATGCTCGCTTGGACGATAGGCCCCGGTGCCGCGGGCGACCTCGGCGATGTTGCGGTCGGCCGGCCGCTGGGAAGGGGCATGGCCGACCTCGATGATGGCGCCGTTCGTTGCGTGCTCGGTGGCCGATGCCTCCGGCAGCGCCACGTGGTGAACCCGCCCATCGATGCCGTCGATGACGACTCCGATGTGGTCGCCCAGCTCATCGGTGAGATGCTTGTCGATCAGGCGGCCGACGATGCGCGTCCCGACCTCCTTGCCATGCAGGCTGAAAGCTTCGGGGCTGCGCTCCTGGCCGCGCGCGGCGAGCGCCCGGTTGATGGCCTTCACGATGTCGCCACGCTCACCGAGATCGCGCATGGTCGGCTCGAGCCGCTCCGAGAGCGTCCACACCCCGGCTCGGTCTCTTTGGCCAGCCCATAGCGCCCCAGCATCTGCAGGCGGCCGATGCGCAACGATCGATCGAAGTCCCCGCCGACCTGATCGGCCTCGGGCCGCAGGTCCAGCATCCGGTCCTGAGCCTCCCTGAGCATGGCGCGGTCGATGCGGGTGAAGCGCTCGGCCGCGACCTCGGCCGCAAGCTTGGCCCGCAGCTCCCGGTCGGTCTCCCGGCCGAGCTCGAGCGTCGCCCGCTCCTGGGCGCGCAACCGCACCCCGTCCGTGATGTAGTCTTGGGCGATGATCAGGTCTTTGCCCTGGTCGTCGCGCCCGCGGACGATGACGTGGCTGTGCGGGTGGCCGGTGTTGAAGTGGTCGACCGCGACCCAATCGAGCCGGGTGCCGAGATCCTCCTGCATCTGCCGCATCACGTCGCGGGTGAAGCCGCGCAGGTCCGACAGCCGGTCGCCATCCTCCGGGGCGACGATGAAGCGGAACTGGTGGCGGTCCTCCCGGCCGCGTTCCGTGAATGTCTTGCCGTCCGCCGCGTCGGTCTCGACGCCGTAGAGCTGGCCGCGCTCGCCGTCGCGGGTCGTGCCGTCGCGTTGCAGGTAGCGGACGTGGGCGTCGGCCGCCCGGCGGCCCACCTGTAGGCGCACGATCCGCGCCTTGACCACGACCCGGCGCATCCGCTCGCCCGGCCCGCGCTCGGCGGCCATCCGCTTGAGCTGATCCGCCACGGCCTGGCCCCGGCCGATCCGGGAGCACCGCCCCTTCTTGGGCTGCGTTCGGCCGCGCCCGCGCCGCCGTTCCCCGCGCACCTGGGCCAGCTTCAACGGGCCGCCATTGGCCCTGGTCGCCGCTCGCATGACCTGCGCCACAAAGGACTGAGGACGCCTCGTGCCGGCGCCGCGATCGCGCACGCGGCCGGGTCTCGGGCGGAAGTCGAAGGCGTCGTCGTGGGTCATGGTGGGCAGATTGCGCCGACGATCCCGTCATTCAAGCGCGAACAACGACACCTCGTACTACAGCGCTGAAAAACTTACGCCCTTCGGTGCGACGCACCCCGCGTGCGGGCCGAAGAGGTCACATGTGAGGTGCAAGAACCAACGTGCAGACAACCGCTTGGCCCTCATGGGAGGCCGCAAACGCCAGTTTGCTTTAATCTTGCGATCCCCGGTCGCTCGCCGTTCCCGCGCCGCTCCCTTCTAAACCGCGATCATCGGCGGTCTTCCAACCAAGCCAACAGGTCCACCCTCGCATCAAGACGTCGGCGAGCCAACAGCTGGATTGCCGTCACGCGAATACGTCGGCAACGCGAATTGTGCTTCGCCGGACACACGGGATTCAGCTCTGGAACCGCGCCGCCTTGTACGATTTTGTGGGCATCCTGCGCGACTGTGCAGCCGCCTGAGCGAAAGGCTCGCCGCAGAGACCGTTGCTATTGCCGATACCGAGACTAACGCTATCGTGGGACAAATCTCGACGCTCGCGGGCAGCGCGCTGCAATGAGCTCGTAGCCTTATGGCAGGATCCAGAGATACGAGGACGATGACCAATACCGACCGAATTGATGACTGCGTGCTCGCGCTGCTGCTGTTGGGTCGGCACGATGGTCAGCGCGTTTGGAAGTCGTTCGACTGGGCTGCGATGGAACGACTTCACAAGAAAGGCTTGATCTCGGATCCCGTGGGCCGCTCCAAGTCGGTGGTCCTGACGAACGAAGGGCCGGATAAGGCCGAGCGGTTGTTTCGGGACTTGTTCGGGGCAACCCCGTAAGCAGAGCGCCATGGACTCGCGCGTAACCTGCCCGCTGGCATCGAGGCGATCGTAATCCCGGAAGTCAAGACATGGTCAAGGGACGTGTCACGCAAGAGATCATACGTGCGCTCGCGACGCCGGAATCTTTCGCGCGCGGCCGGAGCTACTTTGACGATGGTGCGGTTTCCGATCTGATCCAGCGCGCCGGTCGATTGACGGCGGAGGTGGAGGGCAGCGAGTTTGCGCCCTATCAGGTTTCGATCCGGCTGCACGATGGCGGGGTCGCCGAAGCCCGGTGCAGCTGCCCCTATGACTGGGGCGGCTATTGCAAGCACATCGTCGCGGTCCTGCTGAAATTTGCCGACGAAACGACGCACGTCATCGAACGCAAGCCACTTGCCGAGCTGCTCCGCGGGCTGGATCAGTCCCATCTGATCGAGCTGCTGGAGAAGCGCGCCGACAGCGACCCGGAGCTTGCGGCGTGGATCGAGGCGGAGCTCACGACGACCGTCGAGCCACCGTCACCGCGCCGCACGGACGCCGGTCGGCGACGGACCCCCGTCGATCCCGAGCCGGTCCGCGAATACGCCCGCAACCTGCTCGCTAGGCGCCAGCGCGGCGGCCGTTATTGGGACGACTATCGACCGTCCGGCGACATGGAGGAACTGCAACGGCTCGTCGAAAAGGCCGTCCCGTTTCTCGAGGTCGGAGATGGGGGCAACGCGCTTCGAATCCTCGAGCCGATCGCCGAGGCTTTCGTCGACGACTGGCTGGAACACTCCTACGGCTCCGACGAACACTTGTACGAACTCTTCGCCGACCTGGGCCGCCTGATGGCGGAGGCGGCGCTCATGAGCGACCTTGCTGCGGACGAGCGCGATGCCTTGGTCGAGACGATCGAGGACTGGCAGAGCCGGCTTGAGGAATATGGTGTCGATGAGGGCTTTCACGTTGCAATTCGGGCGCTCGAGACAGGCTGGGACGACGCGGCATTGGCCGCGGTCATGGCCGGCAAGGGGAAGTCATGGGCCCCATCGGGGCAAGCCGATTGGCTGGACGATCAGTTGACGGCGGTGCGTCTGCGCGTGCTTGAGGTATGCGGCAGGACGGAGGAGTACCTCAATCTCGCCCGCGCGGCACGCGCTCATACGAGCCATGCGGTGATGTTGGTCAAGCTTGGGCGGACACCGGAAGCGATCAAGTGCGCGCTCAAATCGTTCAAGAAGCCCGACGAAGCGCTGGCGCTCGCCAAGGCGCTGCAGGAAGGGGCGGCGCATGAGGACGCGCTGATGATTGCCGAGGCTGGCCTTGGGCTTGCCGGCGATGATGAAGATGAAACGCACGGTTCGGTCGTACCGTTGGCACATTGGCTGCGCGACTACGCGGGCGGCATCGGCAAGTCGGCGCTCGCGTTGAAGGCTGCGCGAGCGGCCTTCGACCATTCGCTGTCGCTTGAGGATTTTGGCGCCGTGAAGGTGTGGGCCGGCGACGCTTGGGATGCGATTCGCAAGAATTTGCTGACGCATCTCGCCCGCGCTCCTCATGCTTACGACAGGACCCGCATCTACCTGTCCGAAGGCTTGATCGATGACGCTGTCCGCTCGGTCGGTGATCGGTTCGGCTATGGCGCGCACGATGAAACCCTCATGCGTCTCGCCGCGGCAGCGCACACGAGCCATCCCGACTGGGTGATCCGTCTTGCGATGGCCCAGGCGGCGAGCATCATGGACGCCAACAGAGCCGCCGACTATGCGCTGGCGGCGCAATGGTTGGAGAAGGCCGCGCTCGCTTACGAAGCCCTGGGGAGGGAAAATGACTGGAGAGCCTGCCTGGATGACCTGATCGACCGGCACCGCCGCAAGTACAAGCTGCGGCCGCTGCTGGTGGCGCTGCGGGGAGGGTAAGGGGTTCTGAAAGCCGCATTGACCTCCCTGCGAGCGCTCCTTTTCATTTGGAAACGGCTGCGAAGCTAATCGCTCGGGCGCGTTTTGGCCCAATTTTTCCAAATGCGCGTTGAGATCGTTGGATAATCAAACTGATTTTGATTCCGCCACGCGGAGGGAGCTTCGTGGGTCGATCAATAAGTTTTTGGCGCTCATAGAAGCGGATCGTTTCAACGCCGACCTCGGCCTCGCGCGCCGCTGCCCCGATTGTCAGTGCTTCTCATGCCGGGCCTCGCGTGAGCTTAATGTAGCGTCCGTACATTGGTACGGAATCAAGAGGGGCGCAAAAAAATTATCCCCGGCTAGCCCGTCCGACTCGGACGAAACCCCCTCGACGGCGGCGGAGACCATGACGCAATCCGTCAATGCCGCCATGCGGGGTCCGGAGTTTCGGGAAAGGCTGGGCTTGCTGTCCTGGTCCGGAATTCGCGGAGCTCACTCATGAGAACCCGTCGCGACGCCGGCCGGCGGCGGCTGTGGATCGGGCCGACGCAGAAACGGCCGGCGCTGGGCCGGCTGCCTCTTGACGACGGCTTTGCAGGGCGGGGGACGAAGCCATTCGTCAGCCAGACGTCGCGCGGCCGCTCAGAGCCGATACCAGGCGGATTGCCGATCTGCCAAATTCGGGCGAATGCCGTGGTAGGTCGTGCTGCGACGAGCGTGGGTGGCTCTGGAGAACATCGCGTAGGCGTCTGGCGCCCCGACCTGCTGCTGCACAGGGATGCGGCTGAGGGCCGCCTCGTTGGCCTGATTCTCGCCAGCGGCAAACGCCAGCGACGCTGTGCTCAGGACGATTGCGGCAGAAAGGAAAAGTGTGGTGCGGGTCGACATGATTTCCATCTCCTCTGGATCGAGCCCCCATTGGCTCGTGGTGACAGTGAATTCGCTTCGATGACGGTGAACGTTACGCCCGCGAGATGCTCCGATGGTCACGCTTGCGTGACACTGGCGTGAGGCGTCGAGCTCGGTGACTTTGCCATTTTCGCGGCGGCGCGGGTGTACTTGACGAATGCTTGAACTGGCTTGGTCGGTCCGCGTCAATGTTTTGCCCGGCCCGTAACTTTTCAGTGCTTGCAAACGAAGTTACATAGAAGGCTGCGCCGGCCGATGGCCGCCCGAAGGAGGAATCGTCCATGGCCACCGTGAAGGAGAAGATCGTCATCACGCAGCGCATCCATGGCAGCTGCCCGACGCATTCGCGCACGGACATCTCCGTCCGCGACGTCAGGACCGTCATTGACGAACCGAAGGAACGCGACGGGACCAACGCCGGGCCGACGCCGACCGAGACCATGGTCGCGGCCTTGATCGGCTGCACCAACGTGATCAGCCACAAATGCGCCAAACGGCATGGCGTCGAGTTCGAGGCGATGTCGATCGACGCGGAAGCCTCGTTCGATCGCCGCGGGACGCAGCTGCTCGAGGAAATCGAGGTGCCGTTTCCGAAAATCCGCCTCGTGATCGACATCACGACCCGGGCGAGCGATGCGCAAATCGAGCAGGTGAAGGCGGACCTGCATCGCTTTTGCCCGATCTCCAAGGTCATCCGCAACGCCGGAACGCAGATCGAGGAGGTCTGGAACGTCAAGCGGCCGTAAGGCGGGATTTCGTTGACGACGCACGCGGAGGCGCACCATGTCGGATCGATCGCAATTGGATCGCAACCCCGAAGGGTCGGTTCAGGGTCGGAGCAAGCGGACGGGGCTGACGCGTCGAGCGGCGGGGACAATGATGCTGAGCAGCCTTCTGTCCAACCCGCTGACCGAGATTCACAGAGCAACTGCCGCGTCCGCCGCGACGCGCGCCGAACCGCTGGGTCCCGATCGCCTTCCGCGGCGGCGGGTCGCCGTGCTCGACACCGAGATCAGCTACATCCATCAGGGCCAGGGCGATCCGATCGTCTTCCTCCACGGGAATCCGACCTGGTCCTACCAATGGCGCAACATCATTCCGTTTCTCAGCTCCCGGTACCGCTGCCTCGCGCCGGATTTCGTGGGAATGGGCTGGTCAGGCAAGTCGCCGGCGAAAGCGTACCGGTTCGTCGATCACGTGCGCTACATGGATGCCTGGTTCGACGCGCTCGATCTCACACGAAACGTGATCCTGATGACCCACGATTGGGGAGCGCCCATCGGTTTCTACCGGGCACGCCGGCATCCCGAGCAGATCAAGGCGATCGCCTACATGGAAGGGATCGTGGCGCCGCGGCGATGGGCCGATTTCACGGGCGGACGGGACAGGCAGTTCCGCCTGCTGCGCTCGTCTGAGGGAGAGCGGATGGTTCTGGACGAAAACATGTTCGTCGAAATCGTTCTTCCGCGTGGCATCATCCGCAAGCTGAGCGACGAAGAGATGGAGGCCTACCGGGCTCCATATCGCGACCGTGAGCGGCGGCTGCCCACCCTGGTATGGCCGCGCGAACTGCCGATCGACGGGGAGCCCGCGGATGTCGTGGCCATTGTCGACGAAAGTGCGCGCTGGCTCGCCGCAAGCGATCATCTGCCGAAGCTGTTCATCAATGGTGACCCCGGAGCGAGCCTCACCGGCCGGCTGCGAGATCTCTGCCGCACGTTCCCCAACCAGCGGGAAGTCCCGGTGAGGGGCTTGCATCACCTCCAGGAAGATTCGCCAAGAGAGATCGGCGAGGCTCTGCGAGACTTTGTGGCGGGGCTTCGTTCGTGAGCTTTCGGAAACAATGTTTACTCCCGCCGCTCTACCCATTCGGATTCAGCTCCGGAAAACGGCTCCCACAAGCGATCACCGGAGGGCCGCTGGAGGCGGACGGGCTGCAGAATGAAATTGTCACGCTTGGAATTGTGCAAGCACATCGAGACAGGTCCCCAAGTCGCGGCCATGAAGGTACAGGCTTCGATCCGTTCGCCGTCCAACCGGCACGCGTCCATGAAATTGTGAATCAGAAACGACAGCTTGTTGACCCTGCCGCGCGCGGCGAGAAGATCTTGTCTTGCTTGCCAGGTTTTGCGTGCGAGCCACATGGCTGCGCGCGGCCACAGGGCCGGTGTCATCAATATGCCCTTGGCAAATGTTCGCACGACATGCGACCGGCTGCGGCGATCGAAACGCAGATGCGGCATTCGGCCGACGATGAGTCGTACCAGATCTCGATCATCGAGAGCGTCATAGGCACGGCCATTGGTCACAAAAAGCAAACTGTAGCGGGTGCATTGCCGATGTCCGATCTGAAGCGCATCGAATGAAATCGACGTCCCGGCGCCCGCTTCGATCTGGCGCTGGGCCGCTTCGATGGTGAGGCCGTCGCCGCGCCGGCCGAGGACACCGCGTCCGGTATCGGCCTGAAGCTGGAAGGATGCAAGCCGAACCACATCGCTGTTCTTGACGAAGAAATCCACGATCGCCGGCACCTCGTGCAGATTGCCGTCGAACACCGTGGTGTTGAACAGAACCGACAGCGGGAGCCCGCGCGCGCGCTCGATGTACAGCTGCCGCACGGCATTGAGCGCACGCTCGCTGCCATAGCCTCGGCGCTGCTGTGTGAGATCCACGTGAAACGCGACATCGACGAGTCCCGCGTCCGCCAGCTCCTCGAGCAATGCCCGCTTTGCGCGGATGCCGTTGGTGATCAGCGCCGGGCGCATTCCCGATTCGGCGATCCGGCGCACGATCGCAACGAGCTCATCGCGCTTCCGCAGGGTAGGGTCCCCACCGGTGACCTGCACGTTCGTATTTGGACCGTACCAATTCAGTATTGCCTCGATGCGCCGGTAGATCTCCTCCAAAGGAAGATCCTTGACGGCTTCCGAACTCTCGGAGAGATAGCAAGCGGTGCAATTGAGATTGCACCGCTGGGTGATTTCCAGCGCGACGCATCCGATCGGCCAGCGCCGGCCGATGAACTGGCTCGCATTCCATTGCCCGGTCGCCACCATCCGGCGACGCGCCGACATCAACGGCTCATTTCCGTACGCGGGCATTACTTGGCGCGATGCGAGATGCTCTCGGGGCCCATGAGGTAACCTTCGGCGACCAGCCGCTCCGCCCCGGCAGCATAGTGTTCAGCCGTGCCGACGATTCCCGCGCCCTCGACCAACCGGTTCATGTTGTTGAAGTAGGCGCACACCGCAATGGCATGGATGAGCGCCTGTTCGGGCCAGCCTGCGTCGTATACTGCTGCGGCGTCCGCTGCGGTCATCCGGCTGGGCGTCTCCGTAAGCTTGCGTACGAACCGCAGGATCGGCTTCATGCGGTCCGGAACGGGCGCGAATTCAATGTCGTCGAGCAGGGTTCTGATGGTCTCTTCAGGGACTCCGAATGCCTGGGCCGCTCGCGAATGCGTACCATGGCAGAAACGGCAGCTGTTCACGCCAGAGACATAGGCTGCAATCAACTCGCGCTCGCCCGGCGTCAGAGGCGATGGGCCTCGCATCAGCTGGTGACCGTAAGGGCGAAGCTTCTCGAAGAGTTCAGGATCGGCACCTCGCAGATCCGCGAGCGTGGCATTTTCCGGGAGTGATCGAATGAGCGTCATGTATTTGAACCTCGCCACGAGCTGATTGGCACGATCAAGCCGCGCACGTTTCAGAATGAGGCATCGCGCGGCAACGGATTCATTCGGGCAGGCTCGTGTGGATCGGGCTGCCGGGTCGGAACGCATGGAAAGCAAAAGCGAAGGGCAAGTCGTAGGGAATATCGATCGACACCCCATTGCGTTGATGTTTCACCGTCACGTTTCCGATGTCGCGCCCCTCGGCGATCGACCGCCGATCCAAGATTGAGTTTTGTCCCTCGCTCCAGGTCAGGGTAACATTTCCCGATCGGATCGTTCCGCGCCGCCGCAGAAGCCCGAGGGACCACGCCTCGTGGCGTCCGGGCTCGGTCTCGACGGCGACCACGCGTTCCATGGGCTCGATCCCCTCAGGCATGGAGCCATCATAGAGGAACGGCCGGCTGCCCACCGCATCATAGCCGACATATGGATTGATACCGTAGTTGCGGGCGGCTGGATTGCTCGGAACGAGCACTTGACCGTCGGGGAACCGCTCCCGGAAGCGCCGGAAAGACTCAAGACGCGACGGGACGAGCTTCAGCTTCTGCCCGGTCATCGTGCCGACGATAGCCTCGCCGGTGAATTGCTGCCACCAGCTTTCCGTCTGGCGGTCGTACATAACAAGGTCGGAATTTCGCAGCTTTCCGGTCGTACCGAAATCGAGAACCTTGCCGGTCGCGCTTCGCTCAAACACCAAGGCCGTGTTGCAGAGCGGGCAAAAAGTCACGGCGACCGGGCGTGTTCCGACCGTGTCGTTGACGATCTCGTGCCAGATAAGGATGCGGAGCGGGTACGCGCGGGCTTCGCCTTCAAGCGCGAGCGAAATGACCGGCTCGGTATCGGTCAGGCGTGCTGCCCAGCCGGAGGCTTTGCCGCTGACCAGCCGTTCAAACCCCGGTCGGTCGATCGCCGGAATGCCATCCTTCGGTGGGCCGCCCGATTTGATTTCAGCAAGCGAAGCTGAATGCTTGGCGAAGTCGGTTCGCGGCCACTCCGCACGCCAGCTCGCAGGGCTCGCCATTGCATTGGACATGGTCCAGCCGCTCACCAGCGCTGCAGCGAAGGCTGTCAATGGGCGAGGGGTTGCGCGCATTGCACACCTCCACGTGAAATCTCCTCCAGGGCCCAGCTCTATTTGACGGACGCCGCCCGATGGCGGGCAATGCCAATGATCGATTCCCAGTTCAGAATGTATCGACCGGCACAAGCGGCGAGCGCGGCAACGAGCATCACGCTCCCCACCTGCCACACCAGCACCATGATGCTCGCGTCCTGCGGATGAAAAAACCGCAGTCCGAAGTTACCGATTCCCGCCGCCGCCAGGCCGCCGAGGGCCGTCGTCAAATGCGGCGTCAAAGGCGCGCCACGCCGAAGCATGAAGGCCATGGAAATGGCGGGAATCATGCCAACGAGCACGATCGCCGGAAAGCAGAACCAATCAGGTCGGATCGACAGGCCGGCAGGGCCGACCTGCACCCATGACTGCACACAGCCGAGAGCAAGACTGCCCAGCCAGACGAAAAATGGAGGCAATGGCAAGAGGAGCATGCGCCGATCGAAGCCAGGCACCACGCTCGCAAACGCGGCGAACCCAGCGGCGATGCCGGTCGCAAGCGCCGCGAGCTGTTCGACGATGTAGCTTGGATCGGCAAACTTGGCGGCGAGGTCCGGGCGAGGCGACATCACCAAAACGACGAGCGCCACATATGGAACCCCCAAGGCGAGCCAGTGCGCGAGCCGGACCAGCGGCGGAGAAAGGCGCGTAACCGGTTCGGCCGTGTCGGCGAGGCGCCGGATGAGTGTTTCCGTTTCCATGACGATCACTTTCTCAACGTCCGGCGGAGCGTGGCCATTGCCCGATGGACCGAAACCTTGAGCGCTCCGATACTGGTCCCACTCGCTCCTGACGCCTCCCGCAACGACAGTTCGCGCAGCTTCAGCATCTCGATCGCTTCGCGCTGAGCCGGCGGCAGCTGTTCGATTGCCTGCCTCAGCGCGTCCGGATCGCCCAATTCTTCAGCTCGAATATTCGCTGTTTCGGCTGAAAAGGTTACGGCCATCTGCCGCATCTCTTCGTCGGTGGCGGTTCGGCGCCCGTATCGGCGCGCCGCATCGGCCAAGCGGTTGCGGGTGATCACAAGCAACCAGGGAATGAAGGGACGCTCGGGGTCATAGGTGTTCCGCACGGCGTGGAGCGACAGCAAGACCTCTTGGACGAGATCCTCGATATCCGCGTGCTGCAGGAAGCGCCGTTGATTCGAGATCATCCGGCGAAGCCGCGGCGTGATCGTAGTCAAGAGTTCCGCATAGGCGCGTGTGTCGCCCGCCTGGGCGGACCGCATGAGCGTTCTGAGCCGCGAATCGTCCAGCATCGCCATCTTGTTCGCCGCTCTGGCCTACACCCGTCGGAAGCCACCAGCGCACATGTAACCTTTTTTGGACCCGCTGCGAATTCGCTCTTGCCGAGTCGATGTCACACAACCCCGTGAGGATTTCCCGCAATGTTCACCAGAATGCGCGCCGGCATGCTTGCCGCCTCGCTCCTGGTATCCCTGTCCACCCTGACGCAAGCGGCACAGCCCTTCGATGCCCGGTCGTTCCATGAGGCCCAAATGTGAAGGTCGAGCGTTGCTGCCCAATGCAAGTGAACCTGCAGCGTCGACAAGTCGCATTCGGCTTGGCTGCGACGATTGTTGCCGCAGGCCAACCATCGGGAGGCGCGGCTCAGGAGCGTGATGCTCCGTATTTTCGCTCGGGCCGGTTTCAGTTCACGCTGCTCGAGCCGAGGCTGCCGCTCCCTTCAGTGATGCTGTTTCCCCCTGCGTGGCAGGGCGATCGACCTCGCCTCGTTGCGCGGCAGACCCATTCTGCTCAATTTCTGGGCGACGTGGTGCGAGGCGTGCCGAATGGAAATGCCAATCCTTGATCGCCTGGTGCAACAGCATCGCCGTTCAGAATTGGCGATTGTTGCGGTGTCGGTAGATCCGGCCGCGCGAGCCGTCGTCGAGCGGTTCGCCGACGAGTTGTCGATCCGCAACGTTAATATCTACCGGGACCCGAACGGCTACGTTGCCTCCAGTGACGCAGAGAACAAGAGAAAGGCGCCTTTTGCGCTCTACGGAATGCCGATCACCTATGCGGTGACGGCTAGAGGATGGGTCATCGGATACATGCCAGGAGCAGCCGATTGGGAGTCCGCTGACGGGGAGCGACTGATAGAGTTTCTGCACCGCGCGTGAAGGGGCGGAGAGCGGCAATGCCATTTCTTCCATCGATGCCAACGAGTGCAAGCCTCGTCAATGTCTTCAAGGCATTTCCCGAGACCAGCAAGCCGCTGATCGAATTTCACGAAGCATTGTTGCGAGGCCCGTCCCCATTCAGCGAAGCGGAACGGGAACTGATCGCTGCCTACGTCTCCGGCTTGAACAAGTGCCGCACTGTCACGGCGTGCATACAGCGACTGCCGAGCTGCTCGGCACCGCGGCAGGCGCCGCAAGACTTGCACTCGACGGCATCGATGCGACGCCACTTCCTGAGAAGATGAAGCCGGTACTGCGGTATGCGCAGAAGCTGACCCGGCAACCTGACGGTGGGACAAAAGGTGACGCGGACGCGATCTTCCGAGCAGGCTGGGACGAGACGGCGCTCTACCCCACGGTGGCCGTGACTGCCCTGGTCAATTTCATGAACCGTCTCGTCGAAGGCTTGGGCATCAAGCTCGATCCCGCGTATGTGAAACCGGCATCGGAGCGGCTGGCGAACGGCGGCTATCTGCCGCTCCTCGAATTGATGAAGCGGTGAGTTCGGCCTCGACCGGCGCGACGTAACCTTTCAGCGGTGACCAGCGAATTCAATCGCGCAGGCCGGCTGGCGGCTTGACCGTGGCTTGTGGGCCGCGTGACCCCTCTCGACTGGAGGAACCGGAATGTCCAATCGCACGATGTCTGTCCTGGTCGCGGGCGCTTTCGCTGCGGCCGTTGCTTCCCTGACGGCGCCTGCTGTCCTGGCTCAGGGGACGAGCAAGCAGGACATGGAAAAGATGATGAAGCAGAAGCAGGCCGAGACGATGAAGGCCCTGAAGACGGGGAAATTCGAGAAGTGCTACGGCGTCGCCTTGAAGGGACAGAACGATTGCTACGCCGGTGCCGGCACCACATGCGCGGGGACCAGCACCGTCGATTACCAGGGCAACGCTTACAAGCTGGTCGCGAAAGGAAGCTGCACGACCATGTCGACGCCGAAGGGCCATGGCAGCCTGAAGCCCACGAAGGCTTGAACCAAGCCGGTTCGGCCTGGAGCCTGCGACACATGGGCCGCGGGCAGGGTGCGTCCCCCTGCCGCGGCTCCCTCATCGATGGAACATTCGCCGGCGAGAGGAGCAAGGTGATCATGAAACAATCCGTCGTCCCGAAAGCGATTCCGCCTCGCGCCGGCGTTGGCCTCAAATCTGACCACTACAGGACGATTCTAGAGTCGAATCCGGACATCGGCTTCTTCGAAGTTCACGCCGAGAACTACATGGGGGCGGGAGGCCCGCCGCACCGATATATTGGCGAGATCCGCAATCGTTATCCGCTGTCACTGCATGGGGTCGGTCTCTCGATTGGCGCTGATCGCCCGCTCGACCGCGAGCATGTCGGCCGATTGAAGTACCTGATCCAGCGCTATCAGCCGGGACTGTTTTCCGAACATCTCGCGTGGTCGACACACGAGGCGTCCTTCTTCAACGATCTCCTGCCGGTACCTTACACGGCCGAGACCCTGAAACGGGTCTGCGAGCACATCGACGAAGTGCAGGGGACGCTCGGCCGGCAGATGCTCTTGGAGAATCCCTCGACCTACATTGCGTTTGCCGAGAGCACGTACACCGAGATTGACTTCATCGCTGAAATCGTCCGCCAAACCGGTTGCGGCCTGCTGCTGGACATCAACAACGTGCATGTCGCCTCGACCAACCAGCAGTGGGATTCGGTCCGCTACATCGACGGCTACCCGCTGGCGCACGTACAGGAAATCCATCTCGCCGGCCACACGCGCGAAGCCGATGACAAAGGGCGGCCGCTGCTGATCGATACCCATGACCGCCCCGTCGACGAGCTCGTCTGGGATCTGTTCGCGCACGCCATCGCGCGGCTCGGCCCGACGCCCACTCTGATCGAGTGGGATGCCAAAATTCCAGCATGGCCGCGGTTGCAGGCTGAAGCCGATCGGGCGGAGGCGGTCATGTATCCACCAACCCGGCAAGAGGCGCGTCGTGCTGCTGGCTGAGCGACAACGAGACTTTGCCAACGCTTTGC
>Ga0126371_10000909_pt1 | contig 24759 bp, 19 predicted proteins | sample PanSoiMetaPlot_4_FD_110145 | JGI IMG/M metagenome (GOLD analysis project Ga0126371, IMG submission 110145) | Tropical forest soil microbial communities from Panama - MetaG Plot_4 | ecosystem: Environmental > Terrestrial > Soil > Tropical forest > Bulk soil | place: Panama | collected 2016-02-17 | reverse complement strand
TGCCGAAAGGCGGGTTCAAAGTCACGTTTGAGCCACGGCCGGTCTCGATTGATCCCCCGCGAACCGAGGCGCCGGTAAGACGGTGGCGCGTGCGGGAAACCGCGCTGGCAGCGTCACTGGTACTGGCAATTGCGAGCATTGTCTGGTTTACGACGCGCCCCGTGCGGGCCGAGAAAACCAGCCAGGACGGCGCCGCCTGGACGGCCGAGCTGCAGCAGCTCTGGACGCCGATCCTCAATTCGAACCGGCCGCTCGTCGTCTGCATCGCGACTCCCACTTCCGGATCCTCCGGCGGCACCGCCAGCGGCGCGTTTCTTCTTGGCCAGTTTCTCGCGCCGCGCAAGCAGCACGTGCTGCTGACGCGTGGCGACCTTCTTTCGATGCCGGAAATCATGATGGACAATGTTGTCTTCATTGGTCCCTCGACCGGCAACCGCCAGCTGGAAGCAGTTCCCGCCGACCAGCAAATTGCCCTCGACCGGGACGGGATCCGTAACCTGAATCCGCGGCCCGGAGAACCATCCTTCCTGCCCGACCACGTCTCGCGCGGTTCGCAAGACATCGAAGAAAGCCACGCTCTGATCAGCCATATTCCAGGCCTCTATGGCAACGGCGAAATTCTTTCACTCTCTGGCAACCAGATCTCCAGCGTGATGGCCGCCGTGCAGGCGCTGACCGATCCCGCGCTGGCGCGGACGCTGGTCTCGAAAATGAAGGCTACCGATGGTACGGTTCCGCGCTATTATCAGGTCGTTTTGAAAGTGAAGTCGATGGACGATATGCCGGTCGATATCGCATACATGTTTCATCGCGATTTGTCGCGCGCCCACACCACGAGCATCGCCAGGCGGTAACTATATGACGCTCCCGGGTTGGGTCTGCGCGGGCTTCGGGTTGATTCTGTGGGCCGTCCCGGCGGCCGCCCATCATTCGTTCGCCGCGGAGTTCGATGGCACGCGGCGTCTCAGCTTCCAGGGTGTGGTGACCAAGGTCGAGTGGACCAATCCCCACACTTTTTTTTACGTGGATGTCAGGGATGGCAGCCACACCGTGAACTGGGCCTTCGAGACGGCGGGGCCGAATCTGCTCGCGCGCCTGGGTTGGAAGCGCGATTCGCTCAAGGTTGGCGATCGGGTCACGGTAGTAGCCTATCCGGCGTGGGACGGGGCGCGAATTGGATCTGCGCGCCGAGTGGTTCTGGCCGACGGCCGTACGGTGTTCGCCGGTTCTGCGGCCGATGGCGGCCCGAGGCCCTGAGGCCCAAAGAAAAGAAGTAGGCTCGATTTCGTGCCTGCCCTCGACATCCGGTTGAAGCGCTCCGCGATCTTTGTTCACCGCTGGATGGGCGTCGTGTTCTGTCTGCTCTTCGCGTGGTGGTTCGTGACCGGAATCTTCATGATGTATTGGGACTATCCGGAAGTAAGCGAATCCGACCGGATGGCCCGTGCACAGCCGATCGATGGCTCACGGATCCGAGTTTCGCCGCAGCAAGCGTTTGTGCGGCTCGAGGCCGCACGGCCGGCCGGCACGGTCTGCTTGACGATGTTCGACGGGCGGCCGGTTTATCGATTTGGCTTCGGCGGAGACGAGCGGTTGGTTCACGCCGACGATGGAACGGAGATCACCGAATTCCCGCCCGATCTACTGCTGCGAGTGGCATCCTCCTGGACCGGCAAACCGGCGCGAGACGCGCGCTCCGAGGGGATGATCACCGCCGAAGACCAGTGGACGGTATCGGGAGCCTTTCGTGCGCTGCGGCCGTTGTGGAAGTATTCCTGGCCGGGAGGTGAAGAGGTGTATGTTTCCGAAGCCACCGGCCAGGTGGTGCAGTACACCACGCGCGCTTCGCGTCTGGGTGCATACTTCGGCGCCATCCCGCACTGGCTTTACTTCACGCCGCTGCGGAAGAACGGGCTGCTGTGGAGCCGCGTCGTGACTATGGCCTCGGCGCTCGCCACGATGGCGGCACTGTTCGGGTTAGTGCTTGGGATCTGGATGTACGCGCCCGTGCGCGGTGTTCCGTATCGAGGGCAAAAGCGCCTGCACATGATCCTCGGCCTGTTTTTCGGAATCATCGCGTGCACGTGGGCGTTCAGCGGCATGCTCTCCATGGAGCCGTTTCCGATTGAAGCGGACGACCCGCCCTACGCGTCTGAAATCACGGGCGCCTTGCGCGGCGCAAAGCCGCCGTTGGAAGCATTCGCATTTCTTCCTCCCCAGCAAGCCTTGGCGGGCCTTCCGGCAAAGCAACTCGACTTTACTTCCCTCGCTGGAGAACCGGTGTACCTGGCGACGCAAGGTCCGGGCCAATCGCGAATCATTCCCGTCCGAGGCGCGCCCGCCGCGGCGTTCGACTGGAACCGGATGGCGGGGCTGATTCGAGAGGCTGCCCCGGTGTCGGAAGTACGTCTGCTTTCTCAATACGACGCCTATTATCTCGATCGCCGCCGCCGGAGCCCGCTGCCGGTTCTGCTCGTCCGTTTGCAAGATGCTGGAAGCTCCCGGTATTACATCGACCCGCGCACAGCGCGGGTCGTCGGCGTTTACACATCAGGTTCCTGGATGTCGCGATGGCTCTATCACGGTCTCCATTCGATCAACTTTCCATGGCTGTACAACTACCGGCCGGCGTGGGATCTGGTCGTGCTGGCGCTGCTCACTGGGGGCGGAGCGCTATCCATAACTGCGGTTATTCTGGCGTGGCAGTTGTTGTGGAGGAAACTGTTATAATTCCTTGAGAGCTGGGGAGGTACACCATGCGAACCGTACGGGCGGTTTTGCTTGCGGGTGCCGGGTTGCTTTTGGCGGCAACGACGGCCCTTGCCCATCATTCCTTCAGCGCAGAGTACGACACCGACCATCCGGTTACTCTGAAAGGCAAAGTGTCGAAGGTTGTCTGGAAGAATCCGCACGTTACATTCGTGTTGGATGTGAAGAGCACCGAGGGCAAGGTAACCAGCTGGGAAGTCGAAATGGGGAGTCCCAATCTGCTGCTCAGCCAGGGGTGGACCGTGAGCTCGATCCGCGCCGGAGACGAGGTCACCGTGGACGGTTATCGCGCCCGTAATGGCGCGTACATTGCCAACGCCAAAAAGGTTACCTTGGCGGCCCGCTGAGCGTTGGCCTTCGTCAAGAATTCAAAACCACTGAAAACACAGGGTCACATGCCGGTCAGTGACCACCATATGACCACCGCTACGGGCGAGAGCGCGTGAATCCCTGTTAGACTCGGCATACTGGAATGCTTCCGTATCGCTGTGTCCGCCGTGTCCCCGTCTGCCTCCTGATTCTGTGCGGCTTGGTGTGGTGCGCCACGACCGGCAGCATTTCCGGCACGGCGATGGACCCAAGCGGCGCGGTGATCCCCGGCGCGACGCTTGTCGCGACCAACACCGCCAACGGCATGCAGTACCGGGCCACCAGCAACGAGAAGGGACTCTACTCCTTACCGACGCTGCCGGTGGGAAGGTACGATCTCCGGATTGAGGTGGCCGGATTCACTCCGGAGCGGCGCACGGGACTGGTGATCGACGCCGATACGGCATTGCAGGTCGACATGACCGTCTCCATGATCGAGAAGATTGAGGAGGTCACGGTGCTGGCCAACGAAATCCACGTTGAAACCGCCAGCACGCAGGTCGGAGAAGTGGTGAACAGCAAGGCCATGACAGCGGTCGCGCTGAACGGCCGCAGCTTCACGGATCTGCTCGCCCTTCAACCCGGAATTGTGCCGATGACCACCCAGCAGCCCGATTCGATTGTGATGGCTGGCGCCTCGGTGGCGATCGCGCCCTCTGGTTTGCTGAACCCCGGCAACCAATCGATCAGCGGGCAACGCGAGGATGCCAATGGCTTCATCGTGAACGGCGGCGACGTCAAGGAACTCATGAACGGCGGCACCGCCATCGTGCCGGATCTCGACTCGATTGCCGAATTCCGAATCCTAACCAATAATTACGATGCCGAGTACGGTAACTTCAGTGGCGGCGTGGTGAATGTCGTCACCAAGTCCGGTACTAACGGCCTCCACGGCAGCGGATTCGAATTTCTTCGCAACACCGATCTGGACTCCCGCAATTTCTTTTCACCGGAGCGCAGTTTCTATCGGCAGAACCAATTTGGCGGAACCGTAGGCGGGCCGGTCAGGAAGGACCAAGTCTTCTACTTTGGCGACTTTCAGGGGACGCGGCAGAGTCAGGGCATTGATACTGGCTTGATTCCGGTGCCAAGTCTGGCGGCGCGTGCGGGAAATCTGGCCGACGAGGCCGGTTCGCTCACCGGGGACGTCGGAGGCCCTTACTTAGCCAAACTACTGAGCGACCGGCTCGGCTACGGCGTGTCGCCGAACGAGCCATACTACCGGGCGGGTTGCACATTAACCACGGATTGCGTATTTCCGAATGCAATCATTCCGCAGCGGGCCTGGTCCGAACCAGCGAAGCATCTGCTTCCATATATACCGGCACCGAATGTGGGTAGCGACGCGTTTTCAACGGGCGCCGAGGGCAAGATCCTGCACGACAACAAGGGCAGTTTTCGCGTGGACGGCACCAGCAAGAGGTTGGGTCTGCTCTCGGGCTATTATTTCGTCGATGATTACACCCTGAATAACCCATATCCCACGGGGCAAGGTGGCGCCAACGTACCAGGGTTTGCGGCACTGAATCTGGGTCGTTCGCAACTGTTCAGTTTCGGCCAGACTAAGACGTTCGGCGCCTCGACCGTGAACGAGCTGCGCCTGAGTTTTATGCGGAGCGCCAACAACGTCGGCCAGCCTGTAAGCGGAGTTGGGCCGAGTCTGGCCTCGCAGGGATTTGCGAATGGAGCGGCGGGAGGAATTGCCCCACTCGCCCCGAAAATCGAAGGCATCGAGAACGTCGCCTTCAATTCGTACACGATCGGCCTGCCAATCACCAATTTGACTCAAGCGAATAACACCTATGCGGCAATCGACAACGTCACAAAAGTAGCTGGAAATCACACTTTCAAGGCCGGCCTGCAGCTCAGTCTCGAACAAGTCAATGTGAATCCAAACCCCACGTTTAACGGGGCCTTCACTTTTTACGGAACGGAGACGGGGTCGGACTTCGCCGATTTCCTGATCGGGGTCTCTACGAACTACAACCAGGCCGATTCGCAAACCTACTACGGACGCCACAAATATGCGGCGGGCTTCGCTCAGGATAGCTGGCGGATCCAACCGGGTCTGACGCTGAATTTCGGAGTGCGTTGGGATCTGATGCAATATTGGTCAGAAAAATACAACCAGATCCCTACATTCAGCCTCGGCCAGCAATCGAAGGTTTATCCTACGGCGCCAACTGGGTTAGTGTATCCGACCGATGCCGGCATTCCTCCGACGCTGGTGCCGCAAGGAAACCGCTTCGCGCCCCGACTGGGGCTGGCATACTCACCGGCGGTGAAGAGCGGGTGGCTGGGCAAAATCCTGGGCGGACCGGGTAAAACCAGTATCCGCGCCGGCTATGGCATTTTCTATTCGGTGATTCAGGGAAACACAATCGCCATCGACGAACCGCAGCCGCCGTACGGACTCAGCTACACGGGCCCAGGAGTGTTGTTTGACAAGCCGTTCGTCAATGCGCTGGACGGCACAACCCACGTGCAGCCATTCCCGCTGAATTTCCCGCCGCTAAACGCGTCGGTGAGCCACCCAAACCCGAATATCGATTTCTCTCCCTTTGTTCCGCAGGCCGGAATGACCACGCCATATCCCCACAACACCTATCCATATAACGAGAACTACTTTCTCTCCATCGAGCGGCAGGTCGCAGGCAACAGCGTGCTGAGCCTGAGCTACGTAGGTTCGCAGGCGCATCACCTGCTGGTGGTTTATTCCACGAATCCAGGCAACCCGGCCTTGTGTCTGGCGTTGAGCCGTCCAAGCGCTGTCGCACCCGGGTCTCCGACCTGCGGCCCGAACGGCGAAGACACGACTTACGAAACCGCTTCCGGCCAGGTGATTCACGGAACTCGCGGGCCCTTCGGCCCAAGCTTTAGCAACAATGATTATCAGGGCAGCTTCGGAAACTCCAGCTACAATTCGTTTCAGGCAAGCCTCCGGCATTCCGGCAAAGGGCTCGATCTGATGCTGGCGTACACCTTCAGCAAATCCATGGATCAGGCATCGAGCATCTCGGACCCTGTGAATCCTTTCAATTACCGGCTGACCCGCGCGCTTTCGGCCTGGGACTTGACGCATAACGTGGTGGCGACCTATGAATACCAGCTCCCGCTGGAGCGGCTGACGCGCCGGGCTAAGGCCCTGACTCAGGGTTGGGCCATCTCTGGCATCACGCGACTCGGCACCGGATTTCCGGTCACGATACACTCTGATGGCGATAACTCTCTGATGGGCAGTCTGCCGAATGGCGTCAACAACCACAGCCTGGATTTGCCCGACTTTACTCCCGGGCCTATGAATTTGAACTCGAACCCACGTAACGGTCAGGAGTATTTCAATGCAATTCTCTTCAGTCCGAACGCGCCCGGAACTCCGGGAACAGCCTCACGGCGTTCGTTCCACGGTCCCGGGATGGTAAACTTCGATCTCGCGCTGTTGAAGAACGTGGCGTTCTCGGAGGCCAGGCAGCTTCAGTTGCGCCTGGAGACTTTCAACACGTTCAACCACGCCCAGTTTTTCGGGCCCGTCGCGGTCGACGGCGACATTGACAGCAAGTTGTTCGGACAGGTGGTGAAAGCCGCGCCGCCACGCCTGGTGCAAGTGGCGTTGAAGTTTACCTTTTGATAAAAGTATCTGACTATGATTCTTGCCGAGGCCAATCCGCTCAACGCGTCGGAGTTTATCTTCCCGACTCTCGAGGTGTTTCACATCGTAGGTTTTGCGATGTGCGTGGGGACGATCGCGTTGGTGGATTTCCGGCTACTCGGCGTCGGTATGAATCACCAGAAGACCGCGGAGGTGGCACAGGATGTCGCTCCCTGGACTCTGGTGGGGCTGGCGTTGATTCTGCTTTCGGGACCGCTGATGTTCTCCTCCGACCCCGACATGTATTACCTCAACCCGGCTTTCCAGGTTAAGATGGTCTGCTTTGCTCTGGCGCTTCTGTTCAATTACACAATTCGCCGCAGCGTGGCGCTGCGCGGCGGATTGGGAGCGATCGGAAAAGTGGTGGCCGCCGTTTCGCTGCTGCTATGGATTAGTGTGATTTTCGGCGGAATCTTCATCGCGTTTACAATGTAAGGCCGGGAGAAATAACCGTGTTGACTTTCGCGCAGTGGGTGCAATTCACGAGAGTGGCCACCGCTGTCCGCGAACTGTATCTGCCGTATCCGGTGATCCTTTCCCTCCACCTCAGCTTTATCGCCCTGTCTGCGGGAATGATTCTGGTTACCGATCTGCGCCTACTCGGCGTCGTCATGCGGAAGCGGCCGGTGGCCGATGTGGTGAATCCACTGCGCTGGCCGAAGCGCATCGGGTTCCTGGCCATCGCCACTTGCGGTCTTCTGCTGGCGAGTTCCAAAGCGGAAGAGTATTACTACAACTCGTTTTTCTGGGCGAAAATGTTACTGTTGGCTCTGCTCGCCGTGCACGGCCTCTACTTTCGCCGCGATGTCTACAACAAGGCCGCGGAGATGGACCAGGCCGGCCGCATTCCTGGGAAAGCCAAGCTGGCGGCGGTCTTATCGCTCATTCTGTGGATCGGTGTGGCGACGTGCGGCCGCGGCATCGGCTACATCGAGCCGCCGCTCGACAAATTACACGCAGGTGCGGGCGCACTGCCTTCCGCGCTGCTCACATTCAATAAGGGGAGCTTCGAATGATTCAGTTTGCCTTCGATCCGGCCACCAATCCGTTAAACAATAACGAGTGGTCCTTTCCGCTGCTGGAATGCATTCACATTACGGGTTTCGCCCTATCAATCGGAACAATTGCGCTGGTCGACTTGCGGATGCTCGGCCTCGCCATGCGAAGCCAGACTTCCGCAGTTCTGGCGAAGACGCTCGCGCCGTGGACGCTGGTCGGCCTCGCTATCATGTTGATCTCGGGCCCCATGATCTTTTCCTCCGACCCGAATATGTACCTGCACAACATCTCCTTCCGGTTCAAGATGGTCGCGTTGCTGCTTGCGATCCTTTACCACTACACCGTGCATCGTTGGGCGGTCTATCGGGAGCCGGCGTCCGCAGCCGGCAAAATCGTCGCGGTCCTCTCGCTGGGCTTGTGGGTGTCGGTGGTGGCGGGCGGCCTGTTTATCGCGTTCTTTTAGGGAGGATCCGGATGTCTCTTCTATCGTTTTGCCAGTGGCTTCAGAGCATCGGCTTTCTTAGCGACATTCGCGAGTCCGCCCTCGTGTACCCGGTCATCATGACCACGCACCTTTCCTGCATCGCTCTGTTTGGCGGCATGATCCTGATGACCGATATGCGTCTATTGGGCCTTGCGCTTAATAAGTACACGGTCACCGAAGTGGTCAGCGCACTACGCCCGTGGAAGCGGGTGGGTTTTTGCATCATGATCACGATGGGCGTACTGCTGGCCGGCTCGGAAGCCGAAAAGTATTATCACAATCCGTACTTCTGGATGAAGATGGCGATGCTACTGATGGTAGGCGTGCACGCGTTGATTTTCCGCCCCAACGTGTACAACCGGACCGAAGAGATCGATCGCGCACCCGCAATTCCCGGCCGCGCCAAGGCGGCGGCGGTTCTCTCGCTGGTGATCTGGTTAAGTGTGCTGAGCCTCGGGCGGCTTATCGGCTACTACGAGGGCGAAAAGCCGGAAGCGCCTGTGCGGGCGCAACTGCAGGTGAAGTAGACGCGGTTAATTGCCGAAGTTGAAGTGCATGATCACTTCGCTGGGCACCATCTTCTCGTTGACTCGCGCCGGCGTGAAGGACCAGTCGCTCGCCGCGTAAGACGCGAGACGGACGAGTTCCTCGTCTTTGGGCGCCAGTAGCTCGACTCGCGTCACGCGGCCGGACTCATCCACGGAGGCCTTCACGTCCATCCTTCCATCCCGCAGTGTCGCGCGTGACTCCGGCGGCAACATGAGAGTGATGTCGCGTTTGGGTTTGGCTGCCACAAAGCCTTCCTCGCCTTCGGGATGTTGTCCAATCCGGCGAAGCCCAGGGACTCTTCGGAGGACGCGGTGGAAGCCTGTCGGCTTGGCTGACTCGAGATAGGCTGTACCCAGGCAACAAGGCGGCTTGCGGCTCAGGGCGGGCGGCGGCGCGGGACTGATATTCGTTGCCAGTGGCGGTGGCGCGGGCAGCGGTAGCGCGCGGTCCCGGCTATTTTGGGCGGAGAGCCGGTCTGAAGGTTTCGGAATGAACGGTTTCAGAGGTTTGCGAACGGTATCTGCGGTGGCGGACGCTGCGCGCGCCGGCGGTGTCGGCTGGGTGATGGGGACCGAGCGGACCTGTTGTCTGTCTGCCTCATGCAAGTCAGAGAACGGAGAAGGGCGGGAAACCGCCACAGTCTCCGCGGTCTGAAAGTTCGCAGTCGCCGGGGCGATCGCGGCCGCCACTGAACTGATTGGCTGATTGACCGTCGGCCTCTGTTCGCCGGTACTCGACGAACTTGGCTGTCGTTTGTGCCGAGCACAACCTGGCAACACAAGAAGCACGACGACCAGGAAAATAGTTCCGCCTGTCATTAGTTGTATTCCTCGAAGTGGCAAGCCAACAACCAAAGTGGAACTCATTGAAACTGCTGAAATGGGAATGCGCTGCTTTGTTCACTCACGCCCAAACTCGGTTGTACAAATTACCTAGTCCTATTTCGTTCTAGTACCAATAGGGAGATAGTGACGCGGTGGGTCCTATTGGACGGGGCGCTTCTCCAGACGGTAGGTCGAGGGACAGAGGTCCCGGAAGAACTGGCACCGGCGGCAATGGTCGGCCTCCGCCAGCGGGAATTCCAGGCGGGATTGGGCTTCCTGATAATCGCGCACCATCTGCTCCGGCGAATCCAGCAGCGATGGCGTGAGATCTACTTCGATCGCGGTGTTGGGCCGCAGAAAATGGAGCCAGGCGTGACGGGGAGCTTGGCCCGTGAAGCGCTCCACGGCCATCGCATAGAGACGCAATTGCATTGCGTAGTCGAGCGCGCGGTTGTGCGCTTCGACGGCTGTGACGGCATCGGTCTTGTAATCGACGATGGTCAGTTCGCCGCCCTCTTCGAACCAGAGGTCAACTTGGCCCCGCAAGACCAGGTCGTCGAGCGCCATCAGGAAATCGAACTCACGCTCCACTCGGGAGGCTCGCGCAGCGCGGCGGCCGAGCGGACTTTGACGAAAGACTTCGGCCAAGCGCAGCACCTCCGGATCCGGATCGGCAACCGGCGCGCCCGCCAGCAGCGTATGGACCTGGGTGCCCAGTTCGGCAGCCGGAAGTTCTCCGCTATCTTCGAGACGCCGCGGCTTACCTTCGTATCCGAGGTAGTGCCCGAGAAAATACTCGTGCGGGCATTTGGCGAACGAAGCGATCGCGGTGACGGTGGCGTTCGCGTCGTGCTGGCCGGCGACTGTCGGACGCGCGATACGTTCCACGGCCGCCGGCATTTCCGCCAACTGCGGACGAGGCAACGCCTCCGGAGGCTGATCCACCACGCGCAGGCCGAGCTTCCATGCTTTGCCGTCAGGCGCACTACACGGGATGATTTCGTCCCGCGCCTGGTCGAAACCGAGAGGAAGAGTCGCCAGAAGCTGTTTGACCCAGTTCTCTCTCTTCCTACCGGCGACCGAAAGCGTCAACACGAGGTGCTGTTCGGCGCGCGTCATGGCGACATAGAGCAGACGATTGCTCTCTTCTTCTTCTCGGCGGTTGCGTTCTTCGCGAATCGCATGCTGGACCAGGTCGTCCTTCTCTTCGCCGGTTCCCGGATGGCGCCAGCGAGCCCCGATTCCAAACCGCTTGGAGAACGCGACCACCGGCGGACTGGTTTCCACGCCCTTGTGCAGCGCCGAAACGAACACAATTGGAAATTCCAAGCCTTTAGCCGAATGCACGGTCATGACGTTCACGGCGTTGGCGGAATCGTCCGGCGGGGCATCGGGCTCGCGCGGGTTGGACTCGCGGATCAAAGCGAGTTCCTCCACCAGTTCATCAAGCGATTGACGCGTGGCTGCCCGGCGGATCTGCGCGAGGAACTTTTCGATGTTGGCCCAGGCGCGCGTGCCTGGCTCGGCTGGATACCCGCAGTCGTCAATGGCCGCCAGCAATACTCGGTCAAACGAGACCTGTTCACGATAGAGACGCCAACCGCGCAACCGGTCGCGGAAGCGGGTCAGTTTCCGAAAATCCTCGGCGTCGAAATCCGCTTCTGCGCCGGTGCCCAGGTGCAGCAGAGAAACTCCAATATTGTCTCCCAGGGTGCGGAGGCGGAGCAGGGACTCATCGGAAACTCGAACGAGGGGCGAGCGCAGAACCGCGGCGAGGCCTATCTCGTCGCGAGGGTTCGCGATGACGCGCAACAACTGCGTGAGATCGTTGACTTCCCGAGAGTCATAGAACCCGCGGCCGCGGTTGACCACATAGGGAATTCCGGCCGCGTCGAAAGCATCGGTGAACTCGGTCAGCACCTCGGTATTGCGTACGAGCACGGCGACGTCGCGGAACGCGAAGGACGGCGCGTTTTCCTGCGCGAATTCCAGGATCCGGCGCGCCACCCAGCGGGCCTCGAGGTGCAGCGCGTCGTCGATCTGGGAAGCGAAGGCCGCGATCGCTTCTACGCAAACTTCGCGAGGTTGGTCGAACGCGCGCGTGGAAACCAATGGCCGGGGTTCGATGCCGGGAGCGCCGTGAAGAATGGTCTCAACGGCCCGGAGAATCTCAGGCCGGCTGCGGAAGTTGTCGTCCAGTTCGATGCGGCGGGAGACCTGATCGCGGTAATCGCGGAAGACCTGCGGCTCCGCATGGCGAAAGCCGAAGATCGACTGGTTGATGTCTCCGACGGCATAAAAGCGCCCGGGGCGACGTATCGATTCGAGCAGGCGCGCTTGCTGGCCGTTGGTATCCTGGAACTCGTCCATCAGGATGTGGTCGAACTGGGCCTGTATGCGGGCGCACGTTTCCGGATGCTCTCGCAGCAGGCGTACCGCGAACTCCTCCAGATCGGCGAAGTCCAAGGCACCGGCCTGCCGCTTGCGGTCGCGGTAGATGCGGTCGAACCGGCGCAGAATCTCGAGCAGCAGCCCCCGTTCGTGGACGTACAACTCGCTGATCAGTGAATATTCGAGGTTGTCGATCAGCTGGTCGCGCAGGCGCCGCACGAGTTCGTACGCGGGCGTGCCCTTCTTGCATTTCGTCAGGTTAATGGAACAATTCGCGATCGCCTTGAGCGCTTCACGCGCATCGCTCGCCTCGAGAATACGTGTAACCTGCTCCACGATCATCTTGGAATAAATTTTCTGCTCCGGCTTCCAGCGGTCGAGCGGGTCCTGTGCCAGTTCGCGAATGGCCGCTTCCAGATCATCGCGCGAGACGCCCGGCGCCGCCGGAATAGCAGCAACGTCCTCGACGGTCATGCCCGCGCCGCGCATGGCGTCATAGGCGGAGAGCACGGCCTCCTCGAAGTTGTAGGATGACAGGCCGCGGATCAGTCCCTGCACCGCGCCGTGCCGTTCGGTGAAGAGCGCCGTGACCGCGGCAGCGATGGACTCCTGCTGCATCCGCCAGGATTCGCGCTCATCGGCCACGGTGAAATCCGGATCGACGCCCGCGAAGACCGCGTTCTCTTTCAGCAACCGGGCGCAGAACCCGTGCACGGTGGAAACCCAGGCGCGTTCCAGCTTGGCACGGAGATCGCGATCGGTCTCAAACGCGCCGGCCAGTTTCTCGCGCATGTTGCCAGCGGCCTTCTCGGTGAAAGTGATGGCGAGAATGCGCCCCGGATCGACGCCGGCGGCGACCAGGCGGGAGAAATACTCCACCAGCACCGTGGTCTTGCCCGATCCCGGGCCGGCCACCACGCAGGTGTTCGCCTCGCGCTGCGACACATCGACGGCGTCGTTCTGGTGGTCCGTAAAGGAAACCGAGGTCATGCTCTCTCCGCGACCGCCGTCACACTACGGACTTCGATGCGGCAGACGTCGCGCGAATCGCAGAAGCGGCAGCGATCCCGGTCGGCCGGCTCGGGGGCGATGCGGCCCTGCCGCATCTGGCCCGCCAGACCCAATGCGCGAGCGGTCGCGTCCCTTAACCAGTTTTGCGGTATCGTCACAGCGCTGTCCACTACGGGCTCCGCACTCCAGCCTGCATATTCCACGCCGCCTTTCAGGCTGATGTAGAACATGCCGGTCGGCTGGACGCCCGTTGTTTTCTCGGCCGCCAGAAAATAAAGCGGGCCTTGAAACAAATCGCCGTTTTTCAGCTTGTCTTTCACGCGTTGGGCGATGCTGTACTTGTAATCGATCACGAAACTTCGGCCGCGCGCATCGGTGTCGATGCGGTCGATGCGCCCGGCGAGCGTCAGGGAGTCATCCAGACGGAACTCAAATTTGTGCTCAGTGACGGAGCGGAAATCGTGAAGGGGCCATGTGGTATCGGCGGCGAGCCCCTCCAGATCCCGCCGCATCGCCTGGCGCAGCCGCTCGGTGTGATATCCGTTCACAATACGCTCTTCCTCGCAGAAAGCGCCGAAGTGCCGGTCGAACAGCGGGCCGATTTCCTGTGGTTCCGTGCGCCACCCGGCCAGCACGGTATGCACCAGCTCGCCTTGCTTGGAAAAGTCGAGACGTTCGTCGGACCGCAGCGGCCGCGTTCTCAAATGCAGGATGCGGTTTCCAAAGTACTGAAATGGGCACTGCGCATAAGATTCCAGACCGCTCGGCGAAACGCGCGCGGTTCTTTCGCGCAGAACCGTCAATAACCCCGGTGCCCGAATGGCGGCCGCGGCGGGCTGGGAAGGAATCTCGCGCGGCTGCGGCCGAACACTGCGGGCCGCTTCTTCCTCCAGTCGCAGCTCTTCCAAATACAAGGAGCGCAGATTGCGCTCGCCGCGCGCATCGGTTTCCGGATACGAAAGCGTGACTTCGCTGTTGGCTCGCGTAATTGCCGAGTCGAACAGCGCGCGCTCTTCGCGCTCGAATTCCGCCGCGGTGCGCACGCGAATGCCGGCGGCTTCGAGGCTGAGACGCGCGGCGTCCGGAAAAAACGGATCCTGGGGATGAAGCTTCGGGAACTGCTTCTCCACCATTCCGCAGACAAAGACGACCGGCAGGACCCATTGCCGCGCTTCCGGGGCACTGAGCACCTGGACCACGTTGCGGCGGCCGTCATCCAAACGAAGGACTGTCAGGCGAACCGCCGATTTCACCGCGCGCCAGTAATCGCCGAGGCCGATTGCGCGTTCCGGATCCAGCGCCAGCGCGGCGTCTCCCACCGCTTGATCGAAGGCCTCCAGCGCGGCGGCGTGACCGCGCGCGAGCAGGGCGGATTCGTGATCCATGCCGGCCGACGGGCGCGCGGAGCGAAACCAATTGCGGAGCGTGCGAAACCGAGCGGCCCAATCGGCCGGCGGCATTTCGAAGGAGCGCCACTCTTCCAGCGCAGCCAGCGAATCGATCAGCCGGGTCAGAGGGCTCTCCAGATCGCCGGCGCACGCCTTCAGCCCGCCCAGGCCGCTGTCCGGCAGCTGTTCCCGAACGGCGAAGTCGAAGCGATCCATGGCGGGCGAATCGGCAAAGCGCGGCGCCAGGCGCAGCGCCGCCAGCGTGGCCGCATGGTCCCATCCTCCGAGCATGGCATCGACGGCGCCGGCCAAGAAACGCACTGCGGGGTGCTGCTCTAACTCGGTCTCGAAATAGAAGCGCGCCGGAATGGCGAAGCGCTCCAGAGCCGCTCGCAGCACCGGGACGTATGTGTCGGCGGCGCGGACGATGATTCCGATTTCGCGAAAAGGACGGCCGCCGGCAGCAAGATCCGCGATGCGGCGCGCGATCTCGTCCGCTTCCCGCTCAATGCCCGGCGCGCGCACCAACCGGCGCACCGGCTCCGATGCCGTGCCCGGGGCTCGCTCTTCCTCGAAACCCAAGGCCCAGAGCCGAGAGCGCAATCCCTCCCCGCCGTCGGTATCACTCAAAGTGACAACGATATCGGCGTGTTGGCCCAGGGCATCGATGACTTCGAGCTCCGGATCCGGCAAGACATGAAAACCGTCGAGCCAGATGGTTTGAATTCCTCCAAGCCCTTCCGCGCGGATGCGCGCCGCCGCCCTTTCCAGCCGCTGCGCGCGCAAGGCAAGCTTGCGGCGTTCGAGAAGCCGGTCTACCTCGCGATAGACGGCCAGAAACGCCGCCCCGAGCGGCGCATCGGGGAGATGCGCGGCCAGCCGTTCGCTATCGCAGCCGGATGAAGAGAATTCGGCAATTGTGCGTGCCACCGCCGCGCCGAATCCCGGCAATTGCGCCACGCGGCGGAACTCCGGCCGGTTCACGCGCGCCACTGCCTGCTCGACAAGCAGGTACAGCACCGCGTTGGTAACTTCCCGCCGGTCAGTCGCCCATCCGTCAATGAAGCCGGACAGCGTCTGAATCAGGTTCCGCCGGAAGACGAATCCTTCCCGGGCGATGCGATTTTGCAGATGCTGGGCGAGCGTGGCGGTGGGAACCAGCAGACGGACCGCATGGTCTTTCACCCGCAGCGATTCGATAAACTGATCCACCACGAGCGTGGTTTTCCCGGAGCCCGCCGGTCCGGTGATCAGCTGCATTTCGACCAGTGTATCGCAGGGCGAACGAAAGGCGAAATGGGGCCGCCCAACCCGTGTGACCGGTGGCTGTGGAGGTCTCGGTCAGAACGTGACGACGCCCACGCAAATAGTAGAGGCGGCCCAATACAGGGAACGCCGGAAATCACCGGCTACGGCATAGCAGACGGCTGAGCTGGCGTTGCAGACCAGCAGCAGCAGCGGGAAAAACCTTGTCCAACTTGACGGACCCATGAATAACACCTGAAATCGCCCAGAAGGCTACACGTATAATATCGGCAGTTGCGGTCAGAAAAGAAGTCTGTCTTAAGTGAACATACGGACGCGCTCGGTTTAGGGTTTCTCGGCGAACGCCACCACTTTCGAATCCACTTGAAATTTCTTGTAGCCGCTGAAGGTGAAATCGAGTTCGCGGTTCAATCCTTTGACGAACAAAATCCGTGCGGCTGCGGTGAGGGAGAATTGTTTGGGCAGCCAGACGCCGTCATCCACGCGGGCCTGCTCGATCAGCAGGCGCGTGCCCCTGGTCAGCTTTACGACGAAGCCGCCGAACGAGATGGAATCCAGCACCTCCATTTCGATGCGGGCGCCCTGGAAGTCGGCTTTGTCGATCCAAAGATGTAGTTTCACATGCGGAAAGATGGCTGCGGTCCGTGATTTGGGCTGGAATCCCGGTTTGGGAGCGGCTTCGACCCGGTAGACGCCGCGGCCGCCGAGTTGCTCCTCGCCAAGCAATGTGAAGGTAAAGGCGTCGGGAACTTCCTTCACCGGTTCGCGCTGCCGGTCGAGGCGGCGTTGCCACTCGGCCAGCCTCTGGGCGCGCTGATCAGGGGTTTCCATCCGGCGCTGCGCGTCGTTCCAGCGCAGCCGCTCCTCCTCGGCCTTCTGCTCCTCCGCCGAAAGCGCTTGATCATTGCGCCCGACCAGCCGGCGGTAGGGCGAACCCTCGAGCAACGTGATGTCCCAGGTCTCGATCTTGCGGTTCTTGATCTGTCCGGAGTGGTCCAGTTCGCGCGTCTCCTGGCGCTGGAGGTATGTGTAATTGCGCGAGCCTCGAAAATCGTGCTGGTCGTTTTCGACGGCGCGCCGAACGATCTCCCGCGCGTCTTGGGCTTGCAAGCAGGCCGCGGCTGCTCCCAGCCAGACGCCCGTGACCGCCCACCGCATCATGACATGAGATTCTGGAAACGCGATCCCGGTTTCACGATCGTTTGGTTCCGCTCGGGACCGGTCGAAATGCAGCCCGCCTCCACACCGGTTTGTTTTTCCAGAAACGCCAGATACTGCTTGGCGTTCGGCGGCAGCTGGTCGTACGAAGTCATACCAAACGTGGACTGGCGCCAGCCGGGAAGGCACTCGTAAACCGGTTCGAGTTTCGCAATCTCGCCCGCTGCGGACGGAATTTCGGAGACCTCGCGGCCGCCTGACTTGTAGCGCACGCAGACGGGGATATTGTCGAATTCATCGAGCACATCCAGCTTGGTGATAACCAGGCTGTCGAACCCGTTAATCACAGCGGAGTAACGCAGCAGCGGAACATCGAACCAGCCGCAACGCCGCGGCCGTCCGGTGACCGCGCCGAATTCCTTGCCGCGCTGGCGGATCTGCTCGCCCGCCCCGTCGAGCGATTCGGTTGGAAACGGGCCGCCGCCAACGCGCGTGATATACGCTTTGGAAACACCGATCACACCGGTGATGCGCGTCGGCGCTACTCCGGTTCCGGTACAGGCGCCGCCGGCGCTGGCGCTGGAGGAAGTTACAAACGGATAGGTGCCGTGGTCGATGTCGAGCATCGTGCCTTGCGCGCCTTCGAACAGCACGGTCTTCCCATCGCGAATCGCCGATTCCAGCAGCATTGCCGTGTCGCATACCATGGGGCGGATGCGCTCAGCGAAGCGTTCGTATTCTTCGCGCGTCCGATCCAGATTGAGCTCTTCAAAAATGCCTAGCGCCTTGGCGATGACGACTTTCTCTTCCATCAGCGTTGCGAACTGGGCGCGAAACCCGTCGCGATCGAGGAGATCTGCGATGCGGATGCCGCGGCGCGCGGTTTTGTCTTCGTAGCATGGACCGATGCCGCGCGATGTGGTCCCGATGGAAACGCGCCCCGGCCGCGCTTCCGACATTTTCTCCATCATGCGGTGAGCCGGCAGCAGCACGTGTGCGCGATTGCTGATCGAGAGCGCGCGCTCAACCTGGATGCCCGACGCTTCCAGCGTGTCGATTTCGGACAGCAGCGCCGCCGGATCGATCACCAGGCCGTTGCCAATCACGGCGCGCTTGCCGGGCCGCAGGATGCCCCCGGGGATCAGTTTCAGAACGAATTTTTTCTCGCCGATGTAGACTGTGTGGCCGGCATTATGGCCGCCTTGGTAGCGCACCACCAGATCGAATTTTTCGGAGAAGAGGTCGACCATCTTCCCCTTTCCTTCGTCACCCCACTGGGCGCCAAGGACAATGACATTCCGCATTTTGGCCAAGCCGATCTATTGTACCGTAGTCAAAACTCAGCATTCGCCGTTTACAAACACGGCGCACGTGTTACCCTGGACGTTTACCGCAAACTATGCAGCTTTCGGAAGTCTACCTGGGCCTTGGCCTGGATGCCTTCGGGCAATTGGTGCGCAGTATCTCGATCGGAAAGCTCAAGACCTATCAGATCTACGAGGGTTTTAAGGTGCGCGCGCATCTGCACAAGGTGAATACCGAAATTCTGCGGAAGGCGGTGCCTCGGTTCTGGGCGAGAATCGGCGAGCACGACGAGGATTTCGCCCGCGACCTGGCGCAGGCGGTACTGGTATCGCATCTGGACATGATCACAGCGGTTCTGGATTCCTTAGGCGTGCCGCACGAGAGCGGGTTTTTCGCGAAAGATCTCGACGCCAAAAAATATTTCACGGATGGGTGGGAGGCGCGCGTTATAGATACGTTTCGGACCGTTTTTTCCGAAACACTTTTGACCTTTTATATCAATCACTTACGGTGGGAGCTGCTGGGCGCGGCCGACATTTTCCGGCCCGTATCTCCTAGCGCTGCATGAGTTCGGCCAGCCGCGTGCAAGAAAAATGTGCGGACCATGACAATTTTGCCCGAGAAATCCGGGATTCGTGCTTGGGGCAAACCGTATTTGCGGCCCCAACCCGCTGCAATTTCAGTGTCTTACGGTCCGAAAATGGAACACGCGCCGGGTGCCCCGGTAGGCCTGAGGAAAAGTGGCCGGGGTTGCGCCACAGCACCCAATTTGAGTTATCTTGATCTTAAACCCATAGATGTCGTAACGAGGTGCCTGACATGAATCACTGCGATTTTCACTACTCTCACTTATTGCCGAAAAAGCCAGGAATTCTTCCGCTGGAGGAAACGATGACGAAACAGTGCCGGCGCTGCGGCGCGGAATTCGTCACCCGTTCCCGCATCCGGAAGCGCTGCGATGCCTGTCAGGCCATTGTGTCCGCCGAAAAGCAGAAGAAGGCGAATGAACGGCTGAAGGCACGGCGTGCGGCACGGCGTATGTGCCTACTCAAAGCCAGCTAGTCTGGAACAACGGGCCGTGATCAGGTTACGTTCCGTCTGTTCGCAGAGAAAGTGTAACGACGGCTTGGGATTCGGCGGATTTCCGCTCGCCGACCGGGCCGAGCGTTTCCGCAGTCTTGAATTTGACGGACACCCGCTCGGGCTCGAGGCCGAGCGTCGCCGCAATTTTCGCGCGGATCGCATCCCGATAGTCCTTCAACTTCGGTCGCTCCAGAATAATCGTGGAATCCACATTCACGACGCGGTAGCCGCGCGCGTCCGCCAGTTCGTTCGCGTGGCGGAGGAATACCAGGCTGTCGCAACCCTTCCAGCGCGGATCCGTATCCGGAAAATGCATCCCGATGTCTCCTAGAGCGAGCGCGCCAAGAATTGCGTCCGTGATGGCGTGCGCAAGAATGTCAGCGTCGGAATGGCCTTCCAGGCCGAGATCGGAAGGGATCGTCACGCCGCCGAGGATCAGCGGCCGGCCGGGGACGAGACGGTGGACGTCCCAACCAAGGCCGGTACGGATTTCGCTCAAGAGCGCAGGTCCCCAGCGGTCTGTTCCTGCAGGAAAAGCCGCGCCAGATCCATGTCGGCGGGCTTGGTGATCTTGATGTTGCGATCGCTGCCGAGTACCACGCTCACTTCGACGTCGAGGCGTTCCACGAGGCTTGCCTCATCGGTGCCGATGAAGCCGTCCTCGCGCGCCGACTGGAACGCGCGATTGAGAAGGTCGTAGCGGAAGACCTGCGGCGTCTGCGCCAGCACCAGGCGATCGCGCGGCAGGGTGGCGCGAACGCGTACCTGGCCGGTGCCGCGATTCACCTGCTTGACCGTGTCCACCGGCGCCACGCCCACGATTGCCGCGCCGGTGGTGGCGGCGGCATCGAGAACTTTGTCAATGATTTCCAGATCGATGAAGGGACGTACCGCGTCGTGTACAGCGACCAGGTCCGTATCGCGGTCGAGAGCGCCCAGAGCGTTTTGGACCGACTCCTGGCGGCTATTGCCACCCTCGACGACGCGCACGCGCCGGCCCGGGAACTCGCGCTTCAACGTGTCCCGAACCCAATCGAGGTCCTCGCCGCGCACTGCGACTACAATCTCGCTGACCCGGCTGGACGCTGCGAACTTGCGGACGGTGTGCAGCAGGATAGGCGACCCGTCCAGCAACATGAACTGCTTGCGGCTGGTTCCGGTCTTCTCGGCGGAAGCCTTGCCCATGCGTGTGCCGAGACCCGCGGCCGGCACGATCACGGCGATTTTCATGCGAACTATGATTCTATCGTGGTTTTCTCGGAACCGAGATTAGTGACCGGCTGCGTTTCCGGCTTGCGCGCCGGGCGATCGTGCCGCTCTGCAGCGCGCTCGGCGCCAGCGGCGGCGGCATGCACGCGTTCGTCAAACTTGCCGAAGATCATCTTGCCTGCCGTAGTCTGCAGCACGCTGGTGACCGAGATATCAATCGTCTTGGAGATCATCCTCTTGGCATTGTCGACAACCACCATGGTGCCATCATCCAGGTACGCCACGCCCTGGTTGTATTCCTTGCCTTCCTTGAGGATGAACACGCGCATGGTCTCGCCGGGAAGCACGATCGGTTTCAGCGAATTGGCGAGCTCATTGATGTTCAGCACCTCGACGCCGTGCAGTTGCGCCACCTTGTTGAGATTGAAATCGTTGGTGATGACTTTACAGTCGTAAATCTTCGCGAGCTCGATCAGCTTCATATCGACTTCGCGGACCTGCGGGAAGTCTTCCTCCACGATCTGCACATGGAGGTGCGCCATCTTCTGTATGCGCTGCAGGATGTCGAGGCCGCGGCGACCCCGGTTGCGCTTCATCGAATCGGCCGAATCGGCCACCAACTGCAATTCGCGCAGGACGAACTGCGGGATGACGATGACGCCATCCAGAAAGCCGGTCTCGGCGATGTCGGCGATGCGGCCGTCGATGATGACGCTGGTGTCGAGGATTTTGAAGGTCTTTTTCGAAGACTTTTCGCCGCCGAAGATGCCACCGAGCGCCGCCAGGTTGAGCATGTCGCCCTTCTTGGCGCCGACAATCAGACCGACGTAGGTCATCCAGAGCAGCAGGGCGACTTCCAGAAACGGCTCGGAGGTGGCTTTGCCCAGGACCAGCGACATCAAGAACGCGCCGAAAATGCCGAGTACGCTTCCGCACGCAGCGCCGATCAGCCGTTTCAAGCTGACGCGTTCCAGGCGGATTTCAAAAAAGATGATGCATACGCCCAGGATGAGGCCCCCCCCGGCCGCGATCCAGGGAGAAACCTGAAACGGATGCAGTGTGTACGCCGCCACAACAAGAACCAGAATAAAAACCGCGCGAACGATGAAGAGATCGAGCACGTGAGCACCCCCTCAGGGTGAGTACTGGATTAGAAGAACCTTCCATATCGGGTAGGCAACCCGCGGCAGACCTGGCCGCGCCGCGCCACAGAGTATAGCACCTCCACATGCCGAAGGCACCCGCGTTGCTGCTGAGGGTCGAGCGCCTCGGTTGAGAGGCTCGACAGCCGGTTTCGTCCTCCAAAAAATAGTTGCGCCGCCACTTTACCCCGGGACGAGGGCCGTGTATCATGTCACACATGCGTCTAATACTAGTTTCAGCGCTTGCAGCGTTTACCGTGATCGCACTCAGCGGCCAAGCCCCGGAAGGTAAAAAGGGCGGTGGCGGACCTCCCAAAAACCTGAAGGTTCTGCCTTCCACTATGGATCGCGCCGCCGTTGTGGGAGTGATGCGAAACTTCACCGCCGGTCTCGGCGTGCAGTGCACCTATTGCCATGTGCAAGGGCAGTTCGACAGCGACGAAAATCCGAAAAAGGACGTCGCCCGGATGATGATGAGGATGGTAGGGCAAATCAACATGGCCTTCGGCGACGGGAAGCAGCATGTGAGCTGCTTCACTTGCCATCGCGGCGCCGAAATGCCGGTGATGACTCCTCCAGCCGCTGCTCAATAGACGCCGGATTTTGATTTTCAAACGCCCGCTCCCCGCGCTGGCTGGCGCGGAGGGCGGGTTTTTGTTTCTTATTGACCTCAGTCCGCGTGTATGTTACGTTCTCCAGTGGCTTGAGGTGCTCGCCGTGAAGGGCGAGTGAAAAGGGAAGCGGGTGAGAATCCCGCACGGTCCCGCCACTGTATGTAGGGAGCTCCGGCGATTTGCCACTGTCTGCAAGGATGGGAAGGCCGCCGGTCGGCGACGATCTACCAAGTCAGGAGACCTGCCTCGGGCGAATTCAAGGCCCCGCTTCGCGTGAAGGCGGATGGTGAGCGCTCGAGAACAATCCTCCAAACTCGGGCTTTCTCTTCCCTTCCATGACCGAAGCGGCCGCGAGGAAGAGCCGTTATGCGCAGCCGCATCTGTTCCCTTCTATTACTGGCCGTTCCCTATGGGTTCGGGCAAACCATTTCCGGCGTTATCCGGGATAGTCAAGGCGCCGGCATTCCGGGCGCTGTGGTGAATCTGGTGGCGCGAGACAACACCGCTCGCGCTGACGTGGTGAGTGATCCCGGGGGCCAATACCGATTTGAGCGAGTGGCGCCGGGCGCCTATCTGCTGGAAGCGCGCGCTGCCGGATTCGCCGCTTCTGGCGCGCGGCCGGTCTTCGTCACCGGCGCCGATGAACCGGTCGATTTTCAGCTCGCGATCGCCGCGGTGCAAACGGGTGTGGTGGTAACAGCGTCGGGAACGGCGCAGACCGCCGACGAACTCGCCAAGTCGATTTCCACGGTGGACCCTTCCTTCATGAGTCTGGCCGATGAAGCTTCCATAAGTGATGCTCTGAGGTACCTTCCCGGGCTGCGCGTCGAGCAGCAAGGCGGGCCCGGTGGGCTAGTCTCCCTCAAGATACGCGGATTGCGAAATCAAGACACTTCTGTATTGATCGACGGATTCCGCGTGCGCGATGCGGCCGCACCACAGGGAGACGCGACCGGGCTGCTGCAGGATCTGGTGGTCACCGATCTCGACGGTATCGAAGTGATGCGTGGCGCCGGGTCTTCCATCTATGGCACGAATGCGACCGGCGGCGTGGTCAACATGATCACGAAGGCAGGCGGCGGACGCACCCGGGGATCGGTGCTGGCCGAAGGCGGCTCGCTCGATATGTTTCGCGGCGCCGCGGATCTCGCCGGATCATTTCGTAATGACAGTCTGCAGTACAGCGCGGGGATCAGCCACTTCGACATCCTCTCCGGCATCGATGGCGGCCTGCCCGACCGGACCAGTAGTGCGCAGGGTCGTCTCGATGCCAGCCTGACGCCTACTGCCCGCATTTTCGGCCGGATCTTCGCTGCGGATTCTTTGTCGAAAGCCGTCTCTGGTCCGCAGCCTACCGGTACGCTTCCACCGAGCGGAGTCATCGACGCGGTTCCGTTCGTGACGTTTCTGCCCGATATCGACGATCCCGATTCTACGCGCGCAGCCCGAATCTTCTCCGGCGCCGTGCGGTTCAGCGAACATCCTAGCGACACGGTTACCGTTTCGGCGGGATATCAGGCGCTCATAACGCGACGCCGGCTCGGGAACGGACCGGCGGGCCTGGGCTTTCAGCCTGCGGGCAACGAATCGTTTTTCTATAATGGCGACGTTCACACTGCCGACGGCCGCGTCGATTGGCGGTTGGGGCGCCACCAGTTGATCGATGCCGGATACGAGTTCGAATATGAGAAGTATGGGAATCGGAACTTGATGTCGAGTCCGGCCGACAATTCCGCTGTGGACATCAGCCAACGCAGTCACGCGCTGTTTGCGCAAGACCAGATTTCGCTGTTAGGGGACCGGCTGCAACTGGCCGGTTCGTACCGCGCTCAGTTCTTCTCTATTGGGCAGCCGGCGCTCACCCCCGCGACACAATCTCCCTACACGGGTCTGTCCGTGGCTTCTCCACCCACGGCGCAGACGGGCGACGGCTCGGCGGCATTTTCTTTCCGCCGGACTGGAACCAAAGTTCGGGCTCACGCCGGCCGCGGTTACCGGGCGCCATCGCTGTATGAGCGCTTCGGAACCTATTACAGCAGCCAGTTCGGATACGGCGCGGTTGGCGATCCGCGATTGCAGCCGGAGCACTCGATCAGTGTCGATGGAGGGATCGACCAGACCGCCTGGAATGGGCGCGCCCGCATCTCGGCGACCTACTTCTACACGCAACTGCAGACGATCATCGCCTACGCGTCTCTGACCGCGGACCCGTTCGGGCGCTTCACGGGATACCTGAATACACGGGGCGGCTTGGCGCGAGGCGTGGAACTGAGCACCGCCCTCGCGCCCACCAATACGACGAAGCTGCTGCTCGCTTATACCTACAGCAACGCGCGCGAACGTGTGCCGCTGGTCGAAAACGTCTTGCAAACCCTGATTACCCCGCCGCAACAGTTTGCGGTGTCCGCCACGCAGCGGGTGGGCCCGCGTTTCACCACGATTTTCAATCTGCAGGTGACCGGCGAGTACCTGGCGCCTCTTTTCGACAACTCCACGTTCGCCAACCGCCCGTACCGGTTCGGCGGCATGCGGCTGGCCGAATTGGGCGG
>Ga0126371_10000908_pt1 | contig 24786 bp, 19 predicted proteins | sample PanSoiMetaPlot_4_FD_110145 | JGI IMG/M metagenome (GOLD analysis project Ga0126371, IMG submission 110145) | Tropical forest soil microbial communities from Panama - MetaG Plot_4 | ecosystem: Environmental > Terrestrial > Soil > Tropical forest > Bulk soil | place: Panama | collected 2016-02-17 | reverse complement strand
CTATTTCACCACGGCGAGCGCTGAGCCCGTGAGCCTTCGAGTAGTTACCAACTCACCCCCCAAGCACACGAAAATCGGCTCTCAGAGATATTGGACCTGTACATTTCGGTTGATGGCGGGCCTCAATCACAAGCGAGCCTGAATTCTCTCCGCCAGTGTCCGAAAGTCGGACACACCTTGCAGTTCGTAGTCCGGCAGCTCCACATGAAAATGATTCTCGAGCCGGGTGAGCAGGTCGAGTGCCTGTAGGCTGTCAATGCCCAACGTCTTGAAGAAGTCATCGTCTGGCCCCAACTTCTCGCGTGCCACTTTGAAGTGTTTGGCTGCCAGGTCAAGGATTTCGTCCAGCGTCTGTTCTTGCGTTTTCATATTTGAAACTCTCAAGTGCTTTAATTCCGCAATGGCCGGTCGTTCAATGGAAGGCCAGTGCGACTCAGACTCTGTCAGGGTAAATACGGCAGAGCAGCTGTGCTCTCCACAAATTTCCGCAATCCGGCTTCGACTGCAGGTTCGACGAACAACTGGCAAAACAGGTCGATCTCCTGCTTGAGTTCGTGGTACGGAATGGGCTTGATGAACTTCTTGGCCGTAATTGCCGTGCGGCGGTCGAACTTCGACAACTGGGCGGCGGTCGCCCGGGCCACGCGCAAGGCTTCCCCTTCTGCGACCACCTGGCTCACCAACCCAACGGCTTGAGCCTTGGTGGCGTTAAAGCTGCGGCCGGTCAGCAGAAGATCTCGAACCGCGGCGTTTCCCAGGTCGCGCTTTAACCTTGGAATTCCACCGAACCCTGGGATCAGGCCAAGCCGCAATTCAGGGAAGCAGAAGCGCGCCATCTTGTCGGCGATGATCAGATCGCACACCAGAGCCAACTCGAAGCCGCCGCCGAAGGTTACGCCATGCACAGCAGCAATTGTTGTCAGCGGGGCTGCGTCGAGCGTGTTCAGGACCTTGTGAATCCGCTCCAGAAAATCCCGTACACCTTCGAGGGCCCGCGCTTTTTCCATCTCCTGCGAGCGGAAGAACAGTTCACGCAGATCGGCCCCGGCGCAGAAACCGGACTTCAAGGAACTGTAAACAATGAGCGCATGCGCCTCGTGCGCTAAAGATTGCAATGCGGATGAGAGCTTTTCCAATTCCTCGAGCGCGAGCAGGCCGATCTCGTTGCAGGGACCATGGTGCAGCGCCACTTCGATGACGCCTTCCCTGGTTTCCCACGAGAGATATCGACCTTGAAATATTTCCATGTTCCAGTCCGTTCTCTGCCTTAGGTTCTAGTTCCGCTAGCTTGCCGCCAACGATTGACGATCCACCGGGCGTCCCTGATCCTGGCCCTTCGGTCCGTACATCGCCTCGATCTCTGTTCGCATTTGCAGTGCGATGAGATCGCGTTTCAACTTTCCGTTTGCCGTAAGCAAACCGTTTTCGATGCTGAATGGCTCGCTTCGCAGGTGAAATACCCGTACCTGCTTGTAGTGTGGGAACTGCGGATTGACTGTGTCGACCGCGATTTGGGCCTGCGAAGCATTGACGCTGCCGGTTATGATCGCCGAAAGATAGCCTTTCCCGTTTCCCACGAGAACAACCTGTGAAGCTCCAGGTAGTTGGCCCAGGATCTTTTCTTCGATCGGCTCGGGCGCAATGTTGTGACCAGAACCGAGAATGATCAGGTTTTTGATGCGGCCCACGATCCGCCAGTTCCCTTTGGCGTCGACCTCACCCTGATCTCCGGAATGGAACCAGCCGTTGCGAAGAGCCTTGGCTGTTTCGGCAGGGCGATTCCAATAACCAGGAAAGATGTTGGGACCGCGAACGATGATTTCTTCGCTCTCGCCCAACTTCATTTCGATGCCGGTGATCGCGGGGCCGACGCGTCCCGGTTCGTAGCCGCGCGGGTCGTCGAGTGTGCAAATCGCAGTGGTCTCCGTGAGGCCGTAGCTCTGGAGCACCGGGATGCCGAGCATCATGAAGAACAGTTGAGTTTCGATACTCAACGGAGCAGATCCGCAGATCAAAGCACGGAGGCTGCGGCCGATCATCTTCTTGCGGATGGTGGGGAAAATTGCTGAATCGGCGAGCGACAGCCATATCCGGTCGAATGCCTTCGACTTGCTTTCGTGCTTGCGGGTCCACGCGGCTTTCGCGCGGCTGTAAATACCTTGCACGATGCCGCCCGCCTGCCAGAGTTGTTCATCAACTGCCCGGCGCATGCGCTCGAGCAGTGCTGGAACGTTCAGGAAATAGTCCGGCGCGACAGTGCGCATGTCCTGCGCGATCTTGGTCAGGTCGGTGTTCATCGTCAGCCAACTGCCGCGCAGCAGGGATGTCATCAGCAACATCCATGAACCGGCAAAGACGAACGGCAAGTAGTGGAAGACACGATCTTGCCCGGTAGCTCCAGCCATGAGCAGGTTCAGCCGGCTGTTCACGCAAGCGAGCATGTGCCCAATGTTGCCCGCCGTGAGAATCACGCCCTTCGCTTCGCCCGATGTACCCGAGGTATAGATGATCGTGACCGGGTCGGCGTCGCTGAGTTGGGGCTGGGAGGTTGGCGCGGATGTCTCGGAGAACGGAGTTGCGAAGATGTCGTCGAAGAGCGCTTGAGGCGGAACCTCGGACCATTCTTTGGCGATGCCGTCACGAAGCACAGCATCACCGCAACAGACGAGTGCTGGCGAGCAATCCTTCATCATAGCGACGAGTTCGGCAGGCGCCTGGCGCGCATACAGGGGAACGACAATCAGGCCTTCGGCCATGGCGGCGAGATCCATCGCGACCCATCGGACGCCGTTGTTCGCGTACAGAGCGCAACGATCGCCTTTCTTCAGGCTTCGTTGCGCGAGAAAACTGCGCGCGCGGCTGACCTGGGCGAGCAGTTCCCGGGCGCGGGTGTTCACAGTGCGTCCGTCGCGGATTTCAGCCAGGACCGTGGACTGATCGGCCCGCTCGAGACTCGCGAAAATGTCGTTGAGGAAACTCATTTGAGGTTCCGAAACAGGGCTAGGTGGCCACCCTCTGTTCGGCTGGCGCCTCGTATCTTTCGACCAGACTGCGCAGGCCGGAACTCATCGGGGGCAGGTAGTCTTCCCAACTCCACTCCCCCGAACGTGTCGGGAATTCTGGATAGCGTCGTTGTACCTCTTCTTCGAAGTAAACGCCCATTCGCGACATAACTTTCAGATTCTTTACGACCGTGCGTCCGATGCCTTCGGCAACCTCATCACCGTGGGCGTAGAGCTTCTCGAGGGCAGCTAACAGTCGCGGCTCAAGATCCGGGTCGTCTACGTTCATCAGAAGATCGGTATGGCCGCGTTCCTGCATCAGATTACGAATTCGCTCATCCATCGTGATGCCAGCGGATGGCACGAGTGCAGGCATCGATGTCACGATACCGTGATATCTCGAGGACGCCATCATGTGGCACGCGCGCAAAACGCTGACAAGCTGATACATGTCGTAATCGTCGGAGCTCAGAACCGGGACGCCACCAAGACGTTCGGCGATCTTGCGCGCCGGACGCGCGTCAAGCCGCTCGGTAGCAACCATGACGACGAACACGTTGTGATTCTGGCGGAAGGCAGCTACCGCGTTCGCGATGGCGCTCAGATATTTTTCATACGCGCGATCGGCCTCGGGCCCCGAGTTGTGGAAGTAGACCGACCGGTAGTGACTATCTTTGTAGGCGCCGGTCAGTTTGCGAGCGGCGAGTTTTCCGATAGACGCCTTGACCGGCCACTCAAACGGATTGATGGGACAGACGACCAGTACCTGTGCGCGCTCGTCCCAGCCGACATCCCGCAGCACCTGGCGGCCGTAATCTGCGGGCAGGGGCTCGAAGGTCCAGGCGGTATCGGTGCCGAGTTCCGTGGGCACCCCCAGTTCGCGCAGGAGCTTCCGGGATTCGATGTTGCGCGTGATGATGAGCGAATCCTTGCAGTATCGCGTACACATCTTCGCCAGCAGTGAATCCATGTGGCCGGCTTCGGCACCGTAGCCAACGGAGAGTTTGTTCTGCGCGGCAGCGATGCCAAGCGATCCGATCATCATGGTGGTGAGGGCGTTCGCGAACTTGCTCTTGAACATCGAACCTTCGCAAGCCACGACCCCATGATGCAGCGGTACTTCGCGGCCCAGAAATGGCGGAAAGATCTGAGGAAGCAGAACCTGCCGCGTGCCCTCGAAGTATCCGGCCGAACGCTCGAAGGTTTGCGTCATCACGCTGAACTCGACGCGGTCCGCACCGAGAATGTGGCGGAGTTGGCGCAGCATCTCCTCGACGCGGACGTCTGATCCCGTATTGCGCGTGCCGTTGTAGCCGGCGAAGAGCAGGTTCAGCTTCTCTCCCGGACGCCACGGCTGGCCGGAGCCTAGCATCCAACCGAGCTTCTTGCGCTCGATAATGCTGCTCACCCACGCCTCCAGGACGAAGTCCATCATGCGGCGGACCCTCCTGCAGCAGAGCCGCCGGCTGCGGCGGGCCAGGGCTTATAGGGGTAAGTGAAGTTGTGCTCACGACTGAACTTCAGCAGCGAGTGGCTGTATTGCGAAAACGGGACGGGGTTCTTGCCCAGTTCCGAGGTGACGCGACGATTGTCGAAGACCGTGTTCCAGACCAGATATGGCATGAAAACTTTCATTAAGGATGCGCCGTGACCTGTAGGTCCCTTGCGATTTGACAGTGCATCGACAGTTTTTGAGAACGGTTTCTCGAGAGCAGGAACGAAGACAGGAGCCCGCTGCTGCTGAGCAGCGGCCAGGGCTTGCGTAATTTCCCGGAAAGTCTGCGATTCGTTCCCGGAGGACAGGTGATAAGTATCAAATTTCGGCTCGGACTTCTGATGGAGGGTCGTGATTGCCTCGGCCACGAAGTCGACGTTCACGATGTCGATCTTGTCGGTCGGGCGGAATGGCAGAACCTTGAGCCCGGCAAGGAACACGAAGGCTTTGACCATGTCGAACTGGGTCGTGTCTGCGTAACGGCTGTCGCCAAGAACGATGCTGGGACGGAATATCGTGAGCGGGACTTCGGGAAGCAACTCGCGCACCATGTGCTCGCAGAACTTCTTGGTGCGAGCGTATGGGTCGTAGTCGGAGCGCTCCCAATCGATGGAGCGATCTTCTGTAACGATTTCGTTCTGCCGCTTCCCTGCTACGGCCACGGTGCTGACGTTACTGAAGCGGCGCAGCCCGTGGTAGTAATGCGACCGCCGCGCGAGTTGTATCACTTCCAGCGTGCCGCGCAGGTTGACATTCATGCAGGTCTTTTCGGACTTCCGATTAAGCGAAGCCGCACAATGGATCACCGAGTCGGTCGTGTGAATGAGGCGGTCGTAGTCATCGCGATTGAGGCCGAACTGCGGCGTTGTGATATCGCCGGGAAAGATCCGGATGCGCGTCTGCAGATGCTCGTAGAAATGCTGGAAGTCCATGTGCAGCTGAAGGCCTTGCCACAAACGCGTGGCAGCTTCCTGCGCGTCTTTTCCGCGGACGAGCACGTTGAGCGACGCACCATGATCGTTCAGCAGGTTCGCCGCTACATGCGCACCGATGTAGCCTGTAGATCCCGTCAGGAATATCGCCACGTGACTCCGTTGGTCCCCGTTTTCACAGTTTCGCCGTTCACCGGCTCGTCCGCAGCAACAAAAAACTTTCGCGGAGCCCGGACTTCGAGCGGTCGCCCTTCGATCAGCGGATAGGTCCAGCGGCGCAGGGCGGGAATGTGAACATCAATCCAGTAATCCCACCAATCCAGCGACCGAGTGTCATAACCGAATGCCTCGCGCTCCTCCGCAACCAATGCATGCGAGAGTTTCTCGACATTGTCGGCCACGAAGTCGTGCTCATTTTGCAGGATAAATGGCTCGAAGAGTTCTATCAGCTTTTCGACCCGTTCCAGACTGCGTTCGGCTTTGGCGAGAGGTGTCTTCTTCAAAGGCAGCGGAGCCATGATGCGTTGAATCGATTTCACAATCGCACGCTGCGCGGGCGCCGACATCCTGTTGTAGCGAGTTTTGGATACTGGGATCGCATCCATGCGCAAACGCAGCCACGACTCAAGACCTTCCTGCGCGCGATAGTGTTTGCGGTGGGCCAGTGAGGTTAACTCGATCGAACGTCCCATATCGCAGGGATTCGTGACCGACGTCGCCAACTGGTAGACAGTCTCGTTGCGACGCGTGATTACGGCTGCAGCGATTAAGGTCATCCCCTGGCAAACAGAATCAACAGGGATGATATCCAGGCGCTTTCTCTCGTTGGAGGGCAGCTGCCGGAAGCTGGTTCCCAACAGATACGAGAGGGATGCGGATGTATTGATTCCTTCGTTCCATCCGAGAAATGGCTTCTTTACGGACGTTTCGACGATGGCAGGGCGAACGATGGCAACGGGCAATCCGGCGCCGCGTTTTCCAATCAGTGATTCGGCCAGGCTTTTGGTTAGTGTGTAGGTATTCGGCCAACCGAGTTCGAGCGCGCGCTTTATTCCGGCTTCGGTGAGATAGTTCTTGAGCCAGCGAATCCGATTCTTGCGGATCTGATTATCAAGCGCGGCACCTTGCAGATCCTTCGCAGCATGTTCTTTTCCCTGCGCTTGTTTCTGAAGCTCGGCGGTAACTTCGGGACTTTCTGATCTCGCTTCGGCGTCATCAACGAGCGCGTGCAGGCTTTGCCATTCTTTTTCTGCGTCGAAGCCCTCGACCCCAGCAGGTGTGTAGTTGACACGTAACTTCTCGCTCACGCGGCCATCGCGCGCACCGGCGACATAACAGGTCGACAGGTGAACGAGGCCGCAATGGGACGACTCGCGGACAAACTCAACAACGTTAACGGCTGCGTCGACATTGGTCGCCAGGGCATCCCGCAGGTCGGGATTGAAGTCTGTAAGGCCTGAGCTATTCACGATGACATCGAGATCGCGCCGCAACCGTTGCGCAATGTCCGGCGTTAAGCCAAGTCCAGGAACCGTCACATCCCCTTCGACAACTTCAACCTTTTGGCGGATAAACCGGGCCAGACCGTTCCCGTATTTTTCGTAGAGTGGATCGAAAACGGGGGACTCTTCGACCATCTTTTCGAATCGTTTTAAGGCGGGATTCGATTTTTGGCGGCGAATCAGCAGATAGATTCGGCCGGTGTCGGGCACATCCATGAGCGTGTTGACCAGCCAGACTTTGCCGATGAATCCGGTCACACCAATGAGCATGACGTGCTTTCCGGACAATGCTGCACGCACCGAAAGAGTGGAAGACTGCTGGTGGTTGTCGAAGTAAACGATGGGACGCTGAGGGATGGTTTGTGCGCGCACGGTCGGGACAACTGCTTTCTGCAATTCGTCAATGCCGCGCAGATCGAGTTCGCGGACTAACTGCTCGGGAGCGCGGGAACCGTCGGGCCCTGATCCCGTGATTCGGGCAAAGAAGCCGCGGGGGCGTATCACGGGGTTCAACAACCTGCCCGTGGCGACGCGATCACGGAACTCGAGGCGGTTGACCACCATTAGCTTCACGCCCAGATAGTTCGCGAGGGGACGCATCACATGATCGAGGCCTTGGCTCACCAACACCACCTCGGCGCCGGTCGCCTGGACTAGCTTCAGTTTGGCGACGCCGTCAGGCTTCAGATAAGGCTTGAGTTTGTACTGAAAGTATTCGTCCCCGAGCAGATCGAGCCGGTCGCGGCTTACACCACGTAGCACACTGTGCACGACACGGGTGGCGAAAACGCGATTGGTCGCATAAAGAAAGGGCCGCAAGGCCGCCATTAAAAAAACGAGCCCTCGGCGCGCCATTCGCGCCCCAAAGGTTTGCGCGTTCCATGTAAAGAACGCAACAGGTTGGACCGTGGTGAGATCGAGCAAACTCCCTTCCACGCGCCAGTAAACCCGTTCCTGCCGGGGTGTTTCAGAATTGTTAAAGTACGAGTCCAAAATAGTGAGCAGCCGCTTGCCAGCGATGACTAAGGCTTTCAGGTATACCTGCCATAGCAGGTCAAAGACTTCTATTGTATCCAATGGATACGCGCGGACGAAATGCTTTGAAGGTGCCTGGGCGGGTGTTTTTGCTCTTGCTAGCACTTCGCACAGGCGGTTAGTCGGCAGGCGAAGACGTTGAAGCCCGGCCGGACCTGTCTTTCATAAGGAACACCAAGAGTCCGCTGAGGGCCAAGGCAAGCGCTACGAACAACAGGCCCCAGCGAAACGTTCCCGTCGCCTTTCGGATGGCACCGATTGCCCAAGGACCGGCGAGTCCGCCGAGATTGCCGACCGAGTTGATGAGGGCAATACCGACAGCTGCGGCCGTACCACTCAGAATCTTGGCCGGCATTGCCCAGAAGGGTCCCATGGCGGAAAACGCACTGAGCAGAGCCAGGCTAATCGCCGCAACGGACAGCGTTACTGAAGGTGAGTATGCAACTACGACCAATGCGATTGCGCCCACAAAAGCCGGAATCGCTGTGTGCAATCGACGCTCCTGCGACTTGTCGGAGTGCAAGCCTACAAGCACCATGGCCAACGCAGAGGCAACGTAGGGGACAGCTGTAATCAGGCCGATTCCGAAATTTCCAAGCCCGGAGATGCCGTGGATGATGGTGGGAAGCCAAAAGGCAATTCCATACATGACGATGGTCATTCCGAAGTACACCATCGCAAACATCCACATGCGGAAATCGGCGATAGCGGCAAACCGGCCGGTTTCCACCTGTGGGGCCATCTGACGCAGCTCTTCGATGAGCCAAGACTGTTCTTCTTGGGTCATCCAGTTCGCGTCGTGGGGATGATCAGTGAGGTAGATCCACACGGCGATACCGAGGATGATGGCCGGCAGAGCTTCAATCAAGAACAGCCATTGCCATCCCGAGAGACCACCCCTCTGATGCAGATTCAAGAGAGCCCCTGAAACCGGGCCACCGATGACCCCGGCTAACGGCGCCGCCGTCATAAAGCGAGCGATGGTCCGTGCCCGCACAGACTCTGGAAACCAATTCTTCAGATAGAGAATTACACCGGGGAAGAACCCGGCTTCAGCGGCGCCGAGCAAAAAACGAAGCGCGTAGAATCCGTACTCTGTGCGGACCAAAATCGTTGCCGCCGAAACAACTCCCCACACGACCATCAGCATAGAAATCCAGCGCCGCGCTCCCACCCTTTGCAACACGATATTGCTGGGTACCTGAAAGCAGAAATATCCGGCGAAAAACAGGCCCGCGCCAAAGCCATACACTGCATCGTTGAAGTGGAGTTCGGACTGCATTTGCAGCGCAGCGAAACCCACATTGATTCGATCGAGATAAGCGACGATGTAAAGCAGGAAGAGGAAAGGCACAAGCCGCCATGTCAGCTTGCGGGTGATGGTTACTTCGAGCTGTGTGCGAGGATTTTCTGTCAAGGGGCCACAGCCGATGGCAGATGTAACTTGATTCTAAGCAAGGCCTAGCCGTGCACGGATTTCTTTGACCATCGATTCAGGATCATCGCCAATGTCGATTACGACTGCATCTTTCGGCTCCTCCAGAGTCGCAAACTGGTCCGCGAGAATCGCTTCCGTCGCAAAATGTCCATGCCGCATGCGAAGTTGCTGAGCGACCAGTTCGTAGTTTCCGCGCAGATAGACGAAGTGGACTTCAGGCCCGACTCTTAGTTCATCACGGTACGCTTGCTTCAACGCTGAGCAAGCGAGCACGGCGTTTCGATTCTGAGAAATCCACTGCTGCATCGCCAATCGCATTGCCGACAGCCAGGGCGCACGATCAGCGTCAGTCAAGGCGACGCCGCGAGACATCTTCTCGACGTTGCTATTGGGGTGGAATTGGTCGGCGTCGGCAAACTGCCATCCCAACTCTGCGGCAAGCAACTCACCAATCGTTGTCTTGCCGGCGCCGGTCACTCCCATAACGACCACGATCAACCGCGGCTCCCGCTACTTGCGATAGGTTTTCTCAAAATTATTGCGAGTGTTGACCACGGTAAAGATCCCGTCCCATCCTGCCACTACATGGATCGAGTTCCCTTTATCCTGATCACCTTCCCCAGTGTTGGCAATGAAATCGTCGGCGACGTTGTGTTCTTTCCCGCCTTCTACGGAGGTGTGCAGTTGCCACAAGTCCTCGAGCCCGGGGGAGTCGTGCACAGTTTGCCAAGCGGGGGGACTGCCACCCTTCCGGGCTCCGTTGTCCATGATCGCCACCCTAGGGTGCAGCGCATGTACAAAGGCCGCGGTGCTGGACTGGTTCCACCCGTGGTGGCTCACAACAAGCAAGTCGATCTTACCGATGGGATTGACCGGGCACATCAGTTCAAGCTCTTTCTTTTTGGTTAAGTCCCCGAGATCGAGCACACGAAAGATGCCGAAGGTGACCAGAACTCCGACGGAGCGTGCATTTTCGGTCGCATCGTCTTCGGGCTTTGGCTCGGACGAACAAAATTCGTTTTCTTGCCCGCCGCTTTCCAGCGGCTTGGCAATGTGCTCTCCGGCCGAGGTCAGCACCTGAACCTGCACTCCCTCGACGGGGATGGTGTCGCCCGGCTTCACAACCATGCGCTTCTCGTGGGCGATTGCCTTCTGGTAGGCAGCAAAATCCTTTCGTGTCACGTCCGAGTCTTCCTGGTTCGGACCGTGGTCGACGAAGGTACCAACCTTGAACCGCTTCACGAGTTCGGGCACTCCACCTACGTGATCGGTGTGATAGTGGGTGATCACCACGTAGTCGATCTTCTTAAGGCCCGCAGCTTTCGCAGTCGCGACAATCCGTTTTGCGTCACGGCCGTCGAAGCCGGGCCACCCCGTATCGATGAGCATGGACTGGCCTGAGGGAGTGACGAACAACGTGGCCTGCCCGCCTTCGACATCGATGAAGAAAATCTGCAGGTTCTGATCCGAGCGTTCTTTGCTTTTTGCCCAAGCGGGTGTGTTTAGGGTGGGAAGGCCAGCTGATAAAAAGAGAATCAGCAAATAGAGGGTTGTGCGGATATTCAAACGGCACGCCCGGCGCCCTTTTACGCTCGACATGCCCTGCATGGTACGCCTGCCGGGATTAAGGAGAAAAGCCGGAAAGGAGTTCAATGTAAGGGAACGATGGCCGAGTCTGGCAACAAAAAGCTGAGTGATGGGCCCTACCTCACCCAACCAACTACTTCGTCGATCAACTGTTGGCGCCCGTGCTCGGGCCGATCGAGATGTACAAAATGAGTTGCGTCCTTCAGCACGACTATCTTGACTCTCGGGGCGTGGACCAGATGATTGCGGAGGAGTTCACGATCCTCAGGGCGCGACCAGAAGTCTCGTTCGGAAGCGAGGACTAGTGTCGGTGCGGTAATCAGAGACGCATCCCACAATTGGCGACCGATAGCAAGATAGAAGCTATCTTCCATCGCTCCGCAGGGGGATCGGAAACTGGGCGGCGTCCGGGTGTTGCTCGTGGTGTCGCTTGCCATTGCCGCTTCAGCGAAGGCCTTAGCAAGGGCAGGATCTCGCCAGGAATCTTTATTCTCCACAGGGATGCTGCGGTCCCGCACCCCAAACAACGATTTCTCCGTGTTCAGGCGGTATGATCCGCACGTTTGGCGATTGAATTGGCCTTCGTGCTTGGGGTCTTCCATATCTGAATGGTGTCCCATCAGAGGGTGCACCGAGCTACCCCCATAAAGGCTGTTCAGGAGAACGAGGGCACTCACTCTGTCGGGAAACACGCTCGCATAGTAGCCCGCCCACTGGCCACCGGTGGCCCATCCGAACAAAGCCACCTTCGGGATGTGACGACGATTGCAGATCCACTCCACGACCGCGGCAATGTCGTGAGCAACGTCATTTGAGCGAACCAATGCTTGTTTCCCTTCAGGACGCTCGTTCATACCAAGCGGCCGCGTGGAGGCACCGTAGCCGCGCACATCCATGACATAGACTGCCAACCCGCGACTTGCGAGATCGGCGGCTAGAGATCCTCCCGGCACCTGCAGGTCGAACGAAGCCACGCCCGGTACCCTCGCCCCATGAATGAGGAGTATCGCGGAGGCGTTCTGGGACAAGTCCGGAAGCATCACTTCGCGTACGAACAGCCTTAGATTCGCGTCTTCCGGCACATAGAAATCCTGCCGGCGAACGTGGTCAACCTGGGCTGACGCCATCGCCGCGACAAAGAGTAACCCAATTAAGTATCGATGCATGCAGAGACGATTGTGCAATAGAGGTATGTTGGACAACAACGTTTGGCGGGAATCCTATCGGCGCAGAGACCACCTCAGAGGGCGGCTAATACGCTTGCGGAGAATCGACTCGAAAGCACGAAACCGCCGATTTGGGCTCTTTCTATTACTAGAAAGTCCATTCGGCGGTTTTACAAGTTCGAGCGGTTAAATTATGCAGCTTTTTTCTGGGCTTTGTACTTAGCCCAGCGAGCACGTTGCGCTGCGGCAATTCTCCGACGCGCCGCCACGGAAAGAATTCTTTTCGGACGGTCGCTGCCGCTGGTCCCGTTCTGGCTTACCAGGCGAAGGGCGCTTATCGCGGCCTCCACTTGTTTTAACTGGCTTTGTAAAGTCTTCTGTTCTGCCACTAATACATTCACCGCATTTTCTAAGTTAACCATGCAAATCCCCCTCGGCGGGAGATTCTAACAAAGGTTCGCGCAGTCGCGGACATCTAATTGATAATTTTTTCTCGATAGATCGCGATGAAACTGATTTCCTCTTCCTAGATAGGGACCGCTGTCCTAGGTTTCGAACGACTCGAGCCATCAATCTGCTTGGTTGCAGAAGCCTGAAGATGTCGTTTCTTCATCGGATTTGGTCTTCGGTCATGTTGGCGGCTTAGTCAACGATCTTCGATCGCAAGTGACGTCCCTGTGCGCAAGTCCGGATGAGAGCGGGAATTAATCTTCCGATTACTGCATTAGCAGCGCTGAAGGTGACCAAGACTAGCTTCAACGATACATCCCTAACTTGTTTTCCGCAGAGTCGACAATCCAAGCGCAATTTGCGCGACGAGAAACCAGCTCCAGTCCGCCCCGTGAAGGCGTCGCGTCAAGTGCAGTTTGCTGCATATCATCCCAGACCAGGATACCAAGATGAACTGTACATTCCGCGTCACGGCAGGCTTATGCTCAGATGTGAGATAGATCGAAGGCTTTCTGATTTTCTGCGTTCCGAAAAGTGCCCTCGGGTGGCAAGACGTATTTTGGGGGCTCTTCCATCCGCCCGGTATTTTGATTTAGACATGACCCGCGAATCGGTTACGGGACTTATTCATACCAATTGTCGAACTCCGCCATCATCGACTGGGGACGGATGCTGGAAAATGTGGCCATCTTACTGACGGATTTCCTCGGAATGGAACTGTGAATCTTTGCTATTTCAGGCAAGCGCGGCAGGCGATTACCGAGCTAGGCTGGCCAGATTTCGAGTGCTGTACCACTCAAAATCCGCTGCTGAGCCTCCGCCGACAAGGGAAGTTTGCGAAATTCTTCGAGATTGGTGCCAACATCGGGAACGCCGGGCCCGGGCCAGTCTGTCCCAAACAGCGTCTTATGGGCGACCTCGTGCAGTCGCGGGAAGTATTCCAGTAATGATTTGGGAGGAATACCACTGATATCCAGATAGACGTTGGAATGCCTGCGCAGGAGAAAGAAAGCGGTGTCCATCCACAACGGACGGCCGCCGTGGGCCATCAGAATCTTAAGTTTTGGAAAGTCGACGGCAACATCATCCAGGAAGATCGGGTCCCCATATTTGTTTCGGGCGCCAGGAAAGATCGAGGTCCCGGTGTGGAACATGATCGGAATCCCGTTTGCCTCGGCGGCGCGATAAATAATTTCGAGTTCGGTTACACCGTTTAGATAGTCGTTGGGAAAGAGCAGTTGGTGCGGAGGATGAATCTTGATCATCCTGATCTGGAGCCGCAAAAGTTGTTCGACATCCGCGAGGATGTTGGTTGTGTGCCTTGGATGAAGACTGCCGCAAGAGACGAGGCGCTTTCGATCGGCGGAAACGTATTCGGCAACGAAAGGATTCACCCCAGTGGTGAACCCGATCACCTTCGGAGCCACGTAGTTAATCAGGACGGCACGATCGATGCCGGAGGAGTCCAAATATTTGAGAAAAGCCTTCGGTGAGCGGCAGAACTCTTCGATCTGGGCGAAGTTCGGCCGCTTTGCCCGCATCAATTCAAGCGCTTCCGGGTTGAACATCTGCAGAGGCGAGATGTGAATGTGGCAATCGGTGATCATGCCTTAAGGTTGCCGACCAATCGGATACGCCAGGCGGCCTTATTTCCCGGACCAATGAACTTCGCGTTTTTCGAGAAATGCTTGAATTCCTTCTCGCGCGTCGCTCGTTTGCATCAGTTCTTCAAGATAAATCTTCTCAGCGCGGGCGAGACCTTTGTCGAAGTGCATGGAGTCCCACGCATACATGGCTTTCTTTGCGAGGGCTAGAGCCGTCGGGCTAAGCGTAGCCAGGCGTGCCAACGATTCATCGAGTTTGTCTTTCACCTGATGATCGGGAACGGCCGCGTTCGCCAAGCCAAGAAAGCGTGCCTCAAGCCCATCGAATTTGCGTCCTGTCAGGATCAAGTCAGCCGCATGCTTCTGACCCACGACGGAAGCGAGCGCAACAGCGGCAACCGGAGGAAAGCACCCGAGCGAAATTTCGGGAAAGCCCCAAACCGATGAGTCGGAGGTAATGACGATGTCACACACCATCGCCAGTTCCGCTCCTCCACCCAGACAATGACCGTGTACTGCGGCAATCAACACTTTCTGCGACGAGATCAGCAAACGGAGCACGTGATGAAACTTCGATAGCATCTCATTCACTTTGTCGGGAACATGTGCGGCGACATCGACGCCGGCGGAAAAAACTTTGTCGCTGCCGCTGAAGACAATCGTACTCACGTCGGAGCGCGCCTCACCGTCAGCTATGGCAGTGGCCAACTCTTCCATCATCGCGATATCGATGACGTTGACCGGAGGGTTGTGCAGCGTGATCCGCGCGACGGGCGGACGCACGTGATACGAGATCCGAGTCAAAGAGGCTGTGCTCATCGAGGAAGGATAACCGATAGGCGGGCGTTGCGCCCGCCTGAATCGAGGAGACTAGAGATTAATCGCCGACTTTCGCGGTTCTCCGATTGTCGCCAACGGATCGCGGGCGCCCTCTTTCTCCGCGATCCATGTCTTCTCGTTGGCGATGATCTCGAGCAGAAGTTTCTTGTCTTCCGCCGTTGGCATGACCTCGCCCAAGTGCTCGCTGTATAGCTTTTCGCTCACGGGTTCGCCGGATTTTGCACGGAACTTCTGCCCGGCGAATTGTCCGATGGCCCGGTTGAATTTGACATCGGGCGCATAGAGTTCGGGCTCACCCGCTTTACGGAAACCGTTCAGCCGCGACACCAGGCCTGCAACCTCGTCGCGGTACAAGTGGCGGTTGTAATCGTTCAACTCATCGAGTTTCGCGGGAGTCGTATTCTGCGGCTCGTCGTACCGACCTTTGATGCCCCAGACATAAGCCCAGTGCGCCGAGGAGGAATGGTCGGTGCCGAAGAGGTCATAGGAACATGAAATCCACTTGTTCAGATATTTCTGGATCAGCCATCCGGGAACCACCCCGGCTTGTACGATGCGCCGCAGGCCGTCGTTGCCCGTTCCCATATGGAATGCCTCTTCGCGGAGCATGTACGACATGGAACGACCGAGCGGAGCGAAGGCCGAGTACTTCAGCATCTGGAGTTGGAATTTTCCGTCACGATCGACGAAATCGGTGTACGTGAAGAAGTCCATCCAGTTGTCGACATCGACGTTGAATGCACCGAGCAGGCGCTCATTCTCAAACGCCCGGCGTTCAAGCATCTTCTGCGCTTCAACTTTTCCGGAGTATCCGAAGTGATCGAGAAGCAAGGCACACATCTGCCAGCCATGGCGCATCTCTTCAATCATGACGCGGGTAAGAGCGCGGCGGTCCCAGTCTGTGGGCGCCGTCTCGAACAGGTGGCGCTGCTGCTCAACACTAGCAAACTCGGTGTCGCCCTGGTAGACGATCATGTTCATGAGCGCGTCGCGCATCTGCTGCGTCGGAATCTGGCGCAGGTTTTCCCATTTGCGGCGGCCTTTGTAGGAACCAAACTGGATCTCTTCGGTCTCGATCGCACCGTAAAGTGTGTCGAATCTGAAACTGGTGATCTCGTCGCGATCGACACCAATTTCCTTTCGCCACTGATCGAAGAGACCCACCCAATCACTGAATGTTCCGATTTTTGCTACTTTGCCTGGCATAGAAAATCCTTTTTAACCAACAGAGGGCACAGAGGTAAGGAGCTTGGCGTTCTCTGCAACAATCTGCGAAGTCTGCGGTTGAAGCAACTTCATCCCATGTTCATCCACACCGTCTTGATCCCGGTAGAGTGGTCAAGAGCCGCCTGGCCGAGTTCGCGGCCGAAGCCGGAACTCTTATAGCCGCCGAAGGGCAAGGCGGCGTCCCATCAATTCGTACGTGCGCGATCGTTGGTTTTCTTCGGTGGTCATACTTTTCGTACTGCCTTCCAAGCCTCGTCTCGCCCGAGGTTTGCATTCGATCTATTTGGCGGTGAAGGTTGCCGGGCGCTTCTCAACGTAAGCCGCGAGGCCTTCCTTGGCATCGTCACTCTGGAAGAGAATCTGTTGATTCTCGCGTTCGATGGCCAGAGCCGACTCCATTGGAATCTCCCAGCCAGTCTGCACAGCCCGCTTGATGCGTCCGACAGCCTTGGCCGCTTTATTGGGTGGGCAGAACTGGCGCGCATACTCCATAACGTTTTCCATGAAGCCGTCGCGCTCGTAGATGTCGTTGATGATGCCGAGTTCCTTGGCTTCCTCAAAAGAGAACGTGTTGCCTGTGACCATCAGTTCGATCGCGCGGCTCTTTCCCACCAGACGCGACAGGCGTTGTGTACCCCCGGTGCCGGGCAGGACGCCGAGATTGACTTCAGGCAATCCGATTTTGCCCGCATCTTTCCGCGCGATGCGCATGTCGGCGGCCATCGCGATCTCAAGACCGCCGCCGACGCAGTGTCCGTTCAGGGCTGCGATGACTAATTTGGGCGTATGCTCCAGGCGCAGAAGGGTCTCGTTGGCATGCAAACAGAAGTAGTACTTGAAAGTGGGATCAACGCTGGCGAGCATCTTGATGTTGGCCCCGGCGGAAAAGAACTTGTCGCCCGCACCGGTCAGCACGATGACATAAACGTCGTTATCCATGCGAGCTGCGAGGATGGCGTCGTCCAGTTGCCGGTTCATTTCGTACGTATAAGTGTTGGCGGGTGGATCGAACATCTCAATGACGGCCACGCCGCCGTCGTTGCGGTAGTTGATCAGTTTCTTCGTCGCGTCGTTGGTCGTCGGGTGCATCGTGGTCGCCATGACTGTTCCTCTCTTCTGCGAAACCTTAAATCTCGGATTCCTTACACTTCAGTTCTTTCTCGGGCCTCTGCCTGGTTCCGAACAGACGCCACGCAGGAAGATGTCACCCATCTCCTGCGCCAGTTCCTCAGCGTCGCCATCGGCGCGCGGTTTATACCAGGTGTAGATCCAGTTCATCATGCCGAACAGACTCAGCGCGGCGGTGCGACTGGAGAACTCCAAACTCCTGGCGCGTTTGAGTTCTTCGAGTAATTCGACGCAAGTGCGCACGTACTCGCGCTTAAGCGTAGCGATCTCCGCCCCATGTCCGTTTTTCAGAACTTCGTCTTCATGGGACAGGACCTTCATCGCCTTCTGATTGGCGAGGAAGTACTGGAGATGGTTCAGGATGAAGACTCGAATGCGTGCTTCCGCGTCGATGACGCCGTCCAGACGACGGCGCAAGCGCTCGAGGATCGTGGTGAAGGTGTGCCGCTGGATCAGGTACAGCAACTTTTCTTTTGATTCGAAGTAGTAGTAAAGCCCCGCCAGGGACATGCCACTGGCGCGCGATAGGTCGCGCATGGAGGCTCCCTCGTAGCCCTTCTCGTCGAAGACATCGGTAGCGTGGGCGAGGATCTCCGAGAGACGGCGGTCGAAGCGCGTTTCCGGGAGTGCCGCCGATCTTTCGCGCACGCGTCGCGAGGTCGACCTTGGGGAAGAAACTGGCATGATTTATCGAACGTTCGTTCGAATTTGATTATATGCCCTTGTGATACGGATCACAAGCACCTGTGAGGGAGAAATTCAGGCCCCTTGGGACGCCGCTTTATAGGCTTGATGCAGCCAGTTAAGAGCATCGCGCAGATCGGCAGTGGAGGAGAGTCCGAACAGATACCAGCGGCGCGCTTTCATGATGGTCGTTTGGATCCGAGGCTCGCGCTCGATCTTTTCGAGTACCCGGGCGCTCGCTCTTTCCAACTTAAAGGCCAATGAATCCGGCAATCCAAGGCAGCGCGTGCGAGGCAGCGCCGCGAAGATTTGATCTCCGCGATATAGGCCGACCAGCCCAAACATTGGGCAGCGGCGGACGCTCGGCCAGGTGAGCGCCTCAGCTTCGAGCGCAGCCGACCAGGCCCGTATTTCTTCGGAGGCAACCGGCATCCTGGGTCGGGCAGTTTCCTTGGCGGACGCCCGTGACTTTCTTGGTGGCAAAGACGCCCCCTGAATCACTGGAGTTTTGGCCTAGTTACTCAACCGTGAACCCTAATTCCGGATATCGGCCATCAATTGCTCGACTTCGGCCTTCAGATCTGCCGTCAGGGGCAGAAGCGGCAGTCGTACGGGACCCCCGAAGTAGCCGTTGATATCCATCGCGTGCTTCAGGCCCGAGATGCCGAGTCCACCGAGCACACGTTCCGCAGCCTTGGCAATCCGTTGTTGCTTGATTCGGGTTAGCTCTGCGTTGCCTTCTTTCCAGGCGGCGTAGATTTCGTAGCAGGCGGTCGGGGCCGCATCAGCAAACGCGAGAATCGCGCCGACAGCACCTGCCTGAAGGGATGGGTCAAGCTTATGAGCGGCGCCGACCAGAACCTGAAATCCGACTTCCTTCGGGCGCGTTTTAAGCGCACCGACCACGCTGACCGCAGATGACGACGGTTTGCTCGACCCCGCCAACGAAGCAACCGACACCAGATCGCCATCCGGGCCGGAGCCTTCGGAAGCAGCCTTCACCATGCGAGCCGTGACGGCGTCGAATGTCTCGGTTACAGTCGCGCTTCGTTTCACAGGGCGCGTGCCTTCTACCATCTTGCGGACTTTCTCGACGTCTCCGCTCGATTCTTTGATCCCGATGATGTTGGGATGGTCTGCAAGTTCAATCACGATTTCCGCGGGCATATCGTAGCCGGTCGCTTGCGGGAAGTTGTAGATGATCACCGGCAGAGCCGAACGGTCAGCCACAGTGCGGTAGAACGCCAGCATGTTGGCTGGCTTCATTTGATTCTTATAGTAGTGGGGCGTGCGCACCATAGCGACGTCGTAACCGAGTTCGGCGGCATACTCTGTGAGACGCAGCGTCTCGGTCGCAGACTCGATGCCCGTTCCCGCGATGAGGACCTTGTGATTCGCCGCAGCTTCACGCGCTGCTTTCAGAACGCGCTGCCGCTCTTCGTCGGAGAGCATGATCGCTTCTCCGGTCGATCCGAGGACAACGATGCCTGCGACAGGCGTGCGGGAATAACGCTCGACGTTGGCTTCGAGCTTCTTGAAATAGATGTTGCTATCTGGATAGAACGGCGTCGTGATGGGCGGGAAAATTCCGGAAAGGAGCATGGTGATTCGCTCTCAGCCGTCAGCTTCAGCTGTCAGCTTGCTTCTAGCTTATCAGTAACACCGTGGGATTATTCATCCGCATGGACTGTACGTCTTCCCTGCCGGGTCCACTTCCATGCGGAACTGGTCTTCGGTACCAACGAAGAATTTCTGGACTTTCACAGATTTTTCGTTGTTCGCGATCTCGCCCCAGATCATGCCACCTTTGCACCATCCCGCATTGGAAAGCGGTCGCTGCGCATTGCCTGAATCGTAGAAGTATTGGTCATGCGACCAACCATCTGGCCAGGAAGAAGAAGTCTGAGCAGTGGCGTCCTTGTTCAGCCTTACGATCAGATATTTTCCTTCTCGCGGCAGGGGCGGTGTATGGGGAACTCCGTACTCGACTCTTACCCAGCCGACGTAGTCTGAGGGAATCAGGAAGCGCGATGGTGGCCGTCGATGCAGAAACAGGTCGGCGACAAAAGGCCCGTAGAAAATGAGGCCGATCAGGAGGGGAAGGCTGATGATGACCAGGCTGATGCTGCCGGAGCGGAGCTTTGCCACTTAAGGGCGTTTCCCCGCGAGGCGCTCGGCGTGGAGATGCTGCAGAGCCTGAACACGCACTTCGCCGCGTTGCAACGCGGCGATTCCCTCTGCGGCCGCTCGTGCCGCAGAAAGTGTCGTGAGCGTAGTGATCCGAGCCGTCACCGCGGCGCGGCGGATGGCCTTCTCGTCGAACCAGGGATCGGCACCATGGGGCGTATTGATGATCAACTGAATGCGTTCGCCCTTGATGAGATCAACGACGTTGGGACGTCCTTCTTTCACCTTGTAGACACGTTCGACACTCAAGCCAGCTTCTTCGAGCACGTCGGCGGTACCCGCCGTCGCCACTAGTTTGAAGCCCATGTCGACGAACCGCCGCGCGACCTCCGCCACATGCGGCTTGTCGTGGTCGGTTACGCTGATGAAGACGGAGCCTTGCGTGGGCAACTTCTGTCCGGCTGCGATTTGTGCTTTGGCGAAGGCTTCGCCGAAGTTATCAGCGACTCCCATCACTTCGCCGGTCGAGCGCATTTCGGGGCCCAGCACCGTGTCGACGCCCGGAAACTTGCTCCACGGGAATACCGGAGACTTCACGTAGTAGTTGCGGCCGGTATCGAGGTCGGTGCCACGTTCGATGTTCAGTGGCAGGAATTCACGCAGCTTGCGCCCCGTCATCAACCGTGAGGCAATCTTCGCCAGCGGCACGCCAGTCGCCTTTGAAACGTAGGGCACGGTTCGTGAAGCACGCGGGTTGACTTCCAGCACGTAAACTATGCCGCCTTCGGAGCCATTGCCTTTTGATTCACCGTGGGCGGTTCGTGGTATCGCGAACTGGATGTTCATCAAGCCGACAACCTTGAGCGCGCGTGCCAATTTGAATGTGTAGTCGCGCATCCGTTGCAGCAGGTGTGCCGGGATATCGACTGCGGGCAACACACAAGAGGAGTCTCCGGAATGGATGCCTGCTTCTTCGATGTGCTGCATGATGCCCGCAATCACGACATCTTCTCCGTCGGAAAGGGCGTCCACATCGACTTCAATGGCGTCTTCGAGGAAGTGATCGATCAGCACGGGGCGATCCTGCGAGTACTCGACCGCTTCTTTCATGTACCGGACGACCGTGTCTTCGTCGTAAGCAATGACCATCGCGCGGCCGCCCAGCACATATGAGGGGCGCACTAGCACGGGATATCCCACGCGCTTCGCACCTTCGACGGCTTCCTCTAGCGAAGTCGCCATCGCGCCAGGAGCTTGCGGGATTTCGAGTTCATCGAGGAGTTTACCGAAGCGCTTGCGGTCTTCCGCCAAGTCGATCGATTCGGGCGACGTTCCGATGATCGGGACACCGGAGGCTTTCAGCGGTAGTGCCAGATTCAGCGGTGTCTGACCGCCGAACTGCACAATCACGCCGATCGAGGCTCCGGCAGAAGCTTCGTGTTCGTAAACCGCATATACATCCTCCAACGTGAGCGGTTCGAAGTAGAGCCGATCGCTGGTGTCGTAATCGGTGGAGACGGTTTCGGGGTTGCAGTTGATCATCACCGTCTCGTAGCCATCTTCGTGCAGAGCAAAGGAGGCGTGACAACAGCAATAGTCGAACTCAATTCCCTGGCCGATGCGATTCGGACCGCTGCCGAGGATGATGACTTTCTTCGTCTTCGTCGGCGTGGCCTCGTCCTCTTCTTCGTAGGTCGAGTAGAGGTAAGGAGTAAAACTCTCGAACTCAGCCGAGCATGTATCGACGCGCTTGTAGACGGGAACGATACCGTGCTTTTTGCGCAAATGCCGGACTTTCTCCGCCGAACCCTTGCCACTCAAGCGCCAGACCGCCGCGAGGCGGCCGTCAGAGAAACCCATGCGCTTCGCCTCGCGCAGCACCTCGGTCGGGATGGATTCCATCGGGTGCTTCTCCAGCTCGAGTTGCATGTCGTTAATTTCTTTGAGCTGGTAAAGGAACCACGGATCCATCGAAGTGACTTTGGCGAGCTGCTTGACGGTGTAGCCCTGGCGCAGGGCGTAGCGCAGATACGAAAGGCGCTCGGGATGCGGAGTTACCAGTCGCTGCGTGAGGATCTTGGGTTCGATCTTTTCGGAACCGACCTTGCGGCCGGTGTCGAGCGCGCGCACACCTTTGAGGAGCGCTTCTTTGAAGGTTCGCCCGATGGCCATCACTTCGCCGACGGACTTCATCTGCGGGCCAAGGCTCTCGTCGGCACCAGGAAACTTCTCGAACTGCCACTTCGGAATCTTTACGACGACGTAGTCAAGCGTTGGCTCGAATGAGGCGGGCGTCTTGCGCGTGATGTCGTTGGGTATCTCGTCGAGCGTGTAGCCAACGGCAAGTTTGGCTGCGATCTTGGCGATTGGGAATCCGGTGGCCTTTGAGGCCAAGGCGGATGATCGTGACACGCGCGGATTCATCTCGATGACGACCATCCGACCAGTCTCGGGATTCACGCCGAATTGAATGTTCGATCCGCCGGTCTCGACACCGATTTCACGGATCACGGCGATCGATGCGTCGCGCATGGCCTGGTATTCGCGATCGGTCAAAGTCTGCGCGGGAGCCACCGTGATCGAGTCGCCGGTGTGCACGCCCATCGGGTCGAAGTTCTCGATCGAGCAGATGATGATGACGTTGTCTTTCAGGTCACGCATCACCTCAAGCTCGTACTCTTTCCAGCCAAGAACCGATTCTTCGATCAGCGCCTCGTGAACGGGAGATAAATCCAGACCGCGGGAGAGGACTTCCATCAACTCTTCACGGTTGAAGGCGATGCCGCCGCCGGTGCCGCCGAGCGTGAACGACGGGCGGATGATGACAGGGAAGCCGATCTTGCCGGCGAACTCAAGGCCATCTTTCAGATTGTTGACGAGCGCCGACTTGGGCACGTCGAGGCCGATCTTCTGCATCGCGTCTTTGAAGAAGAGGCGGTCCTCGGCTTTCTTGATCGCCGCGATGTTCGCACCGATCAATTGTGCGTTGTACTTTTCGAGGACGCCGCCATCGGACAACTCGACGGCGAGGTTTAGGGCGGTTTGGCCGCCGACTGTGGGCAGCACGGCGAACCCGGCGCCCGGCGACATCTCGCGTTCAATGCGAATGATCTCCTCGAGATACTCGCGAGTGAGCGGCTCAATATAAGTGCGGTCGGCGATCTCTGGGTCGGTCATGATGGTCGCCGGGTTCGAGTTCGCGAGCACGACTTCGTAGCCTTCCGACTTGAGCGCTTTGCAGGCCTGGGTACCGGAGTAGTCGAACTCCGCCGACTGGCCGATGACAATCGGTCCGGAGCCTATGATCAGGATCTTCGAGATGTCGTTGCGTCTAGGCATGAATCAGTCGTTGGTCGTTGCTCATTGGTCGTTGGCTCAAGAGTTCACGAGCCTTCTCAAGTTTCCACAAAGGACCTCTACCCCTTGAACTCCTCCATCATCTGCACGAAATCCTTGAACAAATAATGCGAGTCGTGCGGCCCGGGCGCCGCTTCCGGGTGATATTGCACGCTGAATAATGGCAGGTTTTTGTGGCGCAAACCTTCCAGCGTGTTGTCGTTGAGATCGACGTGCGTCAGTTCGACTTCGCTCTGCGGAAGCGAATCTGGGTCGACGGCGAAATTGTGATTATGCGCGGTGATCTCAATCTTCCCTGTTCCCAGCTGCTTCACCGGATGATTTCCGCCGTGGTGACCGAACTTCAGCTTGTAGGTTTTTCCGCCGAGCGCTAAACCCGTCAGTTGGTGGCCCAAACAGATTCCGAAGATCGGCTGCCGTCCCATTAACCGCCGGATATTGTCGACCGCATAACTGCAAGGCTCGGGGTCTCCCGGCCCGTTCGACAGGAAGACACCGTCGGGTTTCAGGGCGAGCACGTCTTCTGCAGGCGTCTCCGCAGGTACGACTGTGACTTTGCAACCCTCGCCTCGGAGCTTTCGCAGGATGTTCTGCTTGATGCCATAGTCGTACGCGACTACGTGGAAGCGCGGTGGTTCGTCTTTCACGCCGACCACGGCAACCGGTTCGTGCGAGCGCTCACCGATTTCCCAGACATACGGACGCTTTGTGCTGACAACTTTTGCCAGGTCGGTGCCGTCCATTTTCGGAATCGAGCGGGCTTTGGCAACGAGTTTTTCCGCGTCCATCTCGATGGTTGAAATCACACCGCGCATGACACCGTGATCGCGCAGATGCCGCACGAGTGCGCGCGTATCGATTTCGGCAAGTACCGGAATCTTGAATTGCTCGAGATACTCTTCGGCCACCTGCTGCGAGCGCCAATTTGAACTCACCTTTGAGAACTCGCGGACGATCAATCCCTCGATGTAGGGACGCGTGGCCTCGTTGTCTTCAGGATTGGTGCCGTAATTTCCGATTTGGGGGTTGGTCAGAACAACCATCTGACCTGAATAGGAAGGGTCGGTGAAAATTTCCTGGTAACCAGTAATGGAAGTATTAAAAACGACTTCGCCGTAGCATTCGCCTTTGGCGCCGTAACCTTTGCCTCGAAAGATGCGGCCATCTTCGAGGGCAAGGATAGCTTGCATTCCTGCTCCCGGGATTGGATTT
>Ga0126371_10000907_pt1 | contig 24789 bp, 12 predicted proteins | sample PanSoiMetaPlot_4_FD_110145 | JGI IMG/M metagenome (GOLD analysis project Ga0126371, IMG submission 110145) | Tropical forest soil microbial communities from Panama - MetaG Plot_4 | ecosystem: Environmental > Terrestrial > Soil > Tropical forest > Bulk soil | place: Panama | collected 2016-02-17 | reverse complement strand
GATAATTTTGGCCATGACGATACCCATGACACTGGCTTGTGCGCTTTTTGCCGACGACATGATCTATGTTTTCTTGGGACCTAAATGGCAGTCCGCAGCTCCCATATTTCGCTATCTGGCTCCAACTATCATTGTTTTCGCAATAGCCAATCCATTATCGTGGCTGGTTATGTCACTTGGGCTTGTTAAACGGTCGCTGAAAATGGGTCTCGTCATTGCGCCATTAATGATTTTTTCTTACTGGATCGGTCTGCCTTACGGGCCGAAAGGCGTGGCGCTGGCCTACTCCGTGACCATGTTGCTTTGGCTTCTACCGGTGGTTATGTGGTCGATTTACGGCACGGTTATCTCTCTACTCGATATCGCGTTAGCGGTCATCCGACCACTCGGCTCGAGCATTGTAGCCGCTGGGTTGGCCTTTGCGGTGCGATGTGTTTATGGGCAATCCATTTCTGCTTTACCCCGGCTCACCTTGGAGGTCGTAGTTCTTCTGGGCGTATTTCTCAGTCTTCTTCTGTTCGCGACCGGACAAAAATCACTCTATTTGGGTCTATTACGCAGTCTGCGGCAGTCTTCCAGCACTGAAAAAGAAACCTTGGTTTCCGCTTAGGGACAGTCATGTCTTCAGCCAGTACCGGACTTATGAATCAATCTGTTCTGACAAGGGTGTCAGAAACGCACCTGCTTCGGAGGTGTGTCGGCAGGCCATTCCTACGGATTAACGAATGGGTCTGGAAGCGCCTACCATCGTTTGTCCTGACGTCTCGCCCGATCCGTAGGTATGGTAGTTTCCTGCATTCACTCGTAAAGCTGCGCTCAGACCGTTCCCAGCGCCACGGGACTTTTTTCTTCCGGAACCGGCCGGAACTAAATTTAATTCGCGATCTCGTGGTTGAAAGAGCTAACCGGCAGCCTCTCAAAATTACGGTGTTGGCGTGCAGTAACGGAGCGGAGGTGTATTCGATTTTATGGATGATCCGATCGGCTCGCCCCGACCTGAAAGTGATTATGCATGCGGTTGACATCTCCAACGAGGTTGTGGAGATTGGTCGCAATGGTGTCTATTCAGCCGAACCAACGGCGCTAGTAGACTCGCAGATCTTCGCTCGTATAACAGACGATGAAACGAAAGCGATGTTCGATCAAAAAGGCGATCGGATGGTCATCAAGCCGTGGTTGAGAGAAGGAATCCATTGGCAGGTCGGAGACGCCGGGGATCCAAAACTAGAACAGGCTATCGGAGGGCGACAGGACTTCATAGTGGCCAACAACTTCTTGTGCCATATGAATCCCAGGTTTGCGGAAAGGTGTCTTCGCAACTTACCGCAGCTTGTTAAATCAGACGGATTGTTGTTAGTAGGCGGAGTTGACTTGGATATACGTACGCGAGTTGCACGCGAGTTGGGCTGGATCCCCATTGAGGAATCGAGGCGAGATATCCACGATGGCGACCCGTCGGTTAGGCGTGACTGGCCCTTGCGATACTGGGGTTTAGAGCCGTTCGACGAGCGAAGGCAGGACTGGGGTATCCGATATACCTCGGTATTTCGGTTGCCATCCAGTGGCGGATTCAATACATAGCAGACTCTCGGGACGAGTCGCAGTGGTGACCGGAGCAAGCAGTGGCGTTGGGCGGGCCTTGTCCATTGCATTAGCGCAGGAAGGCGCGACGGTTTATGGCATTGGCAGAAACTCGACTAGATTGGAAGAGACGGTTGCAGCTGCGCGAAAATTCTCCTCAGCAGTCTCTATCCCAACGGATTTATCCGATGAAAGCGGCGTCCTAAATCTCGTTCGGCAATTCGAGGAGAAAGATAGCCGCGTGGACATTCTTGTTCACAGCGCCGGCGTAATCCATCAAGATCCACTGGAACGCGCCCGCGTAGAAGATCTTGATAGCCAGTATGCGGTGAATGTTCGGGCTCCTTATGTGCTGACGCAGGGTTTGCTGCCATCGCTGCTGAAAGCTCGTGGGCAGGTGGTCTTCATCAATTCGAGTGTGGGGCTGTCGGTAAGGCGAGCCGATGTCGGGCAGTATTCGGCTACAAAACATGCTTTGAAAGCAATTGCTGACAGCCTGAGAGAGGAAGTGAATCCTCAAGGCATCCGGGTTCTTAGTGTCTACCTGGGGCGCACTGCCACTCCGATGCAAGAGGCTCTGTCCCGCCACGAGGGACGAGCATATGTGGTCGAAAGCTTGCTACAGCCAACCGACGTTGCTTCCGTTGTCCTAAACGCATTGATGCTTCCTCCTACCGCGGAAGTGACAGATATTTCCATCCGCCCGATGATCAAGGGCTAATCCTGAGTTCAGTCATACAGGCAGCCACAAGAACCAGTGTTTGATGTTGGTCAACAGGAATAAGACAAAGTGATCAGGCCAAGCAATGAGGGTTCCGCCCGATGAAATCCCGATTTCTCCTGAGGAGAAACCCTTGAACGCAAGACTTGAAGTGTCACTGAATCATCTGTTCCACGTGGTTGTTGCTGGAGCACTAGCGGCGATGTTTTTGGTCGTTCCGTCGCTGGCCCAGAGTACGCCGCCGGCGATTGTCAGCACCGTTGGATATATCAACGGCACGCCGTTGACGACACACACAGCCAACGCTTTCAATTCATCGGGCGCCTCCACGTTGGTGGCCTTTGTCTCGACCGATACTCCCTGGAATGGTGCCCCCATAAGCATCAATGGCGTCAGCGACAATCTGGGCAATAGTTGGAGTGTGTTGAAGGGGCCCACGATCTTCTCTGGCAGTAGTTATACGTTGCTGTCGGCCGTTTATTACGTCAATTCCCCGATCACTAGTTCGACGCACCTCGTGACGGTGCAACTGAGTAACCCTGCCCCACTGGTGTTCCACGTATTTGCGGTATCGGGCTCCGATATGAGCGGACCGCCGCTGTCGTCGGCCATCACCGATCCGGGCACGGGAGGCACATCAGCGAATGTGACTAGTGCACCCCTCATGGTTCCCAACAACAGCCTGCTGCTGAGTTGGGCGAAGAATGAGACGGGTGCCAACGCAAGCGCGCTCAATGGCTACACCCTCGATGGACAGTCGACCAGCTATTTGTGGGCAGAGTCGCAGACGGCGGTGAGTGCAGGCACCTACAGTGGTCAGTTTCAATATGATTCGGCGATTGGCTGGCAAACAGCGATTGTAGGGCTGAAGCCATCGACCGGCCCGGTGGCGTTCAGCCAGGCGGTGAACACGGAACAGGACACGCCGGTAAACATCACTTTGACCGCAAATTCACCGCAAGGATTCCCGCTGGCATACAGCCTGGTGAGCTCGCCGACGCACGGGAACTTGTCGGGTTCTGCACCGAATGTGACCTACACGCCGAGCAGTGGATACATCGGGACGGACAGTTTCACCTTCCGAGTTAATGATGGGGTCACGAACAGCAACACGGCGACCGTCAGCATTCTGGTGAGAGGGCTGGCCCCGTTTATAACCACGACGCAAGGCTACATCAATAGCAATGCGCAGACCGTACATACCTCCAGCACGTTCAGTTCTACGGGTGCAACAAGTCTGATCGCCTTCGTGGGCACCCACAATCCATGGAATGGTCTCACGGTCAATATCAGAAGTGTTAGCGACAATTTAGGGAACAGTTGGAGTCTACTTACCGGGCCGACATTGTTCAATGGCAGCTCGTATCCGCTGTGGTCCGCCATCTACTACGTAAATAGTCCGGCGACTAGCATTACGGACACGGTCACGGTACAGTTGAGCAATCCTGCGCCATTGGTATTGCATGTTTTTGCGGTGGCGCAAGCCGACGTTACCGGCCCTCCGATTTCCTCGGCGATCACGGACCCTGGCACGGGCGCAAGCTCAGCTATCGTGACTACAGCTCCGATCACAATTCCGGTTAACAGTTTATTGCTGAGTTGGCTAAAGAATGAGACCGGGGTGACAGCTACGGCAGTCAACGGGTACACCTTGGACTCGCAATCAACTGGATACTTATGGGCGGAGTCGCAAACGCCTATTAGTTCCGGTTCTTATACGGGGAATTTTCAGCTTGATTCTGCGACGGGGTGGCAAACCGCGGTGGTAGGAGTGAAGCCACATAGCACGGCGCCACCAACTCCGAGCATTACGTCGTCGCCGACGAATCCGAGCAATCAGACCAGCGCCAGCTTCAGTTTTAGTGACACGCAGGCTGGGGTGAGTTTTCTATGCCAGTTGGACGGGAGTGGATTTAACTCTTGTACCAGCCCAGCGACATATTCCAGTTTGAACCAGGGCAGCCACACCTTCTCGGTCAAGGCGCAGGATGCCGCTAACAATCAAAGTGGCGTAGCCAGTTATGCATGGGTCATCAATACAGCGGCACCGCCTGCTCCCGCAATAAATTCAGGACCATCAAATCCAACAACTCAGGCTAACGCAAGTTTTACTTTCAGTGATACCCAGTCGGGTGTCAGTTTTATCTGCCAACTGGATGGGGCCGCCCTTGGCGCATGTTCGAGTCCGACCAATTACTCAGGGCTTAGTCAAGGCAATCACACGTTCAATGTGAAAGCACAGGACAGTTCCGGCAACCAGAGCGCTACCACAACTTTCTCGTGGAGCATTATCTTTGCCCCAACTGTAACTGGAGTGTCGCCAAGCAGTGGACCAAGCACCGGCGGGACCGCGGTGACCATTAGTGGTACAAACTTCGTCTCCGGTTCCACGGTCACTTTTGGAGGGACGGCGGCCACGAACGCGGTAGTGGTCAACAGCACCACAATTACGGCGTCGACACCTGCGCATAGCGTGGGCGCGGTAACGATAACAGTAACGGCCAATGGTGTGAGTGGCAACCTGATCAGCGGGTTCACGTACGCCGCGGCCACGATCGGTTTTGCCCAAGTGGCGGCTGCGACACCGCAAGCTCCGACAGCAACAGTTTCTCTGGCGTTTCCCGCGTCGCAGACGGCAGGAGATCTGAACGTGATCGCGGTGGGTTGGAACGACGTCACCTCGACGGTGCAGTCGGTCACTGACAGCGCGGGCAACAATTACAGTCTGGCGATAGGTCCAACCAGCGGAACAGGATTGCGGCAATCGATTTATTATGCACCCAACATTGTAGGTGGGAGCAATACGGTAAAGGTGACGTTCAACCAAGCGGCAGTCTATCCCGACGTTCGCATTGCGGAATATCGGGGTGTGACGACGCTCGACGCAAAAGTGGGCGCGGCTGGAAGCAGTGCGACGGCGAGCAGTGGAACGGCCACGACTGGCACTGCAAATGAGCTCATTGTCGGCGCAGACATGGTGGCTACCAGTACGGCAGGAGCCGGGACAGGTTTCATCACGCGTGTGATTTCTTCTCCAGATGGGGACATTCTGGAAGATGAAGTCGTCGCCGCGACAGGGAGCTACAGTGCGAATGCGACCTTGAACGGAGCGGGGGCATGGGTCATGCAAATGGTGACGTTCTCGGCTCCCACCGGTCCTGCTCCCACGATCACTTCGGTTTCTCCGAGCACTGGACCTGCCGCAGGTGGAACCGGGGTAACGATCACAGGAACGAACTTCGCTGCGGGAGCGACGGTCACCATTGGCGCGGTCGCGGCAACCAATGTGGTGGTCGTCAATACAAGCACCATTACTGCAAACACTCCTGCAGGTGCTGCGGGGCCAGCAACAGTAACCGTAACGAACCCAGGTGGACAGAATGGAAGCTTAGTTGGTGCGTTCGCGTACGTTGCTCCTCCCACCGTAAGCAGTGTGTCACCGAGCAGCGGTCCGATAACAGGTGGCACGGCGGTGACGATCGGAGGTGCAAACTTTGCGCCTGGAGCGACGCTAACGTTCGGCAGCGCTGTGGCAACCAACGTAGTCGTGGTAAGTGGAACCCAGATCGCAGCGACCACACCGGCGGGAACTGCAGGGGCAGTGGTGGTTTCCGTGACAAACAGCGATGGTCAGAAGGGAACCCTGAGCAGTGGGTTCACCTATGCTGCACCCCCTACCGTCACTCGCGTATCGCCAAATAGTGGCTCTACTGCGGGCGGGGCCCTAGTCACCATCACGGGCTCGAATTTCGTTGCAGGGGCAACGGTGGCGTTTGGGGGAACAGCAGCTACCAACGTGACTTTGGTCAACAGTACGACTATCACAGCAACTACTCCTCCCGGAACTGCCGGTCCTGTGTCGGTGACCGTAACGATCGGCGGGCAAAGCGGAAGTCTTAGCAACGGGTTCACCTATGTGGTGATCCCAACAGTGAGCAGCGTCTCGCCGAACAACGGACCCGCTGGAGGCGGTACGGCGGTTTCGATCTCAGGGACGAACTTTGCGGCAGGAGCTACCGTGACGTTCGGGAATGCTGTGGCTGCGAATGTCGTGGTTGTCAGCGGAACGCAAATCACAGCGACGACGCCGGCCGGTAGTGCAGGGGCGGTCACAGTGGCCGTTACGGTGAATGGTCAGACTGGCAGTCTGAGCAACGGGTTCACGTACGTTGTTCCGCCGACTGTGACGGCAGTTTCCCCAAACAATGGTTCCACTGCAGGTGGGACGGCGGTGACGATCAGCGGAGCCAATTTCGCGACCGGGGCCGCTGTAACGTTTGGTACAGCGACGGCTACGAACGTTGTGGTCGTCAGTGGGACACAGATCACGGCGACCACTCCGGCGGGGATTGCGGGATCGGTGACGGTGACGGTGACCAACCCCGGGGCACAGAGCGGTAGTCTGGCAAGCGGATTCACCTACGTCATAGTGCCGACGGTGAGCAGTGTATCGCCGAACAATGGTTTGACGACGGGGGGTACGGCGGTGACGATCACCGGAACGAATTTTGCAGCCGGTGCGACGGTGACATTTGGCGGAACGGCGGCACCCAATGTCGCAGTTCTGAATGGGACGCAGATCACGGCCACAACGCCGGCGCATGCCGCTGGCGGGGCCACAGTAACAGTTACGGTAAACGGACAGACCGGGAGCTTGAATAATGGCTTCACTTACAACTCCTCGGTCGCAATCGGTTTCGCCCAGGTGGCGGCAGCCACACCGCAAGCTCCGACGACAACAGTTTCGCTGGCCTTCCCCGCGGCACAGACGGCAGGCGATCTGAACGTGGTGGTGGTGGGTTGGAACGATACCACCTCGACGGTGCAGTCGGTGACTGACAGTGCGGGCAACAATTACAGTTTGGCCATTGGCCCGACCAGCGGAACGGGATTACGTCAATCGATTTACTATGCACCCAACATTGTAGGTGGGAGCAATACGGTAAAGGTGACGTTCAACCAAGCGGCAGTCTATCCCGACGTACGCATTGTGGAATATCGGGGTGTGACGACACTGGACGCACAGGTGGGCGCGACTGGGAGCAGTGCGACGGCGAGCAGTGGAACCGCCACGACTAGTGCTGCGAATGAGTTGATTGTCGGTGCAGACATGGTCGCCACTCGCACAAAAGCAGCCGGAACAAGCTTCACGTCGCGTGTCATTACGTCTCCGGATGGAGACAACCTTGAAGACCGAGTGGTTACCGCAACCGGGAGCTATAGTGCTACCGCTACATTGACCACAGCTGGACCGTGGGTTATGCAGATGGTCACATTCAAATAGGCAAAGGAACACATGTTTTTACTGTTAAGGCAGCGGACAATGCCGGCAACTTGAGTGGAGCCGCCACCTTCTCCTGGACCCTATTTTAAGAACTTTCGCAGCAGTGGCAGAGGGTTGACTGTTCTAGTCGCCAGTTGCCTTCGCTCTCCGTGTCCCAAGCGCACCCGCGAAACGGGGCAGCAGTATCGCGCGATCAAATCCGGAAGTAGGAAGTCTTGCTGTTCGATGCGCAGGCACTTGAACGTCCACCCTCTCATCCTGCCATTCCACAAGAAGTGCCATGAGCTTTTTGAAAGGAAAGATATGAAGCGTTATCGCGACATTGCAGCCGTGCGGCAATCAGGGAAGTTTGCGGCCGTGGTGTACGCAGCGGCTCTCTGCTGCGCGCTTTCCGCGCAGATGTTCGCCGCGCCTGCTTTCGTGCAGCGCAACTCCGCCACCCCCCAATCAATGACGACATCCGTGTCTGTAGCTTACTCAAAGGCTCAAGTGAAAGGTAATCTGAACGTTGTAGTTGTGGGTTGGAACGACAACGTTGCTGCCGTGCAATCGGTAAGGGACACAGCGGGTAATAGCTATGCGGTCGCCGTCGGACCTACCATCGGCACAGCTTTGCAACAGTCGGTCTACTATGCAACAAACATCGTGGCTGGTTCGAATACTGTCATTGTGACCTTCAACCAGGCAGCCGCCTATCCTGATGTTCGAATCCTGGAATATAGCGGGGTAGGCACGCTCGATGTTACCGCCGGTGCGAGTGGGAACAGCAGTACCGCTAACAGCGGTGCCATGACGACGAGAGTAGCGAGCGAATTGATCTTCGGTGCGAATACGGTAGCGACCTCAACCCGGGCGGCTGGAACTGGATTCACCTCACGCATTATTACCTCCCCTGACGGGGATATAGCAGAAGATAAGGTCGTGAGCGTAGCCGGAAGCAACAGCGCCAGCGCGTCGCTGAATTCTGCAGGGGCTTGGGTGATGCAGATGGCGACGTTTTCGGCAACTGTGAGTACGGCTCCTACGATAACCAGCGTTAGCCCGAAGAGCGGTTCAACAGTAGGCGGAACCGCGGTAACTATCACCGGAACGAATTTTGCCACGGGCGCATCCGTAACGTTTGGATCGGCCGCAGCAACCAGTATATCTGTGGTGAACAACACTACGATTTCTGCGACTACTCCGGCCGGGACTGCCGGAGCCGTCTCAGTCACGGTGACAGTCAATGGACAAAATGGGAGTCTCGCGAACGGATTCACGTATGTGGCGATGCCCACGGTTACCAATGTGAATCCCAGTACCGGGACAACATCGGGCGGCACCGCGGTTACCATCACAGGCACCAATTTTGTTTCTGGAGCGACGGTCACCTTCGGTAGCGCATCGGCAACGAGCGTCGTAGTGGTGAACAGCACTACGATCACGGCGGTGACGCCGGCCGGAAGCGCCGGTGCGGTCACGGTCATCGTTACTGTGAGTAGCCAGAGCGGAACTCTTCCCAATGGCTATACGTACACGCTTACGCCGGATTTTACCCTAAGTGCATCCCCCGGGTCCGTCACTGTTGTATCCGGTAATCAGGGTGCTTCAACGATAACCAGTACTGTCAGTGGTGGATTTAACAGTTCCATTAGCCTTTCAGCGTCTGGCGTACCCACGGGTGCGACAGTGAGCTTCGGTCCAACCACGATTGCCGCTCCAGGATCGGGCACGTCTAGTATGACGCTCACGGTCGGATCCAGTACCGCCGTGGGAACCTACACTATTACGGTCGCAGGCAGTGGTGGTGGTCTTCAGAGAAATACAACAGTCATATTAATCGTAACGAGCAGCACGCCTAAGATCACGTATATCCAGGGGAACTACGCAACGCCCCAGAGTGCACAGAGCTCGGTAGCAGTGAAGTTCAACCTTGCCCAGAATGCCGGTGATCTCAATGTTGTCGTCGTCGGCTGGAACGATAGTACTGCGACCGTGAGCTCGGTCGCGGACTCTGCCGGCAACTCTTATACGCGCGCGATCGGCCCCAACGCAATTGCTGGCACACTCTCTCAGTCTATCTACTACGCCAAGAATATTGTTTCCGCCGCTGCAGGGGCGAACACAGTAACAGTAACATTTTCCGTCGCAGCCGCATTTCCGGATATTCGCATTCTTGAGTATCAAGGAATTGATCCGAGTGCACCGGTCGATGTCACAAGCGCGAGTAGTGGAAACGGTAGTCTAAGCAGCAGTGGTTCTGCGACGACAACCAGTCCGGTCGATCTCCTTTTTGCCGCGAACATTGTCACGACCATCACATCAGGGGCCGGTAGTGGTTTCACCAGTCGTCTCCTCACATCCCCGGATTCCGATATCGCTGAAGACGAGGTTGTGAACACAGTGGGCTCGTACCCTGCCACGGCGCCTCTATCGCCTGGCTCGTGGATCATGCAGATGGTTGCGTTTCGTGCAATTGTGGGGTCAATTCCGGTGGCAGCCCTTAGTCCTTCGAGCATCAATTTCGGCAACGTTCAAACTGGGGTCCCCAGCAGCCCGCAACCAGTAGTGTTAACCAATATCGGAGGAGCAAACTTAAACATCAAAAACATAGGAATTAGTGGCGGGAACGCGAGCGACTTCTCTGAGATCAACAACTGTGGGTCAGTATTGCTTCCGAACGGAAACTGCACCATCAATGTAACCTTCACTCCCACGAATACCGGTGCGCGAAGTTCGTCTCTGTCAACAAATGATGACGCTCCCGGCAGCCCGCAATCGGTGCCGTTGTCAGGGAATGGTACTGGCTTTGCAGTGACGCCGCGCAACTCGGTGGTCACTTTCGCAATGACCCAGCAGTTCACGGCCACAGCCGGAGGCGTGACATGGTCGGTTGACGGCATTGTTGGAGGCTCGGCTTCCATAGGGACGATCAGCAGTGCGGGGCTATATACACCACCAAGTAGTGTAGGGATGCATGTAGTGACTGGGACCACCAGCACTTCTACGGCTAACGCAACCGTTTATGTCAGCAATTACCCCGGGACGTTCACTTTCCACAACGACAACATGCGAACCGGCCAGAATAACAGCGAGACTGTATTAACGCCGGCGAATGTCAGTCCCAGTCAATTTGGCAAGCTGTTTTCCTATTCAGTTGATGGAATCACGTATGCCTCGCCGCTTTACCTCGCTAACGTGAACATCCCGGGACAAGGCCATCACAACGTAGTGTATGTTGCCACCGAGCATGACAGTCTCTATGCATTCGATGCTGACGGACTGACCGCCAATCCCCTCTGGCACGTAAGTTTCCTGGGTTCTGGAGTGACTACCGTTCCCTGCGGCGATGTGGGCGAGTGTGGCGATATTCCTAACGAAATCGGGATAACCAGTACTCCCGTGATCGACCCCACAACTTCGACCATCTATCTGGTCGCCAAGACAAAAGAAGGTACCAAATACGTACAGCGCTTGCACGCCTTGGATGTAACTACCGGCGCGGAAAAATTTGGAGGCCCTGTAGTTTTGTCTGGAAGCGTGCCAGGTAACGGTACTGGATCTTCCGGTGGGAACCTGGCTTTTAGCGCTCTCCGGGAAAACCAGCGCACTGGCCTGCTGTTAAGCGGCGGAGTAATTTATTTCGCATTCGGATCCCATGGTGACCAAAGCCCATGGCACGGTTGGGTCTTAGGTTATAACGCAAGTACTCTCCAACAAGTATTGATCTATAACGCCACCCCGAACGGCAACGGAGGGGGCATCTGGCAGAGCGGAGGAGGACTGGCGACCGATTCCAGCGGTGGGCTATATTTCACAACCAGCAACGGCGATTTCGACGTCGATGCGGGCGGGATAGACTATGGCGACAGCATTGTTAAACTCAGCCCTAGTGCTACCGTAATGGATTATTTCACTCCGCACGACCAATCAGCCCTGAGCACGAACAATCTTGATTTTGGTTCTGCTGGACCAGTGCTTCTGGTAGACCAAACGAGTGGCCCATATCCACACTTGCTCGTCACGGCGGGCAAGAACGGAACGATCTATGTTGTTAACCGGGACAATATGGGACATTTCAATCCCGGCAATGACAACCAGATTGTCCAATCGTTGGTTGGCGCTTTGCCAAATGGGGACCAGGAGATCGGGAATTTCAGTGCGCCCGTGTATTTCAATGGTTACGTGTACTTCGCTGCCGTGAATGACAGCCTTAAAGCATTTCAGCTGATCAGCGGCACTTTGTCCACGTCGCCGACCTCGCAATCGGGCGCGATTTACCCGGTTCGAGGAGGTTCTTTTGCAGTTTCGGCGAATGGGAACAGCAATGGCATTCTCTGGGCAGTACAAAACAACGATGTAACTGCGCCGGGTGTGCTATTTGCTTACGATGCCACCAATTTAGCCGACGAGCTATATGATAGCAGTCAGATGGGTAATCGCGATACCCTGGACGTTGCGTCCAAGTTCACGATTCCGCTCGTCGCAAATGGAAAGGTATTTGTCTCTTCACAATCGCAGTTAACGGCGTACGGGCTCTTACCCTAAGGTAAGAGCCGGTGCGCCAGAGTACGGCATAAGCATGGCTAGCATCCCATGGCTTGTGTTGGCCTATTTTCGGGCAGATCCCAGGGAGAAGCTGTATGAAGTATTTGTTAACGCCTTTACTGATGTTGGTACTCGTAGGATTGTTAGCAATTGGATCCGAAGCACAGAGGTACAAAGCTCTTGATCTAGGCGTGATCGGTGCTGCTGGCGATGCTCAGGGTATCAATGATGCTTCAGATGTGGTTGGGGGTTACTGTGTTGATAGCGGCTGCAACACAATTCACCCCTTCCTTTGGACTCCAGCCCAAGGATTTCAAGATCTGGGTACGCTGCCGAACGGGGGTAGCTACGGATTCGCCAATGGCTTGAATGATCTCCTTCAGGTTGTAGGTGAATCTGCTTTTTCCCAACCCTTCATGGGAAATACGCACGCCTTCTTATGGACAAGCATGCAAGGTATGCAAGATTTGGGCACTTTAGGTTGTCCTGACATCACTGGCGCCTCGGCGATCAACGCTGGCGGCCAAGGCGTTGGAACCTCCACGATTGCGCCGTGTCCGGGAGGCGGTAGCAGTCGAGCGTTTCTGTGGACGGCAGCTGCTGGTATGCAAAATCTAGGTACGTTAACGGATGGCACCTTCAGTGTTGGAGAAGCCGTCAATGACGTGGGACTCGCTGCGGGGTTCGCCGATTGCGGCGGCTGTGCTGGCCACCATGCTTTTGTCTGGACGTCTGGCACGATGCAAGATCTCGGCACGCTTCCCGGCGGTACAGAGAGTACCGGCAGGGCGCTTAATGACTTCGAGGTAGTGGTGGGCGATTCCGACTCTGCTCAGAGCCCCGAGATTACTGCCTTTGGGTGGACACAACAAGACGGCATGAGAGATTTGGGCACTTTACCCGGGGGAGTCTGGAGTAGCGCTGCCGCTGTTAATAACTGCAACGAGATCGTCGGTAGCTCAGACTCGGCGGAAAGTGCCGGGCACTCTTTCAAACGGGGGCGACACGGTCGGCCGACAGGCGACGGCAGCCATGCGTTCATTTGGAGCGAGCGGAAAGGTATGCGGGATCTAAACACCTTGATTATCCCCGCGAGATCCGGCTGGCTCCTGACAGATGCTCGTGCAATCAACTCATCTGGTCAGATTGCAGGAGTGGGAACATTCAACGGCCAGAGGCACGCGTTTTTACTGATTCCCACCGCCCATCCACACTGCAAAACGAGGTAACCGTCACTCAGATAAGAAACTTGCCTGCTTCGTATTTCCTATGTGCTGGGATGATAGCTGCCTCATGAGAATAATCACTGGTTTCGTTCAGGGCATAGGGATAGTTTTAATCACAAGCGTCTTGTGCATGGCTGGCGTGCCGGCAAAGACTTCACGACCACATGTCATCAGCAGCGTAGGCTATATCAACGGCTCTGCCCTAATTACCCACACCGCCAATGCGCTGAACAGCACAACAGCATCAACCCTAGTGGCGTTTGTTTCTACGAACAGCCCCTGGAGTGGGCTGCCAGTAACTATCAGTAGCATGGATGATAATCTTGGCAATCACTGGAGTCTTTTGTCCCGCCCTGGCGTTTTTCTCGGAGGCACTTTCAACCTGGTCTCTGCTTTGTATTTCGTCAATAATCCCCGCACTAGTAAGCGGCACGCGATCGCAGTTCATTTGAGTAATCCCGCTCCGTTAGTCTTCCACGTCTTCGCCGTTTCGGATTCAAATACGAGCGGACCTCCAGTTTCGTCTCTGATCACCGATTCTGGCGCAAATGTCACGTCAGCCAATGTACGCACGCCAGAGATCACAGTTCCAAATAACAGCTTGTTGCTTAGTTGGGCAAAAAATGAAACTGGCGCAAAGGCGACCGCGGGGGATAAGTTTGCGCTTGATCCAAGATCAACGGATTTCCTGTGGGCTGAATCGCGAAGTGTTAGTGGTGCTGGCGCTTATCGAGGAACTTTCAAGTATGAGGCAGATGTAGGTTGGCAAGCGGCGATTGTCGCAATCGAACTCCCGACCGTGCCATTGGCTCTGAACCAGGAGATTATGACTGACGAAGACAAGTCCGTGAATATCGATCTTAAAGTTACAGCGACAGAAGGGAGCCAGCTGACTTATTCGGTGTTAGCAGGGCCGGCACACGGAAGCATCTCTGGCTCTCCACCCAGTCTGACTTACACTCCCGAGACCGGTTACGTGGGTACTGACACACTCAAGTTTTGTGGTAATGACGGAACTATAACCAGCAACACTGCCGAAGTGGGCATCACAGTTCGCGGGCTCTCGCCCGCAGTGGTCAATACACTGGGATATTTCGATGGCACTCTCAAGACTGCGCACCTTTCCAAGCCTTTCAATTCCAGCGGTGCGTCGACAATGGTTGCTTTCGTCTCGACACACCCGGCGTGGAACGGTCTGCCGATTAGCATCACTGGAGTGGGAGATAATGTTGGTAACAATTGGCAACTTCTATCTGGACCGACCCAGTTTGTAGGCAGCTCACTCACCATGATGTCGGCTGTTTACTATGTCAGTGACCCAGCCACGACGTTGACCCATATCGTGTCAGTGCGGCTCAGTAATCCAGGTCCGTTAGTATTTCACATTTTCGCGATCTCAGGCTCGGAGCCCGGGGGCGCTCCCATTGTGTCGGAGATTACTGACCCCGGACATAGAGGAGCGTCGACAACGGTATCAACGGAGCCAATAACGGTCCCCGGCAACAGCCTATTGCTCGGGTGGGTTAAGAATGAATCGAGCGCGACAGCGTCTGCTCTGAATGGCTACACCCTGGATTCACACTCCAGCAGCTTCTTGTGGGCAGAGATTCTGATGCCGATCAGTGCTGGTTCCTACGCTGGCAAATTCCGCTATGATTCAGCTATTGGGTGGCAGGCAGCCGTGGTCGGCATACCCCCTCTTTCGTCTGCTGCGCGCCCAGCTGTGAACCCCTCCAACTAGCGCAAGTTGTGCTGCAGTGTAGTTCGATCACTTGTTCCTCGCCCGCCCCCGATTTCGAGCTTGGTTTCTAATAATTGGCTCTGCCCACCTCAACCATCACAATTTCGACGGTTCGCCTTTCCTTCCCGTTCCTTCCTCTCGATCTCCCGCTCAGACAGTTCCTGGGCAGCTCACAAACCTTCCGATGGTCCAGGTTGGCGAGCTTCCAGTCGGGCGCTGCATCCAAGCTGATCTTCGTTCTTGCGTGGGTGGTTTGCTGGCGCACAAGGGCACGCCTGCTGGGTGACTTCGGCAGTTCGCGCGTGTGACAACTGAAATCGATCGCTGTGAACTCAATATCCTTGCGGAAGAAGATGGTGTCACGAAAAGAATGCCTGAACTGTGGTGTCAACTGTGGCGACTAAAATCAAACTGCGCGCTCCAGTTGTATTTCTGGTTGTCGCTGCCATAGCCATACCCATAGAGTTAGTGCCGCCGGGACATCATTCCGCAGTGGACTTGAGCTTCGGCGCTTTCCACTTCCTGGTGAATGTCGTGGGATTTGTTCCTCTCGGACTTGTGCTGGGGGAAAGTGGCATATGGTTGTCCCTTGTGGTCGCTGTCCTAATTTCTGGCCTTGCCGAAACCGGACAGTTGGTCATGCTCTATCGCGATCCGTCAGTCGCCGATTTTGTGGGCAATGTGACGGGTGCTTTGGTTGGCGCTCTCGTTAGCTGGCATTCGAAGATTCGCTCACCCCTCTTAAGGGTCAACAAATGGACGACATTCGTTGCAGCCGCTGCTGTGCTCGGGCTAATCGCTAAGGTGTGGGCAGAGAAGGCCCCGGCCATCAGTACGCGTGGAATTACATCCCAAGGCACTCTTGAAGCTTGCTGGAAAATTGACAGGATTTATGATGGAGTCGCGATCGACTCTTCAGGGCACGGCATTAACGGACAATTCAGCACTGAGTCCGAATCGGTTCGTGGCTTCAACGGCACTTCCGTTATTTTTGACGGTAAGAAGGAATATATCTACATCGGCCGCTTGACGGCACTTCGTCTTGCCGGAAGCATGACAATCAGTGCTTGGATCAACTCTTCCTCCTTCCCTTATGATGACGCAGCCATTGTATCGCAGCGTCACGCCAAGTTTGGTTATCAGCTCGACACCACTATCGACACGGGTCCGCGGACAATCGGTTTCAAACTCAGTACCTCTTGCGGAGATCTCATGGCGCGATACGGAGCTACTCCCCTTGTTGTCGGCACCTGGTATCACGTGGCCGGAGTGTATGACGCCCCAAAGCACACAATAGACGTTTACCTGAATGGGAAATTAGACAATAGATCCTTGATTGGCCCCGTAACCGGCGCTCAGCACAGTTCTCGCTGGCCAGTCTACATCGGGCGGCGCAGCGATTCCGAAGGTTTTGGATTCGACGGCCTGATTCGTGATGTGCGTATCTACTCACTCGCTCTCACGAGCGACGAAATCGCGGCTGTTATGCGAGGGGAGTCCGTCACAGGCGCCCCAGCAGATAGCGTTGCTAGAAGTAGTGAAACCGCTAGCAGCCCCGAGCAAGACCCTCAATGCAAAGTGATTTCTGAAACGGGCGATCATTGGATCCCTCTAACGGTGGCGAGCTTAGGTATTCTGGTAGGCGTCGTCTGGGTCGGTCTGTGGCCGACAGCCAGCCCACTGCTGAATGTGTTTTGCAGCTTCATAGCTGGTCTCCTCTTTGTCCTTCCTATAATTCCGAATGTCCCCTCATTCAATCTATGGCTGATTCCATTGGTCACTTTCGCGGGTAGTATGTCCGTGGTTCTCTCGGCAAGTCGCGACCCTGAACCGTAATTGGGGTTTGTGGCGCTATGCCCAGAACGCCTTACTGCCTTTCCTTTGACGCGCATCGCAGATATGCCAATCTGGTCGAGGGCCATCGAAATATCTATTACACGTAGTCGGTGAAAGTCGAGAGTTAGAAGTACACCAGCGGACTACGGGCTGTCGGTAGAAAACCAATCTCGCTCCTTGCACATCTAAGCTTGTTATGAATTCGGGCATGACACGAAGCAGAAGCAGTAACTAAATTCTCCTCTATATCGCTGGGCCAAAAGCGTTGAACCACTTCAAGATTCTGCGGTTGGAACGAATGCAAGACGTGGAATGAGTGGCGCGTTGACAACTCGCAATCTTTCTACATCGATCGCAGCCGAAGGGATACCTATAGCCCACACCCAAAATTTGGCGGTTCAAACAGAAGAATTGACACACCTGTGAATTGTTGATCGTTATGAATTACATAATGTGATCAGATTTCCTTCGGTATCTGATCCGGTGCGGCCGAAACTCCTCTGTGATGGACTTCTAGATTCTTACAACCGCCGCAGACTTGATATGGCCAAGCATCCAGCCGGAGTCCCTGGAACCAGAGTTCTTCAGTGGGTGATGTGTTCAACGTCGGAAATAGGCTGAACGTCATTAATTTTGCGGCAGTGTTTCCGGAACAGCACTTGCTCCGTGACGCAGTTTCGCAGTACGCGCTCAGGGGGCCTTTTGAGCCGATACGCAGCGCTCCCCGTTCGGCTCTTACCAGCCGTCACTCGGCCGAGGGAAACTGTCCAATCGCTACTTCCTCGCAGGGATCATGCTGAAGCCCGGGGTCATCGCCCTTGACCCGCGATCAACGCCTGTACAGCGCAGGATCCCCGACCTTGACGATCGAGACCATCTGGAGATTAGGTATATGGGTGTGTGCGGTCTGCAAATCCAAAGCCAACGAAAGGAGCGACCGTGAAAATTAAGTCTGAGAAACAATCGACGAAACCAAAATCGAAGCATTTACTCAAGCTCGAGAGAGCAGTTCGCTCGGTTGGAGAAGATCGCGAAGAGCTGGAAGCGCAACTCACTCCACAAGAGGAGGAGACGTATATAGCGCGACTCCGTGCAGCTGCAATGGGTAAATTGGTAGATGACGAATAGCCAATTCAAAAGCCCGCTTAGCCTCTGGCTGGAAGGTTTTAGTGAACATTGCGCGACTTCCTCTACGATCCGGAATTGCTCGACCGAGGAGATCGACGAGAACGCCTTGTCCGGACTCCGCGGAGTCGTGAAGATCACTCACAGCAACCGCGAACAGAAATTACGGTGGTCCAAAAGTCCGTGATCGCCTTTGCCAAATTACTCGCCGACACCAACGGGATGCCAGCCTGGTGAAGTCCTATGCCATCGACTTCTGTGGACTAAAGAGTCTGCGTGAAGCCACGCGTGAGCAGATCGAGAATTAGAGCAGAAAACCGTTTTTCAAGCCGCGGACGAGGCCTCTATGAAGCGTTGGTGCGAGTGGGTTGTTCTATTCGTGCTTCTACTCGGCGGGCAACGCGCTCATGCCCAGCGCGCACGAGGCGAACTTCGCATCGAGGTGCATGATCCACAAGGCGCAACCCTTCCCGCCACGGCTGAGTTGGTTAGCGACGGTAATCAATTTCGCCGAAACTTCCACATCGCTCAAGATGGCCGATACATTGCAGAGGACCTGCCTTTTGGTGTCTACCGGCTGAGCTTGATTGCGGAAGGATTTACTCCATGGACAAATGTAGTCGATATCCGCTCGGAAGTGCCGATACGAATCACCGTGTCTTTTAGTATCGCGCCGTCGCTGACCCAAGTTGAAGTGACCGATTCGTTGACGTTAATCGATCCGAACCGCACCGGCACTCAGTATGTAATCGGACATCAGGTTCTGGCAGAGAGCATCGCTCCGCAGCCCGGGAGAGATGTTTCCGACCTCGTCGATGACCTGCCTGGATGGCTCTCTGAGGCGAACGGCGTCTTGCACCCGCGTGGTTCGGAGTATGACGTGCAGTATGTTTTAAATGGGGTGCCACTCACGGAGAACCGCTCACCTGCGTTCGCGCCCTCGCTGGATGCCGACGATGTGGCGGCGATGCGTGTGTTGACCGCAAATTATCCAGCCGAGTACGGCAGAAAACTCGGCGGGGTCATCGAGCTAACAACCGAGAAGGATGTTCCGCCCGGCCTGCACGGCAGACTGGATGTTGCTGGTGGGAGCTTCTTTACATGTGGGGGTTCCGGAGCGGTTTCCTACGCCCGCGGCGAACACCGCTTTTTATTCAGCGGCCACGGTTTCCATACCGATCGATATCTGGATCCGCCGGTGCTCGAGAACTTCACCAATACGGCAAACAGTGGCGGAATCTCAGGTTCTTATGAGCTGGAGTTATCCGATCACGACCGTCTGCGCATCGTCGTCTCGCACGACTTGAGCCGATTCCTGGTGCCGAATCATCTGGTTCAGCAAACTGCGGGACAGCGCCAGAATATTTCAGACACGGAAACGAGCGGGCAAGTCTCTTTCCAACATCTCATTTCTCCCGATCTCTTGTTGAGCGTTTCAGGGAATGTGCGAGATTCCACTGCGGGGCTGTTCTCAAATTCTTCGTCGACTCCAATCATCGTTTCACAGGATCGCGGCTACCGTGAAGGATATGTTCGCGGCGACCTAGCCGGCCATCATGGGCGGCACGACTGGAAAGTTGGGGTGGATAGCATCTTCGAGCCAGTGCGTGAAGAGCTACAGTACAGGATCACTGATCCAACACAGTTCGATCCTGGCACTCAGCAGCAATTTCAGTTCTCCGATCATCATTGGGATGTGGAGCCGTCCGCCTATGTGCAGGACCAGATTCGCCTGGGTCATTGGAACTTGTCGGCGGGGGTACGCTTCGATCACTACGGCTTTGTGGTTCACGAGTCAGCATGGAGTCCGAGAATTGGCATTTCCCGATACGTGCATTCGCTTAATCTCTTGATTCATGCGTCGTACGATCGTGTTTTTCAGACCCCGGCAGTGGAAAATCTTTTGCTCGCGAGTTCGCCGCAGCTCGATTCCTTGAATCCCACGGTAGTACGCTTGCCGATTCGCTCCGCGGGTGCCAACTATTACGAGATTGGGGTCACGAAAGCCGTACGTGGAAACCTGCGGCTCGACGCGAATGCCTTCCGTCGTGATTTTCGCAATTACTCCGATGACGACGTGTTATTTGACACGGGCATCAGTTTCCCAATCGCCCTTACTCGCGCACGGATCATTGGTGAAGAGCTGCGTCTGGAGGTCCCGCGTTGGGGCCGCTTCTCGGGGTATTTAAGCTACGCCAATCAGTCCGGCCTCGGCCATGGACCAATCACCGGCGGACTGTTCCTGGGAAGCGAGGCGGCCAACCAGTTGAATGACACCAGTGAATTTGCTGTGTCGCAGGATCAGAGGAACATGGCGCGCATCCGGGTTCGCTTTCAAGCGCCGCGTAGAGTTTGGCTCGCTGCAGGAGGGGAATATGGAAGCGGATTGCCAGCAGATATCGGCGGTGCCGACCCCGCGTTATTGCTGGCCCAGTATGGCGCGGCAATATTGGATCAGGTGAACCTGGAGCGCGGGCGCGTGCGTCCGAATCTTTCTGTGGAGATTGCAGCCGGTGCAGAGCTCCATCGTAAAGAGCGGCGCACGATTGCGTTCCAGATTCAAGCAGAAAACCTAAACAACCGAGTGAATGTTATCAATTTCGCGAGCGTATTTTCGGGAACAGCAGTTGCGCCACCCCGAAGCGTTTCGGCACGCTTGCAATTGACGTATTAAGGTTCGTTCATGATTGGATGGTCGGCAAACAAGTTAGAGCACGGCTGGTATGTCACACATACAGGTCTGGTAGGACTGGCTTCCCGAAATCGCTCTGCCGGGATTCACAGCAAACTATTCCAGAGTTCTGTGATCTGCAAATGCAGCGCTGGTCTTTCGAGGTCACCGTCTACAAAACGAAAACCTGTCGAGGCTTTGTTGGCTACGGCGATGCGGATCCCACCAACGTCTCCCACTCGCCCGCGGCGCGGAAATGCGCGTAGCAGAAACGCGAGCGGTTAACCGTGCCCTGCGCAAAGCCTATGGCATTGGGATCTGCTCGGTTGAGGAAATTGGCTCCTTTGTTGGGCTGGGAAGGATCGCAACGCGCTGCTCTGCCGGCTCAACGGTTATGTGCCGTTAACCAAGAAAAGGAAGGCGCAGCATGAGGCGCCGAATCCAAGGTCTTGGCGATACCTCCCGCTCCGCCGAGGCGGTGGTGGAAGGAACGATCAAGGGTTCTCTCCGAATCATTGTCGTTACAACCTCGCCGTCAGCCCACATCAACCAGTTCATAGGAGTGCATCGGGCACAGAAGCCTTGTCAGCCGTTTGCGGTCAGTTCTCAGTCCCTTGTGGAATCCGGGCCGAGGAAAGGGATCAAGTCATCGCCGTGATTGTCGAGGACTTTGTCCCGAACCCGTAATCCGATTACTCCACCGACAGCTTCGTTTCTAAGACAGTTTTTAGCTCTGCGAAGCCGGACTGCGTTTCACGAAAAAAGATGCATTATGGACACACCACAGACCATTTCAGTTCAAGAAGGTTGAGGCGATGTCGACCAAGCTCTCACCCATTCTGCCGCACCGCGCCACACGACTCCTAAAGTCAGAGTAAAGAAGGCAGAAGATCTCGAGTCAATCGCACAGCTTATCGAAGACTCGATACCCAACTTCAAGGAGAAAGAAAAGAGGCAGTTCTACCGCGAGGCGGTGCAGAACTACCGAAGAGCGGCCCAAGATATTCTGCGGAAAGCACGGCACGACAGAGGCCAAGCCATTGCGCAATACGCCGTGGTGCTGGGTGTGACCGCGAGATCCACGTAAACACGGCACAATTCCGCCCAGGCTGCGGTTCGGATTTTCATATGATGACGGAAGGCACGACTGAACTGGTTTCCGGCGCTTCGCAGATGTATTTTCGTCCGCTGGTTGTAATTCGTCACGGGCGGTTGATTACCGGTGTGAGATCACCCCGTTAATGTGACGGAACCTATTTGTTACTCCGCTCGCAGCACTTTGGCTAATTCTAACCACTTTTCCATACCACCTCGTATAAGGTCCTGCTCTCCTCCACTACCTCTCACCGCAGCGCGTTACGGAGTCGGGATCACCGCCTGCACCTGGTTGGAGTAAGCGCTCTCACCCCCCGTCGCGTCCACGGCAGTCACGACGTAGTAATAAGTTTGCCCGCCTTGCACGTTCCCATCGGAATAGGCGGCTGAGGCATCAAGGGCCGAGTTGATCTTTGCGTATGGCCCGCCCGAAACGGACCCACGATAGATGTTGTACCCACTTACGGTCGATGTGCTCGCATTCCAGGAGAGCGCCACACTGTGTTGCGGGGCTTGCGTTCCCGAACCGCCCAGGGATTCCACAACTGGAGAATTTGTGGCATTGCTGGCGAAGGAAACGTTCGCCGACGCTGTGCCCGACGCCTGCGGCGTAAACGTCACCTTAAAGGAAGCGGTACTTCCGGACGCCAGTGTGAGGGGGAACGATAGGCCACTAACAGAGAACTCGGAGCCGCTTACCCCTGCAGATGAAACTGTGACTGGTGCCGAGGCCGCCGAGAGCGTCGCAGTTTGAGTTTGAGTTGTCCCGACAATCACGTTACCAAAATTGATGCTGGCTGGACTCACCGCGAGCGATCCTGGCGCCGTCCCCGTTCCGCTGAGCGGTATGGAAAGTGTTGGGTTTGACGCATTGGAACTGAGAGAGACCGTTCCAGTAGAACTGCCATTCGTGGTAGGAGCGAAAGTAACCTTGAAGGTATAGTTTTGGCCGGCATTCAAAGTGACAGGTGGAGCAATACCGCTCACGCTGTAACTTGCACTACTCGAAGCCACCTGCGAGATCGTCACACTGGAACTGCCTGAATTTGTGATTGTTATGGGCAAGGAATTACTGCTGCCGGTCTGGATGCTGCCAAAGCTTAGGCTCGCGGGGGTGGCGCTTACCGCGCCAGGTGTGGCACCCGTTCCGGACAAGCCAACATTGAGCGTCGGATTGGAAGCATTACTACCGATCGCCAGGGTGCCGTTCACCGCGCCTCCACTCGTAGGTGCAAAGGTCACGTTGAACGTCGTACTCTGACCCGCGTTAAGAGTCACGGGCATGCTCAGCCCGTTCACAGTGAATGCAGATCCTGTCACGTTCGCTTGTGAAATCGTCACGCTGGAGCTGCCGGAATTCGTGAGGGTTCCTGACAAGTTCGTGTTGCCACCCACTTGGACCGTGCCGAAACTGAGGCTAGCGGGATTTGCTGCCACTGTGCCGGCAGAAACTCCGGTACCCGAGAGAGAAATGCTTACTGTGGGATTCGACCCGTTGTCGCTTATTGTAATTCCCCCGTTTACTGAGCCGCTGGATTGCGGAGCGAATATCACGTTGAAACTCGTGCTCTGCCCCGGCGAAAGCGTTAATGGTGGTGTCAATCCACTCAAGCTGAAACCGCTTCCCGTTGCCATAGCTTGCGAAATACTGAGGTTGGAGCCTCCCGAGTTCGTGAGGGTCTCGGAAGTCGTGCGGCTGCTACCTATCGAAACGCTCCCAAAGCCCATCGCCGCTGGAGATGCCGCCAAAGAACCGGCAGTAACCGCCGTCCCCGACAGCGGCAGGTTGAGAGTGGCGTTCGCTGCGTTGCTCGTGAATGCGATCCCACCTCCCGAGATCCCGCTGGACTGAGGAGCAAACCTGATACTGAAAGCCGCACTCTGGCCGGCACCCAAGCTGAGCGGGAGACTCAATCCGCCAAGACTGAAGGCTGACCCAGTAACCGTTGCCTGGGAGACGGTTATCGAGGAACCTCCGGAGTTTGTCAGAGTCGCAGTCTGCGTCTGACTGCTGCCGACCTGCGCGTTGGCAAAGCTGATACTGGTCGGATTGGCGGCGAGTGACCCGGGTGCCGCCCCGGTTCCCGATAGCGGCACGGTCGTCGTGCTCGAAGCTTTTTTGGGACCTCCACTTTTGCCGTTACCACTGACTGAAGTAATGGAAATTCCGCCAATAACAGCGCCAGTTGATTGCGGAGCAAAGGTAACGTTGCAGCTTACGCTTTGTCCTGCAGGCAGTGTGCGTGGCAGGGTAATTCCACTAAGTGCAAAGCCGCTTCCAGTCTCTGTCACCTGCGAGATGGTCAGGGTACTGCCCGCAGGATTGGTCAGAGTTATCACTTGGGGTCGGCTGCTGCTTCCCACCGCCACAGAGCCAAAATTAACGCTGGAGGGACTCACGCCAAGTTGTGGCGCTGTGGATGTCGCCGCCGTCCCGGACAAGGGCAGGACTGCCGTTTGATTTGAGTTATCTCCGCTAATGAACAGGTGCGCAGCATGTGTGCCGCCTGTCTTGGGACTGAAGGTCACATTGATGGGGAAGCTCTGGCCTGCCGCTAGCGTCAGTGGCAAGGGAACATCCACCTTAAAGTTGCCGTCAGCCAGAATTGCTCGTTTGACGACCACCGTGGAAGCTGAGTTATTTGTCAGCGTATCGGCAAGGACTCTGCTGTCACCAACCGTCACAGTCCCAAAATTGAGGCCCGCATTCTTCAATGATAAAACACTGTGCTGGCGACGGTTTGGCCCATCGTCCGTTCCATTCAGCGTATCGTCGCCCAGACTCTGACGGCTTACCATCCCAATCAAGCAAGCCAGAATAAATATCCACGCTGAGAAACTCCGACCCAGCCCGAGTTTGTTCACTTCCTGACCTCATGGCCGCACTTGAGAAGTACGGTGGGGGATTTAGGTCAAGCAAAAGCAAGAATCACGGCTCGCCCACGAGTGCGTTGTTGGCGAGAGAGTGAGAGCATTCTCAAT
>Ga0126371_10000905_pt1 | contig 24794 bp, 25 predicted proteins | sample PanSoiMetaPlot_4_FD_110145 | JGI IMG/M metagenome (GOLD analysis project Ga0126371, IMG submission 110145) | Tropical forest soil microbial communities from Panama - MetaG Plot_4 | ecosystem: Environmental > Terrestrial > Soil > Tropical forest > Bulk soil | place: Panama | collected 2016-02-17 | reverse complement strand
TTCTTCTGCATGGTCGCCGCGGCCGGGATCGGGCGTGCCGTGACGGAGATCCTGGCCTACGCGAAGGAAAACGACCTCGACCGGAACACCGTGGCGCGGTTTCTCACGGCGGAGCTTCTCTACTTTGCGCGCAGCGTGTCGCACTCGGCAGATTTCACCCGGGCCGATCTGCATAGCCTGCTGGACGAGATGGTCGACGAGGCGGACGAGGCGACCGAGGGAGCAAAACATTGACCCGGCGCAGGAAGATCACGCGCAGCAAGTACGATCTGCCCGACCATGTGCGCAAGGCGTTCGAGGGCAAGATCTATCTCAACCTGGCGCAGCTCGCGGCGGCGCTCGGCTATTCGCCGCGCACGCTGGTGCGGTTCTGCGAGAGCGGCGTCCTCAACTTCCACCAGCGCGGCGTCGGCACGTCGAGCCGTCACCGGGCGTTCACCCGGGCCGACGTGGAGGCGTTCTGGAACCAGACCGAGCGGATGGACCTCGACGCCCTGAACACCCGCCGCAGCGAAGCCCGCGAACGCAACGCGGCCGGGAAGGCAGCACGATGAAGCCGGTCAAGGACGAGAGCGAACTGACGGAGGCGGTGCTGGAGGAAACGCTGTGGATGCTGGCGTTCATCGTCGAGGTGTACGGGCCGCAATACATTCCGCTGTTCGAGAACGTGGAGCGGAGGCTCGCGAAAGTGCGCGCCCGCGGTGACGCCCGCGAGCGCATTCGTCATCTGTTGCACGCGAACGGGCACACCGGGGCTGGCCCCTGACCATCACAGATTGCGTGGCCATTCCTTGAACATCATGTCGAGCGTCCATTCCAACTTTTGCTCCAGGTCGATCTCGCCGTAGTCCTCCTTGCCTTGATCATGCCCCATCATAAGGTCAAGCAATTCGTCACCGCGATAGCCGTTGCGGTCGAGCATATATTTGCGCAGTCTGGTCTTGAAGGAATGGCGGATCGAATACGGGACGTGGCGCCCTGTCTCCTTGAGCTTGTTGACACGCAGGTGCTTGCCTACGGTGGCAGACCAACCGCTCGCATTGTCATAGTAGTTCGGGAAAAGCCGATCCTCGTCCTCTCGCAGATCGGCGAGAGCTGCGTCGACGGCCGCAAGCGAGACGCCGACCAGCGGAATGTCGCGGATGGAATTTGCGGTCTTGACCTCGCGATCCTCGGCCTTCACTTCGAGATGCGGGATGTTGTGGTCGCGGCAGATATGGCCGCGACGCAGATTCACCACCTCCTCCGGCCGCATGCCGGTTTCAATCATAACGAAGAATGCGCGCCGCGCCTGGGCGTTGAGTTTGTCGAACGCGCCATCAGCAAGCAACTTCGTCTGGATGAACTCGGTGCTGAACGCCGGCCACTTACGCTTTTCTTCCTTGTTCTGCACCTTCGGCTGCTCGATCATGATGTCGTCAAATAGACGTTGGTCAAGGTGGTCCCAGCGATTGTGCTTGCGCAGTTTCTTGTACATACCGCCGAGCGATCCAAAATCCTTGTTGGCATAACCGGCGGTCCATTTCCCGGCCTTGATCCCGGCCTTCCACCAGTCGACATACGTGCGCACGTCATCGTGGCCAACCGCGGAGAGGTCCTTATCCTCGCCGATCGCCTCGATGAAGTACTTCACGCTGCGTTCGCGAAATGCTTTCCACTTTTTCTTTTGCGCTGGCGATTTGTTGCTGCTCGCGATTTCCTTGAGTTCCTCGAACGCGGCGGGCATCTCCGAGATGCGCATGGTGGCGGGCGCGACTGCGCCGAGCACGGCAGCGACTTGCGGGGCGTATGTTGCTGCCATGCTAGGATTGGCGCGCCCGATTGCAATCTCCTTGGTGAGTGCAGCGACGTGTCGTTGCAGTTCAACGATCTGGCTATCATCAGATAGCACGCCAAGCCCAACCCAGTTGAGGCCGAGTGCACGGACGCGGCGCACGGCATCGTCGTAGCGCGCCTTGGCTGCCGCGTGGTCGCCCTGGAGAACGCCGGCGAGGTAGCGTTCGGTTTCGACATTGATGCGCTCAGCGATCAGCGCCGCCTTCACACCGCGCGGATCGTGGCGGACTTTGATTTTGGTCGACTGTGTAATGAACGGGCGCGGATCAAGGTGGGCGAAGTCGCCCGGGACGCGACGACGGTAGTGCCACATTCCGCCGCGCTGCATGAGATAGGTGGACATGGTGACTCCTCGCAGTTTGGTTTGTGATACGGTTTGTGTGGCCATTTGTGGCGCAATTGTCAATATTCCTCCTGCGAGAACAGTTAACTAGCTGTGACTGCTTGCAAATTTTGTGTGTCAGTGGAGCGGGCGATGCGCGCCAACTTTAGCCATCAGCTATTGATATTACTAGTGTTTTTCAGTTTTGTGTGATGCAGTTTGTGATGCAGAGCGTGACCAAAGAAAGTACGCCACCCCGTAGGATGGCGCTCATGGGACATGGTGCACTCGATCATGCTGGCTCGCTCCTGACTCTTTGGTGCGTTCGCTTGACCAGGCTCCCGACTCACATCTCCTGGTGCTCTCAGGGTTCGATGGTTCGCTCCCTGCTTATGGTGCTCTCGTTTACTCTTGGCTCACGTCTTCCGCCGCGCGAACAGTTGCAGGTCGAGCGGCGGATTGATGTCGATCGTACGCATGACGTCGCCGACCGATTTCGTTTCACTCTCGACCACGACTTCAAAATGACAGTTGGGATTGGTAGCATCGAAGTCGCGCAGATGCTGGAGCCAGTTCTGCGCAAGCTCGTCGGGGACAGTCGCTTTGACGTAGATCGTCGCAGTCATGAGACGCTCGTCATCTATGGTGCACTCATCCTGATCAGGCTCGCTTAGGATCGCCGCAGGAAACCCGAGCCCGATCCAACAAACCCGGGCTCCCTGCGACGCTCCCCCGTACGCTCATTCCCTTTGGTACTCTCACGAAGAACGGCTCGCACCCACATTCTGGCACTCTCAGTTGAACCGTGGCTCGCTCATGGAGATTTGGCGCTATCGCCATAGATGGCTCGCTACCGGTGTCTGGCGCGTTTCAAGTTGTCCGGCTCGCCTCTTTTAACCTGGTGCTCTCCCTTGCTATTGGCTCACTTTGACACATTGCCATATCAACCGCCGACACGCCATCATTTTTAAACATATGTACAATTGACACCTTGACTACCAACATTTTTGCGCAAAGTGTGACGCTTACATATAAACAACCTCTCGGGGAACCCTGGGGCCAACTGCGAGATGGATCGATGCCAAAGACATTCAAGATATTGCTGGAGGTCGAGGAGGTGGCGCTGGGCCATGTGATGAATATGCTGCACCGCACGCCTGGCGTCGCACGGTGCGACTTGCTGCTCGGCGATGCATCCAAATCAGCTCCCGCCAAATCGGCCCCCAATGGTGCGCACAAGCCGGGGCGCAAGCCACCGTTCGTCGGCGAGGAAGTCGCGGCCGACCTTCTCCTCAGGTTGCTCAAGAAAAAGCCGATGAGAAGCACCGACATCGCAAAGGCATTCGAGAATGCCGGGCGCTCGGGCAAGTCCATCAGTTACGTTCTCCATATGGTCAGGAAGGATGGACTGATCCAGGGCGGCGAAAACGGCTACTCGCTCACCAAAAAGGGACGTGATCGCGCGAGGTACGTGTGATGGCGATGAAGGTCCGCGTCATTCGCGACTACCGCAACATCAGGTGGATACGCGATCAAGATCCGATGGTGGACGCGCTGCGCACCATCGTCCAGGCCGAGAACCACCTCAACAACAGCCGCGCTGCTGCCATCACGGGATTGGCGGCGCAGACTTTTGCCAACTGGTTCAACGGAAAAACGCGCTGTCCGCAGAACGCGTCATCGACCCAATGTGCCGCCGCGCTGGGATACGTGCGGCGCGACGAATTGACCCGGGACGGGCACGTTGTCGTCGGCTACGTGCGCGCCCGCGAACTCGACTATGACAAAGAGATCGAGAAGCAGGCCGACTGGCTGCTCAAGCAAGGCCGCGGCCGGAAGAAACGCAAGGTCCGGCGCAAGCCGAACGGCCATACCTGAAACCAAGCCTTTTCGACTTTTGCGTCAGGCTGCGCCGCCAACGGCGCTGCGCTGCCTGTTCTGTGTCGCGTATCAGACTCTGGAACCGGATGGGAAGGGGCGATCCCATGGACGACGTTCCGTTTGCCGAGACACGATTGATCATCGGAAGAATGCTGCATGCCATTCTGCGTCTGGGCGCGAACACCTTTCCCGATTTGGCCTTCATGGAATGCGTCGAGATCCTTGTGATCCTGACGACGATCTACATCGCAGAGAGAGAGGCCGGGCCGCTCACCGCGTCGAGCCTCTCCGTCCATCTGGGAATGCCACGCACGACGTTGCTGCCTCGGCTCGCGTACCTCACGACGAAAGAAATCGTGCGCCGGGACGACATCGGCCTGCACATCAATCCGCAGATGTTCGAGGCACCGATACGCGATGAAAGCATCCGGCGTCTGCGCCAGATCATCTTCGAGTACGCCGCCGCGCTGTCGCGTGTAGATACGTATAAATGACAATGTCGAAATCCGACACCTCCGATGTTTTTTCAACGACGAATAAATCAATTATTGACACGTCATGTGTGCGAGACGATGTTGCGACAAACAGTATAAACGTGTGTTTTGAAACGCGCGTGGTTGGAGGGGACGAGAGAAGGTTGGAGTTCCCACAATAAGACCAAGCCGTCCGCGGGGGCGCGGAGAGTCTGATGATGAAGGGCGACCTCAACGACGAGGGACGCATCGACTATGCCGTAGGGCAGAAGATCCGCCAGCGCCGTGTTGCGCTCGGGATGGCGCAGCAGGTGCTCGGCCAGAGCCTCGGCCTCACCTTCCAGCAAGTGCAGAAGATGGAGAGCGGCAAGAACCGGGTCGGCGCCGGCCGGCTGTGGCAGCTCGCCGGCATCCTCGACGTCCCGATCTCCTACTTCTACGGCGGGCTCGCCCGCCAGCCTGCGCCGGACGATCCGCAGGGAAAGACAAACCACGCCGCCGTCGACCACTTCCTCGGTCGCCGCGAGGGACAGAAGATGGCAGGTGCGCTCTATGATATGAGTCCGTCCATACGCACCGCCATCATGCGGCTCATCACCGCCATCGACGAACAGGGGACGCCGCGCCCATAGGAGGACCCGTATGGCCTCTGCCTTCTGGCTGCGTATCTCGACCGGGGTCGCCCTGGTTTTTCTGACCGTGAACACCGTGGCTGCGTTCATCCGCGGCGTGAGCGACGGCTGGACGACGTCATCGGCCCTCTCGTTTGCGTTTAGCACCTTCGCCTTGACGACAAGTTTCTGGTGCGTCGTGTTCCAGGCCATGACCGAGCACATGAAACGCAAGTTCAGCGAGGCACTGGACGAGATGGCACACGCCGCACCGGGCGTGGTGCAAATGATCCTCGATCACATGAAGGACCGCGGCGTGATCCCGCCCGAGGTGGAGATCAGGGTGGCCGAGGAGGACGAGAACAGGCCGAAGTCGAAGTTGAACTGAGCCGCTATCTGGAGTGAAGCCGCAATGCCTGCCCAGCGCGTCGCCGCCTCCCGCTGTCTCAACTGCGGGTACGAACTCGACGCCGTGAGCCATGTCGAGAACGAGACCGCGCGGCCCAAGCCCGGCGACGCCACCGTCTGCCTGTGTGGCCACCTGATGGTATTCGACGACGACATGCGGCTGCGCGCCCCGACCGATGCCGAGATCAAGGACCTCGCCGGCGACCCGGAGTATCTGCTGACGCAGAAATTCACCGCATTCTGGCGCGACAAATATCCGCGATGACCCGCACCACCCTGCTGTCGATCGCTGCCGGCCCGGCCCTGTTTCTGGCGATCCTGTCGCTGGCAGAAACGGCACACCACCAGGCGCACGTCAGGCCGGCGCCGCCGCTGATCGAGCCGCTGCCGAACGGCTTGGCCAAGGGACCGCGCCTCGTCGCCACCGTGAAGGTCGTGTCGTTTGTCCATCGCTGGGAACCGGTCGAGCAGATCAAGCCGCCGCCACCGCCCGCAAACCTTGATCAGCCGATCATCAGGAACAAATCAACCCAAAAGTCGGAAAGTCGGATTCAATCCGAACCTGCGCCGCACCGACCGCGCGACATCTGCCAACGCTCCGGCGGCCATCGGGTCGACTACCGCAAAGCCGGGCACCTGTACTGGCGCTGCGCCTATCCGCGAAAGGGGTGAGCCATGTCCTTCATGTCCAAGCTGCGCGAGGAGCAGGCCCCCGCCGCCCCGACCGTTCCCTACGGCTGGTACGAGGAGAACGGCGAGCCGGCGGGCTTCGCCTACGGCGGCCAGATGTTCTGCGCCAACGGATCATCCACCCGCAAAGCCGATTGCGACGACGCCATGCTGGCGAAAATCTACGCGCCGCGGGGCGAACTCAATCCGTGGCTGCGCGCCGCCCGCCTCATCACCGACCAAGAACGCCCCGAACTGGACGCCGTGTTCGCGACCGCATTTGCGGCCCCGCTCCTCTCCCTGATCGGCGCGACCGGCATCTGCGTGCCGGTCACCGGCCCCACCGGTTGCGGCAAGACGACAGGGCTGGAAGTCGCCGCCTCGGTGTGGGGCAACCCGCGGCTTGCGCTCGACGTGCGGGCGACCGGCCAGGGCAGCATGACCAAGATTGCCCGCCTGCGCCACCTGCCGGTCTATTGGGACGAGACCCACACGCCGGTGGCGCGCGACATCATCTGGGACCTGATGCTGGCGCTCAGCCACAGCACCAGCGGGGCGAAGCATGGAGTGCGCCACCACATCAGCGAAGTGCGCAACAACCAGACCATCATCGCGGCGGCGGCGACAAACAGTTTCTGGAACTGGGTTGTGCATAAGCGCGCGATCAGGAAGGACACCAACGAAGGCGGGCTCTATCGCCTGTTCGAGATCACGCTCGGCCGGGTGCTGCTCTCGTCCAACGGGCAACTCCCCATCAGCCAGGCACAGGCGATCAAGGCCACGATGACCTCAAACCACGGCGTCATCGGACGCGAGTATGCGCGCCTGCTCGGCCGCAACCCCGCGAGAGCCAAGGCCGACGCGCTCGCCGCCATGGAATGGTTCGAGATCCGGCTGCAACCGACGCGGCACGAACGCTACTGGATTTCGACCGCCGCGGTGCTCGCCGCTGGCGCCACCTTCGCCAACGAACTCGGCTGTGCGTTCGACCTCGAACGGCTGCGCAACTACCTCCTGCACCACGTCGAGACGCTGCGCGAGCGCGTCAAGGGCCTGCCGGTCAACGGCGCCTCGCCCGGTGCCAGCGCCGAAATTCTGCACGCCTTCCTCGACGAGATGCGCTCGCGCTCGCTGTGGACGCAGAAAATGGTCCCGCTCGCCCGGCAGGGAAACCCGCGCGCCCAACTCGGCATCGTCAGGTCGCCACCGCTGGGCAACCCCGTGTACGTGCACTACGCTTTGAAGGATCGCCTGATCATGATCTGCCAGCAGACGTTCCGCACCTACATGGAGGACCACAAGGTCGAGAACCACCAGTTGATCAAGACCGGCCTCAAGACCAATTTCGGGGCCACGACCGCGCATATGAAAACCCTCGCCAAGTCGACGGAGTTTGCAACCAAGAAAAACCAGTTGATGGTTCTCCCAGTGCCGACCGGCTCGCAGTTCGAGCGCCACCTGTTCGCCGCCTCGCAGCAAGCGGAGCAGGTTGCATGATCAAGTTCAAGGCGACACAGAGCAACGGGCGCGAGGTGCTCGGGCTCGGCCTCTCGGCGAAGAACGTCGAGCAACTCAAGCTCGGCCGCCCGATCAGCGTCTGGGGCAGGGAGATCGACATCCCGTTCGACGTGATGATCTTCTACGGCGAGACCGAGCAGACGATGGCGGACGAATTCCGCAAGCACGGGATGATCGATCCCGAGAAGACCGTGATCCACGACAGCTCGCAGCGACCAAAGTCACGGCAGTGAGGGATGGCCTGAATGCCCATCGGCCCCGGCAAATACGATGATCTGTGCACCTCCGTGCGCGAAAAGACTGGCGGCAGTGTGTTGCTGATCGTGGTTGGCGGTGAGCGCGGCCCAGGCTTTTCCTGTCAGGCCGACCTCGAAACAATGAAGATGCTGCCTGACATGCTGGAGCACGTCGCAAAACAGATACGACAGGATATGAAGGCATGAGTGGCAAAAATTGAATTGTGACAGTTTGCAAAAAAATATTCATTAGGTATTTCAACGTCGGCAAAAAGCTAAGTCATTGATGTTGCCGCGCACAAACGAAAACACAAAAACCGACTGTGGTATACTGCGCCTCAGGTGGTCGATGGTCGATCACCACTGCGAGGAGAATGCAATGATCGAAATGGAAAACGGCGATATCATTCGGTTCCGGACGACCGGCTACGAGATCGCTCACCTCAGCAATCCTAATCCTGATAAGGAATGGACCGGCGTCGTGATTGGCGGGCCGAACGAGACGCACGTCGTGCTGTGGTGCGAGCGCGAGCGGCGCGAAGCCGCGCCTGTATGTGTCGCGCTGAGTAACGTGATCGGCAACGAGACGCTTGGTATCGACATGCAGGGCAATCGACTGCCACGCAAAAAATAGGCCCACCCCCAGCGCGCTCCTCCGGGGGCGCGGCTTTCCCTCAAATTTTAACGATCCCCGTAACCCTTCGTTTCCGCATTGTGTGTAAGGCTCTCTCCACCACAAAGGAGAGCCAGATGAAATCCCCGACTGTCGCGCTGGTGTCCCTGCTGATCGTCGCAGGTGCACAGGCCGCACCGCTCGAAAATGAGTATCGAGGATATCGCATCGACCTGTCCGAGATCGCGGGGCATAAAGCGTTCAACGAAATCGAATCCGCGTTGCGACACCAATTGGACATCGTCGAGAACGTCGGGCTGAGCCCGCGTGTCCTCAAGTTTTTCCGGACCATTCCAATTGAGGTCGATCAATTCGCGTGCATGGGCGACAATCAGATCGCGGGCGGCAAGAGGCCGTCACGCAACGCAGCCTGCTATGAGGAGACGAGTGGTCCGCGCTCGTCGGGGGATTCCGTGTTCGCCGTTTGGGATTCACAGAAATCTCAATGGACGGCATCTGCGCAGGAACGGCTCACCCGCACGACGGCGCCCCTATCCGGTATTGTGTCAGTTCGTGTCGACCTCAGTCGATCGTCGCGAAGGCCGGTCATGCTTCATGAAATGCTGCACGCATATCACGCCAAGGTACTGCCCGCCGGGTTCAAGAACCCCTCCATCTTGGTCTACTACAAGGAGGCCAAGGATCGCGCCCTCTACCCTGCGGACGCCTATCTGATGACCAACGAGAGGGAATTTTTTGCTGTCACCGCCAGCGTATTCCTCTACGGCGAAGATGGCCCACGCCAGCGATCGGAGTTGCAGAAGCAGCAACCCGAATATTACCAGCACCTCGTCTGGATGTTTGGGTTTGACCCAGACCGCAATTTGAACGTGGCGATGGCAGACAAGCCCTGAGAAACAGCCGTGGAGACCATAGAGATTTTGATGTGGCTCGTCGGGGCCTACGTCATCTGCATGCAGCGCGGCTGATCACTTGATCTTCTTGTCCGCCGGCGCCTTCGGCGGCTTGACCTCGCCCTCGCCGGCGCCGTCGCCCTTGCCGATCCCCGACTTGCCGTACTTCTGATCCTCGTCGGCCGCCGGGTTGAAATGATCGGGGTCGCGGAATTCGTCCTTCATCTTCATGAAGTCCTTCTCGCGCCCGAGCACCGGGCCGCCTTGCGCGTAGCTCGCCACGCGCGGCTTCTCGCCTTTGGTCATCTTCACGCCTTCCATGGCTCCTCCTTGGGCCGCGCCCTGCTGACCGGGAAATCTTCCGCCGTGCGCATAGTAGAGCCGCACCTGCGCCTTGTTGAAGTGTCTGCCGCTCGGTCCCGTGTAGTCGTTCGTGCCAACCTTCTTGAACGGCATCGCGTCCTCACTGCGTCAGGTTGCGTGCGAGCTTCTCGAACGGCCCCAGCGGCTGCTTCATGCGCCGGTGTTCTTCCTGCCGGATCGCCTTTGCGGCCTTGGCCTCGGAGCCCGGCTTCTTCGTCTTGATGTCGACGAACTGCTCGCCCAACGCCTTCGCGGCAATCGTGAATGGATCGGCGCCCGGGTAGCGGTTCTGCGCATTGCGGATCGTGCCGAACGGCGCGAGCAGCCCGCTCGCGAGCTGATCGCTGAGTTCGCCGCCCTGCACCGGCAACGATGCACCCGGGTTGATGATCGGGCGACCGGCGAAGTCGCGGTTCTTGTACAACTGGAGCGCCGCACCGAGGAGCGGCGGCAGCGTGAGCGCACCGCCGGCGAGCCCTTCCGGCCCCTTCTTGCCTTCGGCAAATTCTAGCCCCGCGGTGATCGGCGAAAGCGGCCCGCGCGGCGCGGTCTCGGCTTCCTTGTCGCCGGTGATCGCCTGCACCATCGGGTCGAGCACCAGCGGCTTCATCACGGCGGCAAAGAGCCCGAGCGCGAACAGGTTGCCGGCCGCCTCGGTGCGTTGCTGCGCATCGCCGAAGGTGAGCCCCTTCACCATGCGGGCGAGTGAGTTGTAGACGCCGTAGTGATAGCGCCCGAACGCCACCGTCGATGGGTCGCCGATCACCTGTGCGAGCGTGCGGCTGCCGAGGATCGTCGCCGGCAGCCGGTAGTTCGGGATGTGCTGCTCGGCGTGGCCGATCGCCTGTTCGAGCGACATGCCGCGGCGCTGGTTCACCATGATCTGGTGCGTGAGCAGGATGTCGTTGACCGACCACATCGTGTTCTTTGACCAGTTGTAGAGCCCCTCGACCAGCCGGCTCGTCGCCTCCGCGCCCTTGCCGAGCCCCATCGTCCCGGCAAGCTGCTCCCACTTGAGCGGGTTGCGTTTGACGTCGAGGCCGATGGCGTCGGCCATCTTGCGCTCGAACCCGGTCGTGCTCACGCCCGGCTCGACGAGCCCGGCACCGGCCTTGAGGAGTTGGCGCTGGAACGCATCCTGCGTCATCACCGAGCGGTACGCCGTCATCAGGTCCGGGATCAGCCGCCCGTACTCGGACGGCTTGAGCCAGTCCCAGCCGCGCCCGACCCACCAGTGCCAGAACGCGTTGAGCGAGTGCGGCACCGGCGTAAAGAACAGCGTCTTGGTCACCGCCTGGCTCATCTTGCGCAGGCCGTCGAGCGCCGGCGACTGGAGGCCGGGCCGCGAGAAGTCGTCGAAGGCGGCCTTGAGGAAGGGGTCCATCGCGATGCCCTTCATCTGTGGCATCGCCGACTCCGCATAGCCGCGCCGCTGCGCCTCCGCCCGCCCGCCCGGCTTGTTGAGGTCGACCGTGTACGCCTTGAATTTCGGATCGGACTTGAGGCTTTCGAGATATTCGAGGTGGCGCAGCGCCGTATTCACCGCGCGATTTTCCTGCATCGCGCTCGCCATCGCGTTCTCGTGGTAGTCGGCCATGCGGCCGTCCGAAAACCGCGCGTTCTCCTTGATCTCGGGCGTGAGCGCCTGCCGCGCCGTGTACTCCTTGCCGTTGACGGTGATCTTGTTGCCGACCTCGAACGGTCCCTCATGCTCCACGTGGGTGGCGTTGCCCTTGTCCCACAGCGTGAGGCCCTCGTCGGTCGGCGTCACCACGGTGCGCTTGCCGTTGGCGTCCTCGATTGCGAAGAAGCGGCGGCTTTGCAGCGAACTCGGATTGGTCTTGAGCCCGCGCACGATGCCCTCGACCGGATCGGAACTCTGGCCCGATACCAGTTCGTCCCAGGCGCGGTTGTAGCCCTTCGCCATCCGGTGAACGTGGGTCGGGTCGAGGTTGCCGAAAAACTCCTCGAACTGCTCCGGCGACCAGTCCTTGGTCAGCGCCTTGATCTTCGCGTACTTCTCCGCGCTGTCCTCGAACAGCGGCTTGATGTGCTTGTCGTAGAGCGCCTTGACGGGCCCAGTCAGATTGCCGGTCTTGCCTGCCTCGCGTGCGCGGTACATCTGCTGCTGCACGTCCGCGTCCGCCATCAGCTTCTTGTCGTTGCCCTTGAGGTTGGCGACGTTCTGCATCAGGCCGACGTCGTGGTCGACGCTCTGCTGGTTCATCCTGAAGAAGTTGTCGGAGATGCCCTGGCTCATCGCCTCCTGCTCGGACCCGGCCTGCCGGGTGCGCCAGCCTTCCTTCGGCGGCGCATAGCGCGACTTGAGCTTGCCGAACGTCTTGACCGGATCGCTCGCATAGGCGCCACCCTGCGACGTGAGCATTTTCAGCGTCTGCGGGATGGACGCCGGCGGGCCGCCGCCGCCCTCATCCTTGGCAAAACTTTTGACCGTGCCCATGAAGTCGCGCTGGCGCCGCTGCTCGATCTTGCGGCCTTCGAGCGCGGCAGCCGCGGGCGTCTCCGATTTCGGCCGCGCGCCGACCTCCTCGCCCGCGCCGATGTTGCCGCTCTCGTCCGCGATGAACCGCCTGACCGCGCCGAGGCCGCGTTGCAGCGCCGTCGGACCGAACATCGGCGGGCCACCGCCGCCCTCGTCCTTGGCGAAGGCGTCGAGCGCCTTGTTGATGCGCTGAACCAGCGTCGCCTTTTCCTTCGTGTCAGTCGGCACGTCGAGGTCGGCGGCCATCTTGCGCAGATTGGCCATCGACATCTCGGGTGATGCGCGGCGCACCTCGCCCTGCCGGATCGCTTCAAGTGCTGCCCGGCCGGTGAGCGGCATGCTCGTCGTCGCCCCGGACCGTTCGGCCCGCATCCGGCCGAGCCGCGCAGCGGTCTTGGCCTCCCGGCCTGCCTGCTGCTGCGCCTCGATCTCCGCCCGCGCCGCGGCGTCCTTGGCCAGACCCTCTTCCCGCTGCGCGAGATATTTTGCGAAGGCTGGGTCCTGGACCTTCTGAGACTGCGGAACCGATGCCTCCGGCGGACGCGCCGTGGAACCGACCCGCAGGAAATCGGGGATGCCTTCGGACGGCGGCACTTCGGGTGCGGGAGCAGGTGCCGTCCGTGAGATCGACGCGGTCGCTTCCGGGGCCGGCGGCGGCGCCTCGGCTACCGGCTCTGGTGCCGGAACGGGCGGGGCAGCGGGCGCTTCTGCTGGTTGTCCTGGCTCTGCGACTGCTTCGCGCGGCGGCGCTTGCGTCTCGCCTTCGCCGATTGCGGCTTTGAACGCTTCATTGTCGTACCCCTTGTCGTGGAGCCATGCGCGTTGTGCCTCGTGGCCGGCGGCCTTCGCCACCGCCTCGTGCTGCTCGGCCGCGCCCGCGTGCTCCGGGTTCTGTTCGCGGATCTTGCGCAGCACGTCGCTGATCTGCCGCCGCGTATTCTCGCGCACACCGAGCGGATAGGCCGGATCGATCGGCCTGCCGTTCACATCGACGACCGGCGGGAGATCGCGGTGGATCAAAATCCTGTTCGGATCGTTCGGGTCGGACGCGACATTGCCGGGGACATCGCTCTCGCGATTGAGCGTGACGTGGCTCATGTCCTCGTCGCCGTGCGCATACTCCGCACCGGCAGCCGGCTTGGTGAAATAGTCGGGCGGCGTCTCCTTCTGCCCAGCAATCGCCACCGCTTCATCGGGCTTGACATCGCCTGTCGTGAAATTCGTCTCCCCCGGCGGTGTCGTGCGCTTGCCGAATTTCGGCGCTTTCGGATAACTGATCGGCGAGCCTTTGCCGCCGAATTCGGTTGGTCCCGCGGCAGCCGGCTTTGCCTCCTGCGCCGCAGTCCCCGGTGCGGTCGGAACACGGTTGACCCCCTCCGCATCCCGCTGCGCCTCCACACCTGCCGCCGTGCCCTCTACCGGCACCCCGGCTTCGGAAAGGTTCATGCCCTCGGGCACGCCCTTCAGGGACAGAATCTTGCCTCCCGTGAGATCGGCACCCTCAGGCACCATCATCCTTTGTATTTCAGTTGGTGCTTCAGGTGCGGCAGCTTCATCCGATGCCTCGACCGGCGTTTCGCCCGGCACTTCCTCCGGTGCTTCGCCCATGATGCGAGCACGGCGCGCTGCCGCTTGTTCTGCTCCTGCCACTGCTCTTTCGGCATACGCCTGCGCCGCCCTCACGCCGGGGATCACCCCCACGGTGCGCTCGACACCGGCGCGCGGCTTGGCGAACACGGCACCGAGGCCGGTCGCAGTCAGAACCTTGCCGGGACTGATCTCGCCCGTACCGTAATATTCCGACGCCGCCTCGCCAGCCCCTTGTAGCGCGGCAGACGCAAGCCGCGCCCCCCGGCTCACATTGCCAGCGGCGAATGCTGCCAAATCGGGCGCGAGCCCGGCGACGAAGGAGGTCTTGGGAAACTGCTTTTCAGCCGCAGCACCGTACTGTTCGACCTTCTCCTTGTACCCAAGCGCGTCCAGCACCTTGTCCTGGAGCAAGTTGGCGAGATAGCCGCCACCAAACCCGGCAGCGAGCCCTGCACCCACACCGCCAATCAACGCACCCGCCGGGATCGATAGGCCGCCGGTAAACGGCGCCAACCACGCGCCCGCCGCGGTCCCATATCCAGCTCCAGCAAGACCAGCCGTAATTGCGCCCGCCGCCGGCAGCACGCGCCGACCCGCCGAAATGCCGGCCGCCTCCAGCCCGCCGGTGAGGCCCTTGTCGAGACGCGGTTCCTCCTGCTCCTGCTGCTGCGATTTCAGAAACTGATCGAGCGACATGCCCTGCGGCTCCGCCGCTCCGGTCACATCCTCGGTCGCCTGGGCTGGAGGTGGTCGCTGCTGCTGTGATTTCAGGAACTCGTCGAGCGTCATCCCTTCGGGTTCGGCCTCGTCGTCCTCAGCCTCCTCGGGGTCGTTCGGACCGCCATCCGCAAACGACCGCACGCGCTGCTGGTGCGCGTCGAGATACGCCTTCCACTTGGGCGGCGGGTTGAGAGCTGCGCGCACTATTGCTGCCTGTAGATGTCGCCGGTGTCCGTGTAGCGCATCTTGCCGTCGGCCCCGACGTAGACGGTCCGGTTGGTCCCGGCCACCGGATAGGTCCGACCCTGTCCTGACGCTGTCCCCGGCACCTGCGTCGACACCGTCGTCGGTGCGGCGCCGATCGTCTGCGGCGCGCTGAGATCCAGATCGCCGGGCGTGTTCGGCATCGCATAGTGCCCGTAAATCTGACCCATGCTCGGCAACTTTTGCTCCTTCAGGGCCTGATCGACATCGTCCATCGATTTGCCATTACCCACCATCGTGGTCACCAAACGTCCGCCCAGAGTATTGGCGAGGCGCCGGTCCTTCGCGATGTTGTCCGCGATTTGACGCGCCACTGCGTCCTTCCCTTTCTTGTCGAGCCCGGCGAGATAGTTCTCCCCGGCCACCTTCTTTACTGCGATTGCGCCTTCATTCCTCATCCTCTGGACGTTCTCGCGCGAGCCCGCAGCGGTCTCGGCTTTCGTCTGTTCGGCAGAATATTTCGTCCCGGCTTCCTGCTGCTTCGCGAGCCAGTCGAGACGCTGGCCCTCCTGGCTGGCCCATGGAAATCTGTCGTGGGACAGGTTCACGGTCTTTTCGTCGATACCGTATTTCTCGGCCTCATCCGCCCAGCGACCGCGAGGTTTTGTCTCTTTGGCCGGAGCGGCAGGCGCAGCCGCGGGCGCCGTCATGGCACCACCGACATCGCCCTCTGCACCGGCCGTGAGCGCCTGCGCGGCGGCGGGTGCAGGCGCGGTTCCTGCTGCCGCCGTGGTCTGTGGCGCCGACACCGCTGGCGGCTCGGCCGCACGACCGTGGAGGAGGCCATAGATATCGAGCGCCCGCCCGACCGCGGTCCGATTGCCCCGCGCGTCCTGCGGCTGCGGCTGTTGCTGCTCCGGCGTTGCGCCCGTCACGTCGCCCGACGCCATGTCGGCCATACTGTCGAACATCGTGGCACGGTCCTTCATCAGCGCGGCGAGTTGCGGCTGGCTCAGGTTGGTGCTGGTGCTGCGCCCGTTCTGGTCCGTCACCGTCATGGTGACGCCGGAACTCGCGTCAGGGCCGTTCGCCATGAACCTGTAGTGCTTGGTGTTCGGCACGTTCGCGAACGCGATGTTGGCGGCATTCGCCGCCGCCGACATGTCGCCCTGGTCCGCCGCGTGTGCCGCAAACTGCTTCCCGTGCTCGTACGAGTTCCGATAGTGCTGCAAGATCGGAAAGCCGCTCGCGGGATCGTCCGCCGACGCTGCCGCAACCGCTGCGGCGGCACGATCCGGCTTGGTCATCTCGTTGTGCGGATCGATCATGTTCTCGATCTGCTGCACCTCTTGCGGATGGGCCGCATCGGCGCCGGTCAGATAGCGCATGATCCCCTGCATCGGCTGCGGGGGCTGGTCAGTCGGGATCGCACCCTGATCGTCGGGCGCCGGCGCCATGTCGTCGTCAGCCGACCCGCCGTCGTCGAACGCGCGCACCACGCCGCCGGTGAGATAGCTGCCGGCCGGCCGCGGACCACCGCCCATCACGCCGTATTTCTGCCGACCGAAATCGAGCGCCCGCTGCACATGGGCATGCACCGCCCGCCGACCCGCCGGATCGTGCGGACGCGGCCCGCGCCGGCGCGGCTGGATCTCCGTATCGATCGCACCCCCGCCAGCGTAGCCGGGCTGCTGGTTCTGATCCTGGGGATTTTTACCCCATTCACGCGGATCGAACATCGACTTGAACACCGGATCGGCGCCGATCTCCGGCTCCACCATCGGCGGATATCCGAGTGCGCCGCGCACGCCATTGACGGTGCCTTCGATAACGCGCGACGTCTGCTGTAGCCACCGGGGCATTCCCCTCATGCTGCGCGGCGTGTTCGGCGGATCACCATCAACCGGCGCATTCGCCATATCGTCGATCGCGCCGCCGCCCTGGAACGAAAACACCCCCGACCCCGGCGAGGTCGGACCGGCGCCGCCGCTGAAGATGCCGCCGCCGGACGAGCCCCAGTCGAAGCCGCCAGTGCCCGACGTGTCGGTGGAGTTGGTCGGCGCCGATACGCTCGCGCCCGGCGTCGCCTGGCCGAGCACCGAGGAGATCACCCCGGTCGCGTAGGGGTCTTTCTGCCCGGTGCCCGGGATGCTGCTGCGATAAAAGCCGCCGGGGTCGGTCGCGTTGGTGACCATCACATTGCTCCCGGGATTGCCTGCGAGCGGAACGTCGGCGGGGCGTTGAGCGCCGGCTTCATCTTCGGCTTGGCGGTGGCGCCGCCCATCTCCTCGCGCGCCTTGTCGATGTGGCTCTGGTAGAACTTGCGCCCGTGCCACAGCGCGACGTCGCGCGGAATGACGTACTCGTGCGCATTGAGCCGCGCCGGCACGTCGTCGGTCTCGATCCCGGCGCTCGGGCTCGCACTCTGATTGACAAACCCGCCGGACGTCGGACCCATCGGGGGTGCCTGCGGCACCGGAAGGGCCTGCGGGGGCATGATCCGCGGATTGATCGCGCCGCCGGCCGCAGCCCCCTCGTCGCCGGAGTCCATCCACCCGCTCCAGTCGTCGGATGAGCCTCCCATGCCGTAGTCGTCCGGTCCCGTGTTTTGCCAATTCCCCCAGCCCGCATCGTCAGGAGCGTTATCCATCCACCCGCTCCAGTCATCGCCACCGCCAGGTTCTGCTGCTGACGATGGCGGGCCGTACTGTTCGCCTTCCTGCCAGCCGGTATTAATGATGCCCGCGGCGCTGCCACCACCGCCGCCCCCGCCACCACCGCCGTAACCACCACCGCCGCCGGTGCTGGGGGCTGAAGGCAGCCTGTTCCAGCCAGGATCACGAAAACTAGAACTGGAACCAGGCACTGCGGTGCCACCACCGCCACCGCCGCTGCCACCGCCAGAACCCGGCCTGACCTGGAAGCCAGCCGTCCCGCCGCCGGTGCCGAGCGCGCGTTGCGCCGCCGTCACCTGCCCTTCGGCACCCTGCTGCGCCAGTTGCGCCCACGGCACCGCATTGCGGAAAAGGTTCGCGCCAGTGTTCGCGTTGGCGAGCCGCGCATTGATCGCGCCAGTGTCGGCCGCGAGCGCGGACGAGAGTTCGTTGGCGATCTGCCCGGGGTATCGCTGACCGACCTGGATCGCCTCGGAGCGTATCCCGCGCCCGGTCGCCTCGGCGGCGAGCCGCGCCTGGTTCTGCGCGCCCGCGACCGATGCGGCTTCCTGCATCCGGCTCGCGCGGTCGAGGTCCGCATAGCGTCCCGCCGACGGGTCGATGCCGTAGGCGCGCAGATCGGCGAGTGCATTCTGCCGCCCCGCCTCGCCCGCCTGCGCCGCGGTCGCGCCGGCGCGCCCCATCTCGGCCGCAATGCGCGGGGCACCCGCATAGCTCGCCGCATCGGCAACGAGCTGGTTCTCGATCGGCTGGAAGATGCCCTGATAGCGCGAGAGATCCGATGCCCCCATGCCGGTAAGCATCTGCGACTTGCCGAGGTAGTCGTTGACGAGGTTGTCGGTGAGCTGGCTGTTCTTGGCGTACTCGCCCTGCGCCCAGTCGTACTGCTTCTGCGCGATCTGCTGGTAGTATTGCCAGAGATTGCCGAGCGCCTCGATGCCGGGCGCCGTGACCGGGACGGAAGCGCCTGGCGATCGGCTGTAGTCATAGATGTCGGTGTAGGCCATGGGCGGGCTCGCGGATTGCCGCTGCCGCTCCCGGCCGCGGAGCGCGGTCACGGTAGGATGGCGTGGTGAATAATGACTGAACCGCTACTCCGGCGGCCCGACCGCACCGTCGAGCCAGCCGTTCCCCGAGAACGAGCCAGTGAGCTTCAGGGTCTTGAGGTCGACGCTCATCGATATGATGCCGGGGCCTGGAAATACGCCCCTGGTTTGATCGGTCCGGCACCCGATATCGAGACCGTCCACCGCGGTGCCGGCATTTTTCTTGGTGACACCTTTGAACGTCCCGGCCGAAACCGTCATCCCGTAAGGCGGATGACTGTCAAACTCCTGGTGGAGCGGGCCAACAATCCCCGAGTTGTACGTGTGGGCGTCAATAGGATTGTGAAAGAAATACTGAGCTAGCCAATCATCTGCGGCCGACTTTGTGGGGGGCAATACCGGATTTGGGCCATAAACGAATTCACCTGGACCGGTCTGCCACCAGAAAAGATTGTCGTTCGTCAACCACTCATGCTGTCCCTGATCCGACTTGACGGCGTCATAGGTGTTATAAACATCATTGCCGACCCGAAACCCTCTCCAGACCTCGTACCATGTCTGAATTGTATGTGTGTTCGGCGGCGCCGGACATGTGACCGTGAACGACACGCTACCCCCACGATTATTGCTCAAGGCGATGTGCGACAGGTTGGCGGACCAGCAGGCGCTGGACATTCCTGTGCCAGCCATATAGGGCGCAGTCGTGGACAGATACTCGACGTCCTTGGTGACGACATGCGGATTACTGCTCGTCATGAACGTCGAGCCTCCGAACGGCAGACCAACAACTGTCAGAGGCGGAGGCAAGCTATTAATATCGGTGCCCACAGTAAAACAAATATTGAGAACATTATCACCCCACCCGACCGCAACCGGCCACTCCAGCCAACCGAATTGCGCGATATCGTTCACGAGCCGCGCGTCCAGTCCCACGTCTCACCGGTCTTGGTGTCGACCATCGTCAGCGCGGTGATGACCATCACGTCGACCCACTGGTTCTCGTCGTCTGGATTGGTCACGCGCACCTTCTTGGTCTGACGGCTGCGCTCGATGAAACGTCCGCCTTTCTGATCCTTGGTCTTGAAGCCGCCCGCTGCACCGCCGCTTGCGCTTGCGGAAGCGGAAGCGCCTCCGAACGGGCCAAACCCGGCCAGCCCGTTGTACCCCTGGATCAGCGAATTGAGCGAGTTCATCATCCCCTCGATCGTCCCGTCCGGGGCGGGGATCGCCGGTAGGTTCAGCCCCGCGCCTTCCGGGATGTCTGACGTAGGCGGCAGATGGCACACCGGGGCCTGGAGGTCACTGCCATCACCATTGTCCCGCAGCGCAACCTCTTCCTTCGCCTTCCGCGCCAAGCCAATCGCATGTGTCGCCATCGCTAAACCCTCGCAAGTTCCTTCACGCTCGTCGCCGCCTGGATGTTCTGCACCGAGATCACGCCCTCGACCTCGACCTGCCAGAACTCGTTCTTGAACCCGGTGCAGATGCGCATCAGCTCGCCCGGCGAGCGCAATTCGCGCGCCGTGACGAGGTTCATCAGACCGTCGTTGTTGCTGTCGGCGAACACCCGCACCACCCCGTACATGCCGGGAACGAAGGGAATGTCGTCGCCGATGTTCGCCGCCGTCGCGCGCACCGGGGTCTGCGGCGGCGTACCCGGCAGCACCTGGAAGTACACGCGGAACGCCGACATGTTCTTCTTCGCCCCGAGCTGGAACTGCTTCGAGCGCCAGCGATAGCGCACCGGCGTCGGCGCCGGATCGGCGAAGTCGTAGTAGTAGACGTTGCCGTCATCCTCGACCAGAAGGCAGACGCCGCTCCACGGGTCGATCTCGACATTGCGGATGTCGATCCCGTTCGGCGCCGAGAGTGCCGAAAACCCGAGCCGGTGGCCGCCCGCTTGCGGCCAGATCGAAAAACTCTGGCTGTCGTTCGATATTTCGACCGTGAAGCCGGTCTGCGCCAAACTGTGATCGGTGCCGTCGATCGAACCGAAGGCGAAGTACGCCGACATATGCCGGACCGCGCGCACGAATTTCTGCGGGGTGAGCGTCTGCCAGCGTTCGCGCCTGATCCACGTCTCGGTGATGTTGCCGCCCTGGCCGCTGCTGTTGAGCTGCACCATCCCGTTCGGCGAAGCATAGAACACGCCGTTGTCCATCGAGACGATCGATCCGCGCGAAATGCACGGCTCGGTGATCGGTACCTTCACCTGGGTGATCGACGCCGGGCTCACCCCGTAGCACACCGTCGGCTGGCTGGTCGTGCACGCAACCACTGCCTGCCCGGTGACGCCGATCCCGACGATCGGGAAGTCGCAGGTGATCACGTAGCCCGCCGGCCAGGCGTGCGGCGCATAGGCTTCGGAGAACCACAGCTCGTTGCCCTTGAAACCGACCATCATGCCGTTCGGCATGCGGGCAATCCCCATCAGACCGTCCGGCGGCTCGCCCCACGCCGTCGAAGGGAGTTGCCGGTTCTGCGAGATGATGGCATCGTCCGACACGTCCACATACTGCGCCGTGTTGACGTCGACCTCGGCGACGAAAAAGAACGTCGTCTGGCCGCTCGCCCCCGACACGGTGCGGTAGATGCGTGTGCGGGTGATGTTGCGCGTCACCCCCATCTCGTCGTGTGGCGGCGTGAACAGGCCGATCACCCAGGTCGAGTTCGACCACCCGGTCACCGTCGCCGGGGGCGAGGGCGGTCCCTCCTCGCCGTACGCGGTCACCCAGGTATAGACGTAGGAGCGCGTCTCCAGCACCGCCTGCGTGACGACGTCGCCCCAGATCTGGAAGTCGGCCCCCGCCGCCCCCATGCTCGGGGCGTGCACCGGCGGCCCGTTGTTGTAGGTCGCCGGCCCGGTGCGCACGTTGGCATTGTTCAGATCATCGGACAGTTGCAGAAACTGCGACGTGTCGAACATGAAGCCGATCCAGTAGGTGATCCCGGAGTTGAGCGCGAACGGGATCGCAAACGGGCTCGACAGTGTCTGGAAGGCCGTGACGCCCTGCATCTGCGCGCCCTGCGCCAAAAACGTCGCCGGGTTGCCGATGTCGTCCGAGTAGACCACGGCGGTGTAGCGCGCCGACGGCAGGTCCTGCACCGGGATGCACGACACGTCGTTGAGCGACATCGCCCCGGTCGGCGTGACTGGCACGAGAACCATCCAGTCGCCGGTGACGGCCGCGGTCGCCGTCGAGTTCGCCGCCGCAAGCCCGATGGTCGAGGCATTGCCGCCGCCGCTCACCGCAAGGTTCGGGGTGCAGCCCGGCGCCGGCACGCCGAGCAGGAACGGCGGCTCGCCGGCCTGGATGCGGTCGTAGGTGTTGTACATCGGCGGCAGCGACGGGCTCGCGATGTAGTAACGCTGGAAGCTGTCGTCCACGACCGGCGAGCGCACCACGTTGGTGTCGGGGTCGTCGAACTCCATCCACGCCGCCGGGCCGGTGATGCTGTCGTCCTGGGTCTGGTTGGCGCCGCCCGCGAGCGTCGCCGTGGTGTGCGCAAGCGACACGGTGTCGTAGAGCCACACCATCCTGTTGGTGCTCGACCCGAGCCGCGTCGTGTTGTAGGCGGCCCCGAAATCCGGCGCCTGCACGATCAGGTCGGGCCACGGCCCGCCGCCCATGTCCACCGTGCCGAGCGTGTTCATCGGATCGCGCGACGAGATCACCGCCATGTCGGTCCATATCTGCCAGTCGACGAGCAGCGGCGACATCGTCGGCGCCACCGGCAACGGCCCGCCCGAATAGGTCACGGCCGCCTTCGATCCGTTCGCCCCGCCATCGGCGAGCGCGACCGCGACCGCACTGTCGAGCATCATCCCGATCCAATAGGTGTCGCCCTTTTGCAGATAGGGCTCCGTCACCAAGGTGCTCGTAACCGGCCGGTATGCCTCGCACCCGACCACCTCGGAGCCGACCGCGATCAGGCTGCCCGGGATGCCGAGCGAATTCGCGTAAATCACCCCGCGAAACTTCGCGAACGGGTTGGTCGTCACCGGCATGATCGCGACGTCGAGCGCCTTGGTGGTCCCGCTCGGCTCGACCGGGATCAGGATCAGCGTGTTCGCGCCCGGCGTGTCGATGGCATTGGTGATCGTGAACGGCAGCCCGACCCACGGCGAGTTGCCGGTGATCGCCGGATTGACGCAGGTGCCCTGGCCGAACTGCTGGTCGAACACGCCGTTGAGGGTGAGCGCGCCGATGAGGTTCTGCGCCGACACCGTGCTGTTCGGCCCGAGCAGCACCTCGTAGGCGGTGTTGACATTGGCGGTGAACGTGTAGGTCTCCTCGCCCACCGTGATGGTGTCGCCCTCGACCGGGTTGTCCTGAAAGACGAGATGCGCCTGCGCGGTCGCCTGCGACTGCGTCGGGATACGGTAGACGAAGCCGGTCGTCGGCTTCTGCATGCGGTAGAGCGGCTTCGGCTGGCGCCAGCCGCGCAGCGCGCCAGAATAGAGGTAAGCGTTCTTGGCAAACGACGCCTGGTCCTCCGGCAGCAGGGTGTCGTCCCACGCCGGAAGCATGCCGCCGAACTGCGAGATTTTGATCGGCGGCATCGATCACCCCTCGGGCAGCGTCTGCTTCACCCGTTGCAGCACCGACGAACCGCTGTCCTTCGACACGGCGTTGCGGCGCATGTCGCGGTACTCGCTGAAATCGCCTGGCCGGAAAACCGGCGTGTTGGTCCCCTCGGCCGCGATCTCCTGCGGCGTGCGCACCAGCGGCGGCCGATGTGCGAGATCCTCCGCCGCACGCGCGACTGCGCGCCGACCGGCCTCCTGCTCGATCGCGCGCTTCGACAAGGCCCGCGCGGAGAGCGGCGCCGGCGGCCCCGGCTCGGTGTTGGCGGGCTGCGCGTCGCCGATCCGCTGCGCGATGATCCGGTCACCCTCGGCCTTGATGATCACCTGTCCGTCGGTAATCACCTGCGGGGACTGCATGCGGGGCGCGGGCGGCGGTAACTTCTCTTCCGCGATCAGCGCCGGCGACTTGTAGGGCCGACCCCGCGGTGCCTCGGCCTCCGCGATGGTAATCGTCGGGCTCGGGGCGCTCCGCGCGCTTGGTGCACTCGGTACATTCGGCTCGGTCGGCTGCTTGGGCATGTGGCGCCTCCTTTGCCCCGAGGGTAGGCGGCAAGGTTTACTATTCGGTAACCATTCGGGTCAGGTCTCAAGGTAGTGGAAGAAGCCAAGCACGAAGGGTTTGTTTTGGAAGCTGCTGGTGCCAGCATTGGGGTTGAAACAGTATCCAATCTGGTCTGCTGCCGCGGTGAAAAAAGCATTTTTACTGTACGAACCCAGGAAGGCGTAGATGACGCCGTTATCGCTCATGGAGAACACGTAGTGCCCGGCGCCGTCGTCGGCGATGCGGAAAAACATGGTCGGATTATCAGTAGCTTCGGTCGCTGTTGTGGAATTGAACGAAACCGGACTATTCCAGTTGTCGATGGAGATTTGCGGACCGTGCTGCATCGAGAGAGTGATCATCTTCCCGGTCGAGCTTTCCCGCAGGACGGCGCCTCCCAAGAGGAAATTATAATCCGGGAACCCCCGTTGAAATCCAAATGTGCAGGTCCAAGACGGCGTTGCTGGTACGGCCCTCAGTCGTGCCCGTATGTCATCTCCAGGCCCCGTATTGGTGTTTCCCGACATCTGAATTCCGTAACCGGCCACGTCGGTGTTGGTGTTGGTGGCCCCGACGATGGTCGGGAACATGGCTACCAGCGGACGTGTTGCCGCTGGAAGGAGCGGTATCCCCACCGACGCGCCGCCACCGCCAGCTCCGGTTGCCCCGGTGGCGCCGGCCGGACCTGTCGGCCCGCCCGCTGGCCCCGTCGGCCCTGTGCCTCCGGTTCCTCCAAGTCCGGTTGCCCCGGTCGCACCGGTCGGTCCGCCGAGTGGACCCGTCGGGCCCGTCACGCCGGTCGGCCCCGGCGGACCCGCAACACCTTGACCGGTCGGTCCCTGCGAGCCGGTCACGCCCGCGACGCCGGCCGGTCCCTGCGCGCCGGTTGGCCCGAGACCTGACGGCCCGGTCGGCCCCTGCGCACCGGTCGGACCGCCGAGCGGTCCCGTGGGTCCGGTCGGCCCTGGCGCTCCCGCACCGGTCGGACCGAAGTCGCCGGTCGGCCCCATCCAGCCCGTCGGCCCCGGCGGCCCGAAATCCCCGGTCGGCCCGGTGTAGCCGAGCGGACCCGCGAGCCCG
>Ga0126371_10000904_pt1 | contig 24809 bp, 18 predicted proteins | sample PanSoiMetaPlot_4_FD_110145 | JGI IMG/M metagenome (GOLD analysis project Ga0126371, IMG submission 110145) | Tropical forest soil microbial communities from Panama - MetaG Plot_4 | ecosystem: Environmental > Terrestrial > Soil > Tropical forest > Bulk soil | place: Panama | collected 2016-02-17 | reverse complement strand
GTCGGCGTAGCCGCCCATCCGACTCCTGGCTGGACTGGGCCGACAGTCCTGCAGGGCTTGCTCGCCGGAGGACACCAGATCGCCACGAGCGGTGCTGCCGAGCGCCAGGGCATCGTGCACCGGCTCGATGCGAACACCACCGGGCTCATGGTCGTGGCGAAGAGCGAGCACGCCTACAGCGTGCTCAAGCAGGCGTTCAGGGATCGCGAGGTCGACAAGCGCTACCACGCGCTGGTGCAAGGGCACCCCGATCCGCTGCGCGGGACGATCGACGCGCCGATCGCCCGCCATCCGTCCGGGGACGGCAGGTTCGCCGTCGTTGCCGACGGCCGGCCGGCGATCACGCACTACGACACCGTCGAGGCCTTCCGCGCCGCCAGCCTCATCGAGATCAAGCTTGAAACCGGCCGCACCCACCAGATCAGGGTGCACATGGCGGCAGTCAGGCACCCGTGCGTCGGCGACCGGCTCTACGGCGCCGACCCGGTGCTCGCGGCCAGGCTCGGCATCGCCAGGCAGTGGCTGCACGCGCGGCAGCTCGGATTCGCGCACCCCGACGACGGCCGCTGGATCGAGTTCACCAGCGACTATCCGGCCGATCTTGTGGCAAGCCTGGAAATGCTCTCGGCCGAGTCTTAATCGGCTGGCGCGTCCGGAAGCCAGCATGGCCGTGTAGGGGTTATCTTCCTCTAGTGGCTGGCGGTGACAGGGGATTCGCGCATCTGCATGTTCACACCGAGTACTCGATGCTCGATGGTGCTGCCCGGCTAGACGACTTGTTCGAGCAAGTCGCGCAGATGGGCATGTCGGCGATCGCCATGACCGATCACGGCAACATGTACGGCGCGTACGACTTCTACAAGAAAGCCAACGCGGCCGGGATCAAGCCGATCATCGGTACCGAGGCCTACGTCGCTCCCGAGCACCGCAGCCACAAGCAGCCGGTGCGGTGGGGAACGCTGGCCCAGAAGGACGACGACGTCTCAGGCGCTGGCGCCTACACCCACATGACGCTGCTCGCCGAGAACTCCCGCGGCATGTACAACCTGTTCCGGCTGTCGTCGCTGGCCTCGCTCGAGGGCTATTTCCGCCAGCCCAGGATGGACCACGAGCTGCTGTCGACCTACTCCGATGGCCTGATCGCGACGACCGGCTGCCCGGGCGGGGAGGTCCAGACGCGGCTGCGGCTCGGGCAGTACGACCAGGCACTGGCCGCCGCGGCTCGCATGCGAGACATCTTCGGCAAGGACAATTTCTACGTCGAGTTGATGATTCACGGCCTTGACGTCGAGCAACGTTCGGCTGACGGGCTCCGCCGGATCGCCAGGGAACTGGCGATCCCGTTCCTGGCGACCAACGACCTGCACTATTCGCGCCCGGAGGACGCCAAGGCCCACGAGGTGCTGCTCTGCGTCCAGACCGGCACGAACATGGCCGATCCGACCAGGTTCAAGCTCGAGGGCAACGGCTACTACGTGAAGAGCCCAGCCGAGATGCGGGCTGTCAGCGACGACGAGGACTGGCAGGCAGGCTGCGACAACACGCTGCTCATCGCGGAGCGGGCAAATGTCGAGTTCACCAAGGTGAACCTGATGCCCGACTTCCCGCTGCCCGAGGGCGAGACCGAGGTCAGCTGGTTCCGCAAGGAAGTGCGGGCCGGAATGGACCGCCGGTTCCCCGGTGGCTACGACGGGGCGCGCAAGACCCGCGCCGAGTACGAGATGGGCGTCATCGAGCAGATGGGGTTCTGCGGCTACTTCCTCGTGGTCGCGGACTTCATCATGTGGGCCAAGCGCAACGGGATCAGGGTCGGGCCAGGGCGCGGCTCGGCGGCCGGGTCGATCGTCTCGTACGCGATGGGGATCACCGACCTGGACCCGATCGCCTTTGACCTGATGTTCGAGCGGTTCCTGAACCCCGAGCGGATCTCGATGCCGGACATCGACATCGACTTCGACGAACGCCGGCGCGGCGATGTGATCAGGTACGTCACCGAGAAGTACGGCGATGACCGGGTCGCCCAGATCATCACTTACGGCACGATCAAGGCCAAGGCCGCGGTCAAGGACGCGGCCCGGGTGCTCGGCTTCCCCTACGCGCTTGGCGACCGGATCACCAAGGCGTTCCCCCCGATGGTGCTCGGCCGCGACATGCCGCTGTCCGGCGTGTTCGATCCCGACAACCCCAGGTACGGCGAGGCCGGCGAGATCAGGGCGCTGTACGAGGCCGAACCCGAGGTCAAGCAGGTGCTTGACACCGCGCGCGGACTTGAGGGGCTGATCAGGCAGGCCGGCGTGCACGCGGCCGGGGTGATCATGAGCAGCGAGCCGCTGCTCGACCACATCCCGGTCTGGAAGCGCCAGGCCGACGGCGCGATCATTACCCAGTTCGACTACCCGAGCTGCGAAGAGCTCGGGCTGCTCAAGATGGACTTCCTCGGCCTGCGCAACCTGACGGTGCTCGACGACGCGCTGGCCGGCATCAAGGCGAATCGCGGCCAGACCTTCGAGCTGGAAACGCTTGAGCTAGACGACCAGCCGACCTACGACCTGCTTGCCCGCGGCGACACGCTCGGTGTGTTCCAGCTGGAAGGCGGGCCCATGCGGGCCTTGCTGCGGTCCATGCGGCCAGACCGGTTCGAGGACATCTCGGCCGTGAACGCGCTGTACCGCCCGGGCCCGATGGGCGCGAACGCGCACAACGACTACGCGGACCGCAAGACCGGCCGCAAGCCCGTGGTGCCGATCCACCCGGAGCTTGCCGAGCCACTGGCCGACATCCTCGATGACACCTACGGCCTGATCGTCTATCAGGAGCAGGTGCTGCTTATCGCGCAAAAACTGGCCGGGTACTCGGTCGGCAAGGCTGACCTGCTGCGCAAGGCTATGGGCAAGAAGAAGAAGGAGATCCTGGACAAGGAGTTCGAGCCGTTCGCGAACGGTATGCGGGCGAACGGTTACTCCGATGGAGCGATCAAGTCCGTCTGGGACATTCTGGTCCCCTTCTCCGACTATGCGTTCAACCGCGCACACACCGCCAGCTACGGGATGGTCGGGTACTGGACCGCCTACCTCAAGGCCAACTTCCCCCCCGAGTACATGGCGGCGCTGCTGACCTCGGTCGCGGGCGACAAGGACAAGTCGGCGCTGTACCTGAGCGAGTGCCGGCGGATGGGAATCAGGGTGCTGCCGCCCGACGTCAACGCCTCGACGGCGCTGTTCACGCCGGTCGGCAGCGACATCAGGTTCGGCATGGCGGCGGTGCGCAACGTCGGCGCGGCCGTGGTCGAGTCGATCGTGGAGGCGAGGCTGACCAAGGGCAGGTTCGCCAACTTCTCAGATTTCCTGCGCAAGGTGCCGGTTAACGTCTGCAACAAGCGGGTCATCGAGTCGCTGATCAAGGCCGGCTCCTTCGATTCGCTCGGCCACCCGCGCCGCGGCCTGCTGATGATCCACGAGCAGGCGATCGACGCGGTGATCGGGGTCAAGCGCAACGAGGAGATGGGCCAGGACTCGCTGTTCGGCGACGACCCGCAGGACGACGTAGCCTTCGACATCCCGGTGCCAGAAGGTGAGTGGGAGAAGCAGACCCTGCTCGGCTTCGAACGCGAGATGCTCGGGCTGTACGTCTCCGACCACCCGCTGCTCGGGATCGAGCACGCGCTGGCCGCGGAAACCGACTGCTCGGTCGCCCAGCTGCTCAGCGCCAACGACGAGCCGGAGCGTAGCTCGCGCGGCGATCGCGGCGACGGCCAGGTGGTGACTCTCGGCGGCATCCTGTCCGGCGTGCAGCGCAAGGTCACCAGGCAGGGGGCCTCGTGGGCGGCGGCGACGCTTGAAGACCTCGAAGGCGCGATCGAGGTGCTGTTCTTCCCCGCGACCTACCAGACGTGCATGCACCTAGTCGTCGAGGACGCGATCGTCATCGTCAAGGGACGCCTTGACCGGCGCGAGGAAGTGCCGAAGCTGGTCGCGATGGAGGTGAAACCAGCCGAGCTGCCGACGGAGGGAACGGGCCCTTTCGTGGTGTCCATACTTGAGTCGCGCTGCGTGCCGCCGATCGTCGACCAGCTCAGGGAGGTGCTGCGCGCGCACGCCGGGACGTTGGAGGTGCACCTGCGGCTCCAGAGCGGGGCCCGCACCAAGGTGCTGCGCCTGGACGACAAGCTGCGGGTGCGGCCGTCGCCGTCCCTGGTCGCCGACCTGAAGCAGTTGCTCGGGCCAGCCTGCGTGGGTTAGCGCCCGGGCTGCACTCGCACGATCTTGGTAGAGTTGTCCCAGGTGAGCCGGGAAGCCTGGTCGGCGATGAACGATGCTGAGCGACCACAGGCGGCGGGAGGCGCACCATGCCGGCTTGGCGCAGGCTCGACTCCGAGTCTTTGCGCGAGGAACTGCGCACGAATCTGTGGCTCGTCCCGCTGATCGAGATTGTCGCCGCTGTGGTGCTGTTCGGCATCACCTTTGCGCTCGACCGCGCGGCGTTCGACGGGGCCTTCCGTGTGCCTTCGTGGGCGCTGAGCGGATCTCCTGACGCCGCCAGGCAGATACTGACGACGGTCGCGGCCGCGATCATCACCGTCGTCGGCGTCGTGTTCTCGATCGTGATCGTCGCGCTGACGCTGACCTCCACCCAGTTCGGGCCAAGGATGCTGCGCAACTTCATCCGCGATCCCGGCACCCAGATCACTCTCGGCACATTCGTCGGCACCTTCGTGTACTCGGTTCTTGCCCTCGGCTCGATCGGGCAGGAGAGCCGCGGCGATTTCGTGCCGCACATCTCGATCACCGTGACGCTCGCGCTCCTTGTCATCGACCTGGGAGTGCTGATCTATTTCATTCACCACATCGCGACCCAGATCCAGTTGCCCCAGGTCATCGCCAGCATCGCCAGGGATCTGGCGAAGGCGATAGAAACGCACGCGGGGAACGCGGCCGCGACGAAGGCCGCGCCGAGCGCTGCTGCCACCCTGGCGGCCCTTGGCCAGGATGGTGGCATCGTCGCCGCGCCGCGCAGCGGCTACCTGCAGTTCATCGACCGGCGCACGCTGGTTCGCATCGCCTCCGGCGCCGACGTGGTGATACAGATGACGCATAGGCCCGGGCACTTTCTTGTCCAGGGATACCCGTATGCCACAGTCTGGCCAGCCGACCAGGTTGACGTCGTGGCGCGCGAGCTGGCCAGGTCGCACGTGACAGGTCCGTACCGGACGCTGGCCCAGGATGTCTCGTTCGGCCTCGATCAGCTCGTAGAGATCGCGCTGCGCGCGCTGTCACCCGCGGTCAACGACACGTTCACGGCGATGACTTGCATCGACTGGATCGGCGACAGCTTGTACAAGGTGACGGGCAACTGGCAGCCACAGCACGTCTACTGCGACGCCCAGGGCGAGGTCCGCGTGATCACCACCGAACCTAGTTACCAGCGACTGGTGCAGCGATCGTTCGAGAAGGTCAGGCAGGCGGGCAAGGGAATGCCGGCGATCATGATCCGGCAGCTTGACGCGCTGGCCAAGATCATGCAGCGGTCGCAGACCCAGGAGGAACGTGAGTTGCTCGCCCGCCAGGCGGCCATGATCGAGCGGCTCGCTGTCGCTTCGGTCGACGAGCCCGCCGATCTCGCCGACGTGCGCCGTGCCTACCAAGCGGTCATCTCCCCGCTCGCCTAAGACGTCAGTCCAGGCGGCGCGCCGCGCCCTTCGGCTCGCGGGGCCCCCGGCGTCACGTACGCTGTTCGGCGACATGTCGAAGACAAGTGAGAGTGCGTTTCCATACCATCCGGGCAACTTTGTGACCGGCGCGGAGCCGTCATCGTCAGGCGCCGGAGCGCTGATCGCCGCCGGCGGCGTCCTGCTCGGCAGCGCCATCGCCGGGCTGGCCGGCGGGCTGATCTGGAGCGCCGTCGCACCCAGGGCTGCCTACATCGTGATCACCAGGGGATCGGCTGACGTGATCAACGCCGAGACCACGGCGTTCATCTCCGCCGACGCCTGGTACTGCCTGATCGCCGTAATCGGCGGGCTGATCATCGGCATCGCCGGCTATCAGTTCGCGGTACGCAGATACGGGCCGATACCGATGGCGGCGCTGCTCGTCGGCAGTGTGCTGGCTGGCTGGGCGGCTCGCTGGGTTGGACAGAACCTTGGGCTGTCCCAGTTCAACGCCAGACTGCTGACCAGCCGTCAGGGAACGGTCCTGCACCCGCCTCCCGTGCTCGGCTCCGATCCGTCAATAGTCCTGTGGGGGGCCATCGCATTCTGGCCGCTGGCCGCTTGCCTGATCCCGGCCGCCCTCGTGTTCTTCGGATCGCTCCGCGATCGGCAGGCGAGCAGCCGGGCCCAGCTCCGTGATGCCCGCCGCGGACCGTGGGCCGGGAGTTCGCCTAACTAGCCGCCTGCGTTCACGGTTTCGTCACTTGCACGCGGTTGGCTGACGCATCGCGAGCACGAGGAGACGTTCGATGAGCAGGATTCGCATCGCCTGCCTGGACATGGCCGGGACGACTGTCGCCGACGACGGCAGCGTCATGGGCGCATTCGCCTCCGCCATGGAGCGGTTCGGGCTGCGGCCAGGTGCCCGCGGCTACGACCAGGCGAGCCGAATCGTTCACGAGACGATGGGCCAGTCCAAGATCGAGGTGTTCAGGCGGATTCTCGACAGCGAGGCGGACGCACAGGAGGCGAACTGCCTATTCGAGATGTCGTACGCGGCGTCGGTCGAGGCAGGCGGCGTCGCTCCGATCTACGGTGCGACCGAGACTCTGGTCGCGCTTCGAGCCTCAGGCATCAAGATCTGCCTGGCCACCGGCTTCTCGCCAAGCACGAGGGACGCCCTGCTTGACGCGCTCGGCTGGCGCCCGCTCGTCGACCTGGCGCTGTCGCCTGCCGACGCCGGCCGGGGGAGACCATGGCCAGATCTGCCGTTGACCGCCCTGCTGAGGTTGCGCGGCGGAGCGGTGACCGAACTCGCGGTGGTTGGTGACACGGCGAGCGACGTCGAGTCTGGCCTTCGGGCTGGGGCCGGCGTCGTCGCGGGCGTCCTGACCGGCACGAGCACCAGGGAGGAACTCGCGATGGCCGGAGCCCCGCACATCATCGAGTCCATTACCGACCTGCTCCCGCTGGTCGGCGTTGGTGCCGTCCGCTGACAAGGCGGCCGCCGACTGCGGACGTGCCGGGCGTCAGAGCAGCGCAGGCAGCGCGCCGACGCTGTCGAGTATGTGCGTATGCGGCTCGGCCTGAAGCTGGGATCGCGTGAACGACCCCGTAGTCACGCCGACCACGAAGCCAGCCCCGGCGTTCATGCCGGCCGCGAGGTCGTTCGGCGTGTCTCCCGCGGTCAGTACGCGACGTACGTCCTTGATGCCGGTGGCCTCCATCGCGCGGAAGACGAGGTAAGGCGCGGGCCTTGAGGCCGCCACGGTATCGCTGGTCACGAGGGCGTCCACGGTCTCGCCCACGGACCAGCCGAGGCTGGTCATGATCGAGTTCGCCTCTGGCGCCGTGTAGCCGGTCTGCAGCACGACCTTGACTCCGGCCCTGCGCAGCGTCTCGTACATTTCGAGCACGCCAGGGAATGGTGCTGGTGGCGTCCTGCCGTAGGCTTCATCGAGCTTGCCGGCGAAGACCTTGTAGACCCTGCGCACGTTGGAGCGGGAATCGTCCGACCCCAGGCCGCGCAGCAGGCCGGCGATCGCTTGCTCCTTCGATGTGCCCTTCCACTGCGACATCAGCTCGGCGGGTATCGGGCCGCCAACCGCCTCGGAGACGGCTGCCTCGATCGCTGAGTAGACGAGGCCACCCTCGTCTACGGTGGTGCCGGCCATGTCGAGAGCCGCGAGGAGGAAGGCCGTCATGAGGTCTCCTTGAGTATGCGGAGGTCGCGGGGGAGCCCGACCGACGTGGAGCGGGAGTTGTCGATGGTGAAGGTCACGCGGTCGGGCCGGTAACGGTCGTCGCCGTACTCAAGCGGCGTGCCGTCGGCCGAGGTGGCGCGACGCCGCTCGCGCAGCAGCGGAGCGCCGACAGGAACGCCGAGGAGCTCGGAATCGACCTCGCAGGCGGGCACAGCGTCGAAGGTGTGGCGTGCGGAGCGCAAGTCAACGCCCTCGGCGGTGAGGTGCGCGTAGATCGAGCCTGAGTCCGTATCGAAATCAAAGAGCAGGCGCCCGACGGGCTCAACAAATGTTGCCCGCTCCACCATGACTGGCTCTCCGTCAAGCATGCGCACGCGCAGGATGTCGACGCCCAGTGTCCCTGGCTCGAGTGCGAGCTCATGGGCGGCCAGGCCGCTCACCGCACGCCGCGCCACCTCGATGGTGCGCTGTCCTGGCCTGCGACCCAGCTGCTCGGCCCACGCGGTGAAGGACAGCAGGCTCTCGAACGGCTGGCTGGCGACCGCGTCGCGGACCACAGGCGATCGGCCCTGGCCACCCTCGATGAGTCCCTGGCGGCGAAGGGTTGCCAGCGCGGATCGGATCGTTCCCCTTGAGGCGCCGAACTCCTCGCACAGCCGGGCTTCTGACGGCAGTGCGGCGCCAGGAACAAGCTCTCCGCGTTCGATGCGCCCGCGCAGCTCGTCGGCGAGTCGCGCGTGTATCGGCATGCTCATGGAATCGACGGTACAGCTTGATTGGACAAGTTGCAGGCAACCTCGTCGGTGATTGGCGTCACACCGCAGTATACCAGGTAAACCTCAGATGAACTTGTCTAAACAAGTGTCGTGCTACACCTGGGAACGGCGGCGCGACAACAGTACTGTCTGCGTCGTGCCCCACCAATCAGCCGCTCTGTCCGCTGACCTCGTCATCGTCGGTGCCGGTGTCGTCGGCCTCGCGCACGCCGTTGAGGCCCACGCCCGTGGCCTGAGCGTGATCGTCGTCGAGCGCGACGAGCGCGCCGTCGGTGCCTCGGTGCGGAACTTCGGGCACATCGCGACCACCCTCCAGGGCGGCGAAGCGGCAACCTACGCGGCTGCGGCGCGTGACCGCTGGCTCAGCCTCGCCCCGAAGGCCGGCTTTGAGGTGCTCGACGCCGGCACCGTCGTGGTTGCGCGGAACGAGGCCGAGCTCGCGGTCCTTGAGGAATTCGCTGCTGAGCATCCCGACGTGACTCGCCTTCTGCGGCCCAGGCAGGTTCGCGACTTCTTCCCTCCGGCCACCGCGGAGGTAGTCGGCGGCGCGCACATGCCGCAGGACCTGCGTATCGACCCGCGAGAAGCGATCCCATCCCTGGCCGCATGGCTGGAGTCCGATGGTGTCCGTTTCGCCTGGAACACCCACGCCGGATCGGTCGGGGAAGGCGTCGTGCACACCTCGCGCGGGGACTTCCGCGGCGCGGGCATCGTGTATGCCACCGGCCACGACCTCGACCGGCACTTCCCTGACATCGCCGAGACTTACGGCGTCAAGCGCTGCCTGCTGCGGATGCTTGAGGTCGCACCGCCAGGAGACCTGCGGATCGGCCCCGCGATCCTGACGGGCACCGGCATGCTGCGCTACTCGGCTCTCGCGGCGATGCCGTCGGTGGCCGCCGTCCGCGCCAAGATCGAGCAGCAGCAGCCAGAAATACTCCACCACGGCGTCAACCTGATGCTGACTCAGCGTCCCGACGGCTCGCTAGTCCTCGGCGACACCCACCACTACGAGCGCACGCATCAGCCCTTCGATGACGAAGACGTCGCCGAGCTGCTGCTCCGGGAAGGCTCTCGCCTGCTCGGTGCGACGCTCACCGTCCGGCGCCGGTGGCGCGGCATCTATGCCGAGTCGCCAGCCACGGATTTCCTGATCGCGCAGCCGCACCCGGGCACCCGGGTCGTCTCGGTGACCTCGGGCATCGGCATGACCACCGCCCTGGGGATCGCTCCCGCGGTCCTCGACCAGCTCATCTGAACCGCAATATCCGCTGAATTATCCCTATCAGGAGAGATCACGATGAAAAAGCCTTATCACCTCGGCGCTGTTGTCGGCGTCGTCGCGCTTGGCGTCAGCCTCGCGGCGTGCTCGTCAAGCAGCACGTCCTCGTCCGGCACCGGCGCGGGCTCAAGCCCGTCGACCGCAGCCCACGTCGCGTGCCCCAGCGGGACACTCACCTTCGGCGTCGAGCCTTACGACAACGCCTCGACCCTGCTTCCCGCATACCAGGCGATGGCGACTGCGCTCGGCAAGGCGCTCGGCTGCAAGGTTGACCTCCAGATCGCCGACTCCTACGTGGCGGAGATCCTGGCGATGAAGAACGGCAAGCTCGACATGGCCGAGTTCGGTCCTGCGGGCTACGTCTTTGCGTCGCAGCAGGCAAATGCGGTGCCGCTGGTTTCCTACGCCCAGGCGAACGGCCAGCTGTCGACCTACACGGCTGGCATCTGGGTGAAGAAGGGCAGCCCGATCAAGACCGTCAAGGAGCTGGCCGGCCACACTCTCGCGCTCTCTTCGGTGGGTTCCACCTCCGGTGACTGGGAGCCGCGCTACGAGCTCATCAAGGAAGGCGTCGCGGGCAAGGTCCATACCTCGTACGCCGGCGGCCACCCCGAGTCGCTATTGGCGCTGACGCACGGCAAGGTCGACGCGTCCGAGATCAACAGCCAGGAGGAGGCCTCCGCCGAGGCCGCCCACCAGTTCAACCCGTCGGACTACACGCAGATCTGGAAGTCGGCTCCGATCCCCAACGATCCGATCTGCGCGTCCCCATCGCTGTCCGCGGCGGCCCAGACCGCGATCAAGAACGCGCTAATGAACATCCCGAATAGCGTCTTCACCTCAGCCAAGACCAGCATCGCCACCGAGCTTGCCTTCACGCCGCCGACCAGCGGTCACGAGCTGATCCCGGTCACCATGGCGGACTATGCGCAGCTCTTCAGCCTCGCCAAGGCGCTTCACCTCAGCTCAAAGAGTCTGTGATGACCTCGCTGACCACCCCCCCGGCTCTTTCCGTACGCGGCCTGACCAAGCGCTTCGGCGACCGGGTCGTCCTCGAGGGTTTTGACCTCGACGTGCATGCCGGGGAGGTGGTCAGCCTGCTCGGCGCCAACGGCTCGGGCAAGTCAACGACGCTCCGCTGTCTCAGCGGCCTGACCAAATTCGATGCCGGGACGGTGACCGTCGGGGGGCGGGATGTGCACAGCGGTGAGCACGCCCCCGAGTTCGCGATGATCTTCCAGAAGATTTATCTCGTGTCCGAGCTGTCCGCGCTCGAGAACGTGTGCGCGGGCGCGCTCGGCCGACTCTCCTTCTGGCAGGCATGGATGCCCCGCGCGTTTCCCGCCGACGTGCGCGAGGAGGCGATGGCCTGCCTCGACCGGGTCGGCCTGGCTGATCGCGCCCATGACCGCGCAGGCAGGCTGTCCGGCGGGCAGCAGCAGCGCACCGCGGTAGCCAGGGCGCTGTGCCAGCGGGCGCGAGTCTTGCTCGCTGACGAGCCGGTCTCCGCACTCGACCCGGCGGCAGCCGAGCAGGTGATGCGGCTGCTCCGCTCGCTGGCCGAGGACGGGATGGCGGTCGTCACCGTGCTGCATCAGCCTGATCTCGCCCGGCGCCACTGCGACCGCATCGTCGGCCTGACCGCCGGCCGGATCACCCTCGACAGCGCTCGTGCCTCGGTGACCGACATCGAGATAGACGCCCTGTACGCCCCCGATTACGCCCTCGAGGGAGGCCTGGCATGAGCGCGACCCTCGACAGCACGCCCGCGAGGCGCATGCCGGTGCCGCCGCGCCCGCGCACGGCAGGATCGCTCGTGATCACGGCTGTGGTGATCGCGGTGGTCGTCGGGCTGCATGTCGTGGCGGTGCACGAGACGCAGTTCTCCCTGACCGAGCTGATCAGTGGCTGGCACGGCATGTGGTCGTTCCTGTTCGGCGACCCGAAAACGAAAACGGCCGGCGCCTTCCCGCCTGATCTTTCCTGGAAGATAATCGGCCCGGCGCTCGGCCAGTGCGTGGTGACCTTCTCGATGGGCCTGCTCGGCACCACGTGCTCGATTCCGTTCGCCTTGGGCCTGGCGTTGCTCGGCGCGCGGACGACCTCGAAGAACGTCGTGGTCTACCAGATTGCACGCGGGCTGATGTCGTTCTTCCGGTCAGTCCCCGCCTTCGTCTGGGGGCTGATATTCGTGACGGCCGTTGGCCTCGGCCCGTTTGCCGGCGTGCTCGCGATCGTCGCTCACAACATGGGCGTCATGGGCAAGCTCTGGTCCGAGGCGATGGAAGAGGCCGACCAGGGACCGATCGAGGCGCTTCGCTCGGCCGGTGCCTCCGCGGCCCAGACGGCCACCCACGCCGTGCTGCCCTCGGTGATCCCGGAGTTCACCAGCCTGTTCCTGTACCGCGTCGACGTGAACGTCCGCGATTCCCTCACCCTCGGCGTCATCGGGGCGGGAGGCATCGGCTTCGTCCTCACCAACGCGATCCAGAATTTCCAGTTCAACGTCATGATGACCTACGTCCTCATGGTGATGGTGATGGTAATCGCGCTCGACTTGCTCAGCGCCTGGCTGCGGGGCCGCATCGCTCGGTGAGGCCGCTTGGCCAGGAGCCGGGTGTTACCCGCCAACCGGCTTGCTGGTGGCTGACCTGGGCAACGGACGTCGCGGCCACTCGATCGGCAGTATCACGTTGCGGTCGGCGGCCGCGCCTGCCCCGGCGCCGCCGTCCGGCGTGATCAGCTCGCGTACCTGCCAGTCGTTGGCGGCTAGCTCCCGGCCGAGCGCGGCCAGGTCGTCTGGGGTAGCCGAGCCGGTATATCTGGCCGGCGCGGCGCTGTCGACCACCGTGCAGCACAGGGCCAGGCCGTTGCCCGTCGCGACGAGCTCGATGATCCGCGCCTGCTGCGGCCAGTCGATGTGCGACGCCGTCGTCACCTGCCAGAATCCGCCTGGCATGCCGTCCGACCGCACCGCCGTCACCGCGTGCACGTGGGTATGGCCGTTCACCCACGCGACCACGCAGGGGTGCGACAGAAGCAGGTGACGCATCTCGTCGGCGATTATCCGCCGGTCGGCGCCAGGTGGCCGATGGTCATTAACCAGCGTCTCGAGCGGGTGGTGGCTGAACAGCACCACCGGCCGGCCCGCGCAGCCGCCGAGCTCACCTGCCAGCCAGCCGAACTGGGTCTCATCAAGCGAGCCCTGCCAGCCGCCGTGCTGATTGACGGTGTCGATCACCACGCACCGCACAGGCCCGCAGTCGAACGCGTAGTAGGCGGTGCCCGCATCGGCGTTGCGCTGGCTGTAGCCGTGCCCGGCCGGGCTGCCGGTCGTCGAAAAATGCTCCTTGACGTGGATCTCCCTGGTGACCGGGACTCTCGCCGGGTCAGCGGTGATCGCCAGGTTCCTGCCGCGGCTGAGTTCGTAGAGTGCTTCGGCATGGGCGCTTTCGAAGCCAGCGAGCGCCTGACCGGCATCCAGGTCGTCGGGCGGCGTCACGAACTTGACGTCGCCTACTCCGAAGTCGCGCAGCCAGCCGGTCGCCGGGACGGTGCCCTGCATCATGTTGTCGTGGTTGCCGTGCACGGCATACCAGGGCAGGCCGATGCCGGTCGCGCGAAACGGCCGCCTCGCAGCGGCAAGCAGGCCGGGCACCTCGGGGAACCCGTACCTGGTCCGGGGCAGGTCCCAGGCGCTGCCTTCCGGATGCCAGTACCGCTCGTCCTCCACCTCGGGACTGGCAACGCCCTCATAGGTGTCGAGGTTCCCCGAGTCGGGCAGCACCTGCTGGCCGTCGAGCAGGTCGATATAGGCGCGCAACTCGTTGCGCTGGCAGTTGTCGGTGGCGTCGCCGGTCACGATCGCGAAGTCGATCGGCGCGCCGGTGACCGGCGCCCGCTCGAGCCGGCGCACCGCCCTGACCATCGACTCGGCGACGTGGTAGGTGAACAGTTCCTGCGCCCGGTAGCAGCCGATAATGCCAACGGCCGCCCGGTGCGGAGAGTCGGGGTCGGAATACCGGTCGAGCAGTTCGGCCCTGGCTGGAGACTGGTGGTCCATCAGGTGCGTGTCAGACAGGTGGGCGATGATCATCACAGGCCGCGCTGAGCGGCGCCAGTCCCGGCGAGCACCGGAACCGTCAGCAGCAGCACCACCAAGCTCGTCGCGCACCACGTGCGGCTCGCGCTCGGCAGGCACCAGCATCCGGTAGCCGCCCGCCGCCGGCTCGCCGGGCACCAGCCTCCCGTGCAACGTCTCGCTGATGAACGGCCCCGCTAGGCCGCAGCAGCGCGTTCGGCTGCGGTCATGGCCGCGCCGACGATCCCCGCGTCGTTGAGCAGGGCAGCCGGCACGACGGGCGCGTGCAAGGAAAGTCGCGGCAGGAACTTCTCTGACTTCTTGCTGATGCCGCCGCCGATGATGATGAGGTCGGGCGACAGCAGCGCCTCCATCTTGTCCAGGTAGGCGTCAACCCGGCCGGCCCACTTGCCCCAGCTGAGGTCGTCGACCTCGCGTGCGTGCTCCGACGCGCGCTTCTCGGCGTCCTCACCGTGAATCTCGATGTGGCCGAACTCCGTGTTCGGGATCAGCACTCCGTCATAGAACAGGGCGCTACCGATACCGGTGCCAAGCGTAAGCAGCAGAACGGTGCCGTCGTGGCCGTGGCCGGCGCCGAACCTCATTTCGGCGATGCCGGCCGCGTCGGCGTCGTTGATCACGCTGACCGGCTGGCCGGCCGCCTTGCCAAGAAACTCAACGGCATTGACGCCAACCCAGGCCGGATCGAGGTTGGGCGCCGTGCGGATGACGCCGCGGGCGACGACGCCAGGAAAGGTAGTGCCGGCCGGGCCGCTCCAGTTGAACTTGCCGACCAGCGTCGCGATGACCTCGGCGACCGCGTCCGGGGTGGGCGGGTGCGGCGTCGGTAGCTTGATCCGTTCAGTCATCAGCTTGCCCGCGGTCACGTCAACAGGGGCCGCCTTGATCCCAGTGCCGCCGATGTCGATGCCGAGCACGTCAGTCATGCCAGTCCTCCGCCATTAGATTCCCCACCGTGCCTGCTGCAGCGCCGCCACGTCGGCCTCTGCGCCCTCGAGCTTGATGTTGGCCGCGCCGGTCCGGCCGAAGGTCCACATCAGTAGTTCCGCCGGCGCGCCGATCACGGTGACCACGGGCGTCCGGCCTCGCACCGTCATCCTGACGGCCTGCTTGCTGTCCGTGCGCTCCCTGATGTCGTCCCTGGCGAACTCGATCCCTACGGGCACCTTGCGGAGCATGAGCCTGGCCTGGGCAAGCAGGCCCCAGACCGCGTCGGTCAGCCCGTCGCCTAGCTCGCGAGGCTGCCAGCCTGGCTGTGCGCGCCTGACGTCCTCGTGGTGCACGAAGTACTCGGCGAAGTTGGCCTTGGCGTCCATTCCGGGGATGCCGAAGAATGACAACCGCGGCGGCCCGGTCCTGATGGTTTCCACCAGCTTCGGATATGGGACCCTGGCAATGAGATTCCGCTGGGCTCGCGCGGTATATCTGGCCATAGGCCCACCGAGAATGCCCACGGCCGCGTCCGGCCTGTGCTCGCGAAGCACCAGGTGCGCGGCGAGATCGGCGGTGCTCCAGCCTTCGCACAGCGTCGCTGCCTCTGGACCCGTCTTGTCGAGCAGCGCGCACAAAGCGGCGCGCTCATCTCGGGCATAGGTCACTACTCGATGGTAGCTAACGGTATGCCCGGGTGTCGGCGACAGTCCGCAGGTCGGGTCCGGGTACCGTAAAGGCCGACGATGGGCCCAGCGGAGGACGATGGCTAGCGAGAGCAGAGCGAGCGGCGAGGCGCGACGCGAACTTGTCGCGCTGCTGCTCGGCGGTGCCGTCGGGGCCGGGCTGGTGCTGCTCGGAACCAGGCAGCAGGTTGCCAGGGTCGTCGTCACCGCACCGCATCCGCTTCCTGTCACCGTGACGCCGGTGACCGCGCAGGATCTGCTCCCGGCCGCGGCCGCCCTGGCGGTCGCCGCGCTGGCCAGCCTGGCTGCGGTGCTCGCCACCCGCGGTCTGCTGCGCAGGATCACCGGGGTGATTACCGCGGCGCTCGGAGTCGGCGTCGCCATCACCGCCGCTGCCAGCCTGAAGGCCGCTGACGTGCTCGCCGCCGCCGGTCACGCTAATCTCTCGCCGGCGAACGGCGCTGGCGGCGGTATCGCGCCTGGGTCGACGACCGCAGGCGCTGACGGCGGGGCCGGGTCAGGCGCGCTGCCAGGGTTCCCCGCCCACGTCGAGTTCGCCGGATCGGCCTGGCGGGCGCTGATGCTGGCCGGCGCCGCGCTGATCATCATCGTCGGATGCGCGGTGATCGCCCGCGCTGGACGGCTCCCGGCGATGTCGAGCCGCTACGAACGGACAGCCAGGCCGGCCAATCCCCTCTCCACGAGCGCCCGGCCGGCCCGGCCGGTCTCACAGCCCGCGGTTAGAGGCACAGCGGCCTCGGTCGCCGCGAGCATGTGGGACTCGCTGAACGCAGGCGCCGATCCGACCGCGACACCAGGCGACGGCGGAGCTGACTGATACGCAGCGAAACCGGTTCGTATCGCTAAGCGACCGACCGCGCGGGGGCGGCGGCCAGCGACCAAACTCGCCTAGGTACGATCGGGGGCGCAAGCATCCCACCCCGAGGGGGCAGCAGACCACGTGAGCGTGCTCGATGACATTCTCGTGGATGTGCGCGCTGACCTTGCGGCACGGCAGCACACCGAACCGCTCGAGAAGCTGAAGGAAGCGGCGAGCCGGGCACAGTCTCCCCGCGACGTGAAGGCAGCGCTGCGAACCGACGGCGTCGCCGTGATAGCCGAGGTCAAGCGCGCCAGCCCGTCCAAGGGTGCGCTGGCGGCGATCGCCGATCCCGCCGCTCTGGCCACCGACTACGAGGCCGGTGGCGCCAGGGTGATCAGCGTGCTGACCGAAGCCAGGCGCTTCGGCGGCAGCCTTGAGGATCTGGCGGCGGTACGTGACGTGGTGAACGTGCCGCTGCTGCGCAAGGACTTCGTGATCAGCTCTTATCAGCTGTGGGAGGCCAGAGCGCACGGCGCTGACATGGTGCTGCTGATCGTTGCCGCGCTCGAGCAGAACGCGCTGGTCTCGCTGGTCGAGCGGGCGCGCTCGATCGGGCTTGTGCCGCTGGTCGAGGTGCACGAGGAGGCCGAACTCGGCCGGGCAATCGACGCGGGCGCCGACGTGATCGGCGTCAACGCGCGCAGCCTTGCCACCCTGGCGGTGGACAGGTCGATCTTCGCGAGGCTAGCGCCGCGGATCCCCGATGATGTGATCAAGATTGCCGAGTCCGGCGTGCGCGGCCCGCACGACCTGCTCGCCTACGCCGCCGCGGGCGCCGACGCCGTGCTAGTCGGCGAGAGCCTGGTGGTCGGCAGGGATCCAAGGTCGGCGGTCGCCGACCTCGTCGCCGCTGGCTCGCACCCGGCGCTGCGATCAGACCGAGGAGGAAGTTCTTGACCACCACGCCGACCTCGACGTCGGCTGACCGGCTTCCTGACGCGCCAGGCCACTTCGGCCCGTTCGGCGGGCGGCTGGCACCCGAAGCGCTGATGTCCGCCCTTGAAGAACTCACCACGGCCTACGAGTCGGCCAAGGCCGACCCGGAGTTCCAGGCCGAGCTGGCCAGGCTGCAGCGTGAGTACGCGGGCAGGCCGACGCTGCTTACCGAGCTGCCGAGGTTCGCCGAGCACGCCGGCTGCCGCGTCTTCGCCAAGCGCGAGGACCTGACCCACACCGGGTCCCACAAGATCAACAACGTCCTTGGCCAGGCGCTGCTCACCAAGCGGATGGGCAAGACCCGGCTGATCGCCGAAACCGGCGCCGGGCAGCACGGGGTCGCGGCGGCGACCGCTGCCGCGCTGCTCGGCCTCGACTGCGTGGTCTACATGGGCAGCGAGGACACCAAGAGGCAGGCGCTCAATGTCGCCAGGATGAGGATGCTTGGCGCGGAAGTCGTGCCGGTCTCGATCGGCAGCAAGACGCTCAAGGACGCGATCAATGAGACGTTCAGGGACTGGGTGGCCAGCGTCGAGCACACGCACTACTGCATCGGGTCGGTGATGGGGCCGCATCCTTTCCCGACGATGGTGCGGGACTTCCAGCGGATCATCGGCGTCGAGGCCAGGGAGCAGGTGCGGGCCAAGACCGGTGCGCTGCCCGACGCGGTGATCGCGTGCGTCGGCGGCGGATCGAACGCGATCGGGGCGTTCCACGCGTTTATCGGGGATCCGACGGTGCGGCTGATCGGCTGCGAGGCCGGCGGCGACGGGCTTGAGACGGGCAGGCACGCGGCAACGATCTCCGGCGGATCGCCAGGGTTCATCCACGGCATGCGCACCTACCTGATGCAAGACGGCGACGGCCAGACGCTGCCAACGCACTCAATCTCGGCCGGGCTCGACTACCCGGGCGTCGGCCCCGAGCACTCCTTCCTGTACGAGACCGGCAGGGCAAGCTACCGCGCGATCACTGACGCCGACGCGATGTCCGCGTTCTCGCTGCTGTGCAGGACCGAGGGCATCATTCCTGCTATCGAGTCAGCCCATGCGCTGGCCGGCGCGCTCGAGGTCGGCCGGGAGCTTGGCCCGGACGCCGTGCTCGTTGTCTGCCTGTCAGGCCGAGGCGACAAGGACGTTGACATCGCCGGGCGGTGGTTCGGCCACCTGAGCGAGGAGCCGGGCGCGTGACCGAGACCAGCGCACGCCAGGCCACGAGCAAGGTCGCTGCCGCTTTCGCCAAGGCGGCCGCCGAGCGGCGGGCGGCGCTCGTCGGCTATCTGCCCGCCGGGTTTCCTTCGGTCGACGCCGCGGCTGACGCCGCCACCGCGATGGTCAACGCTGGCGTCGACGTGGTGGAGATCGGCCTGCCGTACTCAGACCCGCTGATGGATGGCCCGGTGATCCAGGAGGCCGTGCACCGGGCTCTGGAAGGCGGCGTGCACGTCACCGACGTTCTTCGCACCGTCGAGGTGGTCGCGGCCACCGGGTCGCCCGTGCTGGTGATGACGTACTGGAACCCGATCGATCACTACGGTGTCGACTCGTTCGCCAGGGACCTGGCGCGCGCGGGCGGCAGCGGCATGATCACGCCTGATCTGCCGCCAGAAGAGGCAGCAGGCTGGCTCGAAGCCGCCAGGATTCACGACCTCGATCCGGTTTTCCTGGTGGCACCGAGTTCGTCGCACGATCGGATCGCGCTGATCTCGTCGGTCTGCCGCGGCTTCGTGTACGCCGCGTCTGTGATGGGGATCACCGGAGCCAGGGCCAGCGTGGGCCAGGCCGCGGCCGGACTTGTCGCCAGGGTCAGGCAGCACACCACGCTGCCGGTCGCGGTCGGGCTAGGGGTCAGCACTGGGGTTCAGGCGGCCCAGGTCGCGGGGTTCGCCGACGGCGTGATTGTCGGCTCGGCGTTCGTCAAGCGGCTGCTCGACGCCGCCGACCCTGTAGCCGGGCGGGAGGCGGTCAGTGAGCTTGCCGCCGAGCTAGCCGCCGGCGTGCGCGGCGCTTCTGCGTGACACCAAGGAAACACAGAATTTACCCGCCGGTAATTAAAGTGGCTGGTCACGTATGATGTGCTTATGTGGCTTAGCTGATAGCTGAGCATGGTGGTGGGCCAGAGTCGTCCCGCGGTTGCTTTCGCGGCGCGTGTACCGCGCACCGTGAACCGATCGAGACGACAGGAGAGCTGATGGCCCCACCCCAAAATTCGGAACAGTGCTATTCGCAACAGTGCTATTCGCAACAGGGCTCTTCGCAACAGTGCTCGCCCACTGACCAGAGCGGCCTCTACGACCCACGTTACGAGCATGACGCCTGTGGTGTCGGCCTGGTCGCTGACCTGTCAGGCAGGCGCGGGCACGACACCGTCGCCAAGGCGCTCACGGTACTTGCCAACCTGGATCACCGGGGCGCGAAGGGCAGCGACCCGCAGACGGGGGACGGGGCCGGGATCCTCACTCAGATCCCTGACGAGTTCTTCAGGGACGTCTGCGACTTCGCGCTGCCCCCGCTCGGGTACTACGCGGCCGGCCTTGTCTTCCTTCCCGGCGACGAGACGGCGGAGGCTCAGGTTCGCCGGATCGAGCAGATCGCGGCGGCCGAACATCTGGTCGTGCTCGGCTGGCGAGCCGTGCCGCATGACCCCGCTGCCTGCGGCACCGGAGCCAGAGCTAATTTTCCGGACCTTATGCAGTTGTTCGTGAGCGGAGCGGCCGGAGAGCACGGCCTGGATCTCGACCGGCGCGCGTACTGCCTGCGCAAGCGGGCTGAGCACGAGACCGCCGCCTACATCGTGACGCTGTCGTCGGCCACGATCGGGTACAAGGGAATGCTCACCGCGCTGCAGCTTGAGCGGTTCTTTCCCGACCTGACTGACCCCAGGTACACGTCGGCGATCGCGCTGGCGCACTCGCGGTTCTCAACCAACACGTTCCCTTCGTGGCCGCTCGCGCACCCGTTCAGGTTCATCGCGCACAACGGCGAGATCAACACCGTCCGCGGCAACAGGAACTGGTTCCGTGCTCGCGAGGCGATGCTCGCGACCGACCTCATCCCGCACGGCGCTGACAGCGCTGGCGACGTCGCCGGCATCGAGCGGCTGCTGCCGATTCTCGATGAGACCGCGAGCGACTCGGCGAGCTTCGACGCCTGCCTTGAGCTGCTCTGCCTGACCGGAAGGTCGCTGCCGCACGCCGTGCTGATGATGATCCCGCAAGCCTGGGAGAACGACCAGCGCATGCCCGCCGGCCTGCGCGCTTTCTACCGGTTCCACGCTTCGCTGATGGAGCCGTGGGACGGTCCTGCGCTGATCGCGTTCACCGACGGGACGCTGGCCGGCGCCGTGCTCGACCGAAACGGGCTGCGGCCTGGCAGGTACTGGGTGACCGATGACGGCCTGGTCGTGCTGGCCAGCGAGGTCGGCGTGCTCGACATCGATCCGGCCAGGATCGTGCGCAAGGGCAGGCTGCAGCCAGGCAAGATCTTCCTGGTCGACACGGCGGCCGGCCGGATCGTCGAGGACGACGAGGTCAAGGCGGAACTTGCGGCCGAGCACCCGTACGACAACTGGCTGCATGCCGGCCTGCTGCACCTCGACGACTTGCCTGACCGAGATCGCGAGCTGCCTGATAGCGCCGAGCTCGCCGCCCAGCAGCGGCTGTTCGGCTACACGGAAGAGGATCGCAGGGTCCTGCTCGGCCCGATGGCGACGTCAGGCGCCGAGCCGATCGGCTCGATGGGCGACGACACGCCGCTGGCCGCGCTTTCCGATCGGCCCAGACTCATATTCGACTACTTCGCTCAGCAGTTCGCGCAGGTGACCAACCCGCCGCTGGACGCCATCAGGGAAGAAGTCGTCACCTCGCTGTCCTCGGCAACCGGCCCCGAGTACAACATCCTCGCGCCAGGGCCGGCGTCGTGCCGGCAGATCGTCCTGCCGTACCCGGTGATCAGCGAGACCGACCTGGCCAAGATCATCCACATCAACGAGGACAGGGACCTGCCCGGCTTCGCCGCGCACGTGGTCGACGGGCGGTACCTGGCGTCCGGCGGCGGCCGTGCCCTGCGGGCGCGGCTGGCCGAGATCTGCGCGGAAGTCACCGAGGCGATCCGAGGCGGCGCGAAGATCATCGTGCTATCGGACAGGAACGCGGCCGCGGGCCTCTGGGCGCCGATTCCCTCGCTGCTGCTGACCGGCGCCGTGCATCACCACCTGATTTCCGAGCGGAACAGGACCAGGGTCGGGCTGATCGTTGAGGCTGGCGACGTGCGCCAGCCGCACCACGTCGCGCTGCTGATCGGTTACGGCGCGGCGGCGGTCTGTCCCTACCTTGCCATCGAGACCGTGCAGGACATGGCCCGGTCGTCCCTGCTCGACGGCGTGAGCGGCCGCAAGGCGGCGGCCAACCTGATCAAGGCGCTTGGCAAGGGCCTGATGAAGATCATGTCCAAGATGGGGGTCTCGACGGTCGCCTCGTACACCGGCGCGCAGATCTTCGAGGCCATCGGGCTCGGCTCTGAGGTCATCGACGATTGCTTCGCAGGGACCTCGTCGCGGCTCGGCGGCATCGGCTACGACCAGCTTGCCCGCGGCGTTTCGGCGCGGCTGGCTGCCGCTTACCCGGCGCGGCCCGGCGGGCAGGGGCCCTTGCGGCTTGAGTCGGGCGGTGAGTATGCCTGGCGCCGGGATGGGGTGCCGCACCTGTTCAGCCCTGAGGCAGTGTTCCGGCTGCAGCACGCGACCAGGTCTGGCCAGCAGGCGATATTCAGGCAGTACAGCAAGGAGATCGACGATCAGTCGGCGCGGCGGATGACGCTGCGCGGGCTTCTGGCTATCAGGGGTATCGACGAAACTAGTGTGCCGGCGGGGGGTCCTGGGGGGTCGTCCCCCCTGGCCAACACTGCGCGGGAGCCGGTGCCGATTGACGAGGTCGAACCGGTCAGCGAGATCGTCAAGCGATTCTGCACCGGGGCGATGTCGTACGGCTCGCTGTCCGCCGAGGCGCATCAGACGCTGGCGATCGCGATGAACAGGCTCGGCGGCCGGTCGAACTCGGGCGAAGGGGGCGAGGACGCCGACAGGTACGCCGTCGACGGCAACGGCGACCTGCGCAGGTCGGCGATCAAGCAGGTGGCTAGCGGCCGGTTCGGGGTGACCAGCGAGTACCTGGTCAACGCCGACGACTTGCAGATCAAGATGTCACAAGGGGCCAAGCCAGGGGAGGGCGGTCAGCTTCCGGCGCACAAGGTCTACCCGTGGATCGCCAAGACCAGGCACTCGACGCCAGGGGTTGGCTTGATCTCGCCGCCGCCTCACCACGACATCTACTCGATCGAGGACCTGGCCCAGCTGATCAGCGACCTGAAGAACGCCAACCCGGCGGCCAGGATCTCGGTCAAGCTGGTCGCCGAGGTCGGGGTTGGCACGATCGCTGCCGGGGTGGCCAAGGCACACAGCGACGTGATCTTGATCTCGGGTCACGACGGCGGCACCGGGGCGGCTCCGCTGACGAGCATCAAGCACGCTGGAGCGCCGTGGGAGCTGGGCCTCGCCGAGACCCAGCAGACGCTGCTGCGCAACGGGCTTCGTGACCGGGTCATCGTCCAGGTCGACGGGCAGCTCAAGACCGGCAGGGACGTGATCGTGGCGGCGCTGCTCGGCGCGGAGGAGTTCGGCTTCGCCACCGCGCCGCTCGTGGTGTCCGGCTGCGTGATGATGCGGGCGTGCCACCAGGACACCTGCCCGGTTGGTGTGGCGACTCAGAACCCTGAGCTGCGGCGCAAGTTCAGCGGCCAGCCGGACTTCGTCGTCAACTTCTTCGAGTTCGTGGCGCAGGAGGTGCGCGAGTACCTGGCCAGGCTCGGGTTCCGCAGTCTGGCCGAGGCCGTCGGGCAGGCTGAGCTGCTCACGCCGGTCGCCCCTACCGGTGACCCGGCCGGGTCCTACCTGGACTTGTCGCCGCTGCTGCACGTGCCAGCGCTACCGCCTGGTGCCGCCCGCAGGCGCATCAGGGACCAGCGGCATGGCCTTGACGAGGTGCTCGACCAGACGCTGATCCAGCTGGCCGAGGGCGCGCTCGAGGAGGGCAGGCAGGTGCAGCTTGACCTGCCGGTCAGGAACGTCAACAGGACCGTCGGCACAATGCTCGGCTACGAGGTGACCAGGCGGTGGGGCGGCGAGGGCTTGCCTGACAACACGATCGTGGTCGGGTTGCGCGGGTCAGCAGGCCAGTCGCTAGGCGCGTTCCTGCCTCGGGGCATCACGATCAGGCTCAGCGGCGACGCCAACGACTACGTCGGCAAGGGCATATCGGGCGGGCGGATCATCGTGGTGCCAGACCCGGCCGCCACGTTCGCCGCCCACCAGCAGATCATCGCGGGCAACGTCATCGGCTACGGCGCCACCAGCGGAGAAATGTACTTCCGCGGGGTCGTCGGGGAGCGGTTCTGCGTGCGCAACTCCGGCGCGGTCGCGGTCGCCGAGGGCGCTGGCGACCACGGCTGCGAGTACATGACCGGCGGTCGCGTGGCAGTGCTCGGGCCGGTCGGCAGGAACTTCGGTGCAGGTATGTCCGGAGGCATCGCCTACCTGCTCGACGCCGACGCGAGCCTGGTCAACACCGAGATGGCCGACCTGGAGGCGCTGAGCGAGGCTGACGCCGGGTTCCTGCACGACCTGGTTGGCCGCTATCACGCCAGCACGTGCTCGCCGGTGGCAGCGGCCCTGCTCGATGACTGGGCGAACGCGGTCGTCAGGTTCAAGCGGGTCATGCCTAGGGACTACAAGCGAGTGCTCGCCGCGACCAGGCGAGCAGAGCGGGACGGCCTGGACGTGGCCGAGGCGGTCATGGCGGCGGTGCGGTCATGACGACACCGCGGCGCACGGCGGCCAGGCGGCCGGTCGACGTCAGGATTCAGGACTGGCGCGAGGTCTACCTGGAGTTCGGATCGGCGGAGCTTGAGCGCCAGGCTGGGCGGTGCATGGACTGCGGCATACCGTTCTGCCACGACGGCTGTCCGCTCGGCAACCTGATCCCTGAGTGGAACGACCTGGTGCGGGGACAGCACTGGCGGGACGCTGCCGCGCGGTTGCATGCGACCAACAACTTCCCCGAGTTCACCGGCAGGCTCTGCCCGGCGCCGTGCGAGTCGGCCTGCGTGCTCGGCATCAACTCAGATCCGGTCGCGATCAAGCAAGTCGAGGTCGAGATCGCCGACCGGGCGTTCGCAGAGGGCTGGGTGGTTGCTGAGCCACCCGGCCAGGTCGCGGTCGCCGCTGGCCAGCCCGTCGCCGTGGTCGGGTCGGGACCTGCTGGGCTGGCCGCGGCCCAGCAGCTCACCAGGGCTGGCCACGCGGTGACCGT
>Ga0126371_10000903_pt1 | contig 24815 bp, 23 predicted proteins | sample PanSoiMetaPlot_4_FD_110145 | JGI IMG/M metagenome (GOLD analysis project Ga0126371, IMG submission 110145) | Tropical forest soil microbial communities from Panama - MetaG Plot_4 | ecosystem: Environmental > Terrestrial > Soil > Tropical forest > Bulk soil | place: Panama | collected 2016-02-17 | reverse complement strand
GCTTGCCAAGATGGAAAAATTCATACCAGCAACCGTGACATTCACTGGAACCTGCACGGAATACGTTCTTGTGGACGGATTCACCGGGTTGACGCTGAAAGGCGTGAACGGCGCCACCATTCAGCAACCAGCCACACAACCGCCAACCAGTCCCTCCTTCGTATTATCTGTGAAGGCTTCACGAAGTATTACCTTTTCTGGATTCGCCGTCCACTCGCAGCCGACCGTTACTTCGAGCATCGGAATTGGAGGTGGCAGCACAGATGTTCTGCTCAGCGACATAACTGCGGACGGGTCCTGGGGAGTTTGGGTCTATGAGGCGAGCCAGGTGTGGCTTGTGCGGATGAAGGTTAACCTGACATCCGGATTTGCCGCTGTTTCAGCTTTCGATAAATCCGACGTTCACATCGTGAACGGCCTGCTGCATCGACCGGCGAACGGCAACTTCAATGCCGGCCTTTTGGTCAGTTCGGGCCACGTCACCATGCAGGGAATTACGATTCGTGACATGCAACAGGGGATAAACATTAACGCGAGCGGGAGCGTTGACTTGGTTAATTTTGACTCTTCGGCCTCTAGTGTTGACGTCATCATTGACAACCCATCGGGCACAAACTCTAACGGCGCGATTGTGACTGATGGCTCATCGCTCAACGTGGAGAGCGCCAGACTTCTCATAACGAACGCTGGTCAACCGGGAGGAGGCGATACGGGAGGAGTTTTAGTTAACAACGGATCGACTCTCAACGCAGGCTCTGACCTGGTTGTCTCCGGCAGTCAGAATCAGGGCGTCGTCGTGAGCAATAACTCCCACGCGGAACTCGGTGGCTCCAGTATTACAGGTAGTGCTCATGGAGGGTTAGTCGTCGTGAACCTCTCCACTGCCACCGCGGACCCGAGCAATCCGTTGACAGTTATCGGCTCAAATGGAACCGATCTGTTCTGCGATTCCAGCTCACAAATTGCCGGGACGCTGAACATTGCAAACGCTAGTGTTGTAAATTGCAAGAACCTGTTGCCAGGAACATACAAGAGTTTGCCCTAGCTAGCTGGATGCCGGGTGCCGATGCACCACTCAAGCCTGATTTTGGCTTGAGTGGTGCAGTCCAGATACATAGATCGTCCACCTCAAGATCACTTAAAGGTTCATAAGGCTTTTTCGGAGGCGCAGAATGAGGAGGTTCACCAGTGTGGATACTGTGTGCTCCCGCAAAATCCAACAATTCAGCGACATATTGTTGTGGGATTAGGCTCCCGAGTCCTGCACTGTATTCAAGTCTCACCGGTAATGGCTTTCCGTCTGCCCCAGTCATAGGCTTTCCATCAGGTGCCGTGACAGGAAGGGCTGGAGAGTAAGGGACTATTTTTCTGTCTGACCCAACTGCTTCGATTGCGCGCAGCTCGATTGAATCCGCTACACCGATAACACAGCCACTATCAGTAAATACCGGCCACTATTTCCATGATTTATTAGCATATTGACGAGATAGGTCCCTCGCAAGGCACCTGAAACGTCTTCCTCTACTGGCTCCAATGAAGCAATAATCACATGAGTAGTAACCTCCCGAAAATCCCTCATAGGATGTCCGATCGTGAAGATATGATCGCCACTTCGCAACCTAAATGTGCGAGGGCATAGGGTCCCTGGATGCCTATTTTCGATAAATGTCTCGCCATTGGGAGGCGTGGAGATCATGCGAGAGATGGGAGTAAAGGGATTGCCGCCAGGATTCAGAACCGCTAGGTCATGCTCTGCATCTTGAGCGGGTGCCCCATTCAAGCCTGATATTGGCTTGAGTGGGGTTTTATTCGCCTTCCCGATCTTGAAGGAAGACTCGCCGCTACACCATCAAAACCATCCCCCGGACGGCACGAAGCCTTTGATGCGCAGATATGTGACGAGATTGCCGTAATGCAGGGCGAGTCAACGAGCTTTTGAGGGCCGCCATGATCTCGGCCTTGAGTTGCCTTGGAGGGGTTGTCGCGGCAACCAGTGCTCTCAATACTCGAATAGGTCGCGCCCAGCTATGACCGGTCCGTCGTAGTACTTCTGGATACCCTTCGTGAAGCTGCTTGCGTCTGTTGGGACGTCTTCGTCGGGAGTGAAATGGGTCAGTACGACAGACTTGACGTGGGCCGCTGCGGCCATCTTGCCGACCGCTTCTGGCGTCAGATGTTCCAGCTCGAGGTGAGCGCGGAAGGCGTCCGCCTGTGGCTTCGTCATCTTACCAGTGAAGGTCTTCATCATGGTCTCGATGTCTTCGATCTCGGTCACCAGGACATCCGCACCTTCGGCCAGCTTGGTCACAGCCTCGCTTGGGCCAGTGTCGCCCGTGAAGACGACCGACCGGTCTGGCGTGTCGAAGCGATAGGAGTAGGACCTGTCCTTGCCGTAGGTGGGGGAGGAGGACGGCTTATGAAAATGCGTATTCTCGGTCGCCGTCACCCGGACGCGGTCGTCGGTATAGACCAGGCCGTCATGGTCGATGTCATGGGCCTGGAACCGGCCTTTTGCCGGAAATATCGGCATTCCCGCGCTGAAGATACGCTCCGCGACGCTAAGATAGTCGAGCGCAGCTTGCACCAGGAAGGTTGTAGATGGGGGACCGTAGATCTGCACCGGCGGGGCGGAGGCAGCATTGCGCTGATAGTCCTCGGCCCAGTCGAACGAGATGAGGGCTCCGAGGTCCGCATTGTGGTCGATGTGGTGGTGCGTGATGAAGATGTAACGCACGTCGGCGGGCTCGAAGCCAGCCATGACCAGTTGTCGTGCGACGCCGTTGCCGGCGTCGATGAGGTATGGTCTTCCATCGACAATCAACAGATTGGCAGGCTGGGACCGTAACGCGCGTGGAATCGGGCCGGCTGCCGTGCCGAGCAGAATGAGGCGCGTCGTGTGATTGGCGGCCGCGACCGGCGTCGCTTGAGCCGGATCCTGTGCCGCGTGGCCAGCAGTGACGAATGCGCCGGCGAGCAGCAGGCTTACACACGAAGAGCCAGTCTTAATCCTCATAATGCATCCCTCCTAACTGCTTGTGGGGCCTCGTTTGGTGCGCAGTCGTCGCAATCTTCGCCATTTGAGTAGTGTGGCCGACTTATGTCAAGTGTGTTAGTGCACTCACGCGCTGCCTGCAATTTGGATGTTTTAGGTCTACGCCTCATGATCATGGGCTAAGGCCCGCCCATGCTGCGCGGGTGCCCGATCCTTTCGCCGGGTGCCGGGTGCTCCATGTCTCGCAGAGACATGGGATCATTCAACTCAAGCTGAGTCCCGAAGTTAACGATGGAATATCAGCCATCGATGAAATACTCGCGCAATGGAAGTACTCTCTGATGGAGAATCCGGCTGATAACGACTTTGTCGCCCACAAGCCTGTAGAAAACGATGTGCCTTCCCTGCTCCAGGCGGCGTAAACCACGCCCTAACGGATCGCATGTCCGTCCTATCCCCGGAGTTTTGCCGATGAGCTCACAGCCCTCATAAAAAGCGTCGCGATACTTCTGCGCCTGCTCTATGCCCCACCTGTCGAGCGTATACGAGATGATGACCAACAGATCTTCTAAGGCCTTGTTCGATAGACGGTATGCGCTCAAGCACTGCGTCTTTCGTTATGGTCTTGCGACGCGTGTTGACGGATCAACTCGTCTACGCGCTCCCATGGATCGCCCTCATAAATCCCGCTGTCAAACCCTTCCTGAATCGCTGCGCGTAGAGACTCGACTTTTGCTTTGTCCTCTTCCTCTGATTGGCGCAGTGCGCGAATCGCCGCCCGGATGACATCGCTGGCATTCGCGTATTGGCCGCTCCTGATGCTCGCTTCGACATACTTATCGAGTTCATCTGTCAGGCTGACGTTGCGGGTAGGCATATTCCATGCTCCTGAAGAAATGTTATACCTCATTGGCAAACTTTGCCATACCCACTTGCTTTGCGCAGACGAGAAAAATCCTTGTCAAGTCCTTTTAGCAATTCAATAGATAAGCTAAATAATATCAGTAACATGAAGTGCTGACCTTCCATTCGAAATTACCTGCAAGCCTGTTATAATTACCGTGGAAGCACAGAAAGGCATGGCTCACGGGCCATGCCTTTTTACTTGCATCCGTAAACTGCTGAAAACAAAGGATCCCCGTATAGAATGCGCACTGTAAACGATTGAAACTAAAAGATCTTCGTACAAAATGAGGGGAGGGGTAGCTACCTCGCCTTCCCTGCCCACTTAGACCACATCTGCGGATCGGCCAGCATCTTGATGTAGACGCCGCCCACAACGGAACGGGCCTGAAAGCCGACCTGTCTGCCGTCGGTCGTCTCGAACCAGTCGCTCAACGGAACGCGCGTCGGCGATTCGGTCATGTATTTATGGAGCGGATCGGTGAGCGCGACGAAGTCGCTCTGCTTGCTGCTCAGGGTTGCGGTCCAGACGATCCAGTCGAGCTTGGTATAGGTTTTGCGGTTGTCGAGTGGCAGGCCAAAGGCGTTCTGGTGCTTCATGTAGAAGGCCAGCTCGGTATTGACGATCTCGGGCGAAAACAGATGCAGCCCGAGCACGCGGTCCCAGACCAGGTTGTACTTCTGGCTCCAGGTGCCCGGCTGATCGAAGGCCAGCTTGTAGTGATCGCCGTCGAGGGCCATGTCGTTCCACTTGGCGGCCATCTGCTCGGCGAGTTTGCGGTACTCGGCTGCTTCCTGCTTCTTGCCGAGACGGTCGGCAAGCTGCGCATAGCTGCCGAGCGCCTCAATGGCCTTAATCGAGAGATTGGTGTTGTGCGGCAGGTGTCCGGCGAAATCGTCGGTACTGAGCTGGTTCTCAGGATCGAGGCCCTTTGCCTTGAGATATTCGGCCCATTTTGTCAGCAAAGGCCAGTATTTTTGCGCAAAATCGCCTGAATTTTGCGCATGGGCAAGCGCGTTCGTCAGGATGATGAGGTTGCCGCTCTCTTCCACCGGCATCTGGTCTTCCTCAGTGCGCTCGCCGCCACCGTAGACCTGTCCATCGGCCAGCGGATAGGTGCCGAGATCGTGCGGCGCAAAGGGCCAGCGCCAGCGAGCCAGACTGGCATAGGCGAACATCGGCTCAAGCTGCGCCTGAAGCAGTGCAGGGTTGAGCAACAGGAAGAACGGCGCAGATGGATAAGTAACATCGACGGTATCGATACAGCCATTGCTGAAGTTCTCTTTCGAGAAGAGCATCGGCGTGCCATCCACATCGGCGACGAGCTTGTGCGCAGCGATGGTCTGCTGATAAGCAAGGGTCGCCAGTTGCGCGTAGTGCGAGCCGCCTTCATGCTCCAGATCGGAGACCAGCTCTTTGTCGAAGGCTTCAGCGCGCTGGCGCAGCGACGGCTCATCGGCTTCGGCTTTCTGCAACATCTCTGCCGTGGTCATGCCGTTGCGACGCCAGTAGGCACGCAGGCGGCGATTGAGGTATTCGATGGAGTAGATATCGTCATACGCCAGCAGCACCCGGCGCGAAACCGGAGCGCTGCCAACGCCGCCCAGATCGAAGCGCACAGCCAGCAGTGGCAGGCCATGCTTCACCGCGCGTGGCATGTCAAGATCGTCGCTTGCTGGAAGCGACCCGTCCTTGGCGAACTGCTCGCGGGCTTCGTAGCTGCTGGCTGCGGTGTCCACACCGGGCTGCGGCGGGACGGCCAGATAGAGCCAGCCCCAATCGATACGCAAATTGTCACCTGACTTGGCAAGCACAGGCTGCGCGTTGGTTCCCACGCGGAGGGCCTGCATGTCGCCCACGCGCTCGCGCCCCCAGACGACCGTGTCGTCACCGGTGTTCGACGCTAGCTGCGATGTGGCATCGAAATAGAGCGAAGTGGCGTGCGGCTGTCCATCTATCGAACGCACGTCCCAACTCACATAAGTCACCGGGCGCGAGAGCACGTCGAGGTCCTGCGGTAATGCGGGCGTGAAGAAGGTCAGAGTCAGGTGGATTCCGGCGCCTTCAAAGTCGTAGATGGTACGAGTTGGCCAGATCGCGCGCGAAGCCTGCTTGAGCACAGGAATATCTCTTTCGTCGCCGATAAAGCGGAACGTTTTTCCATCAACCCGCACGAGCCCGGTCATCTGCTGGCGAGTTCCCGTCCAGTGACGTGTAGGGCCTGAGGTCAGTTCATCGTCGAATGACCAGACGCTGAAGTAGGGGTCGTGCAGCACAAGCGGGGTAGCGGGAGTGCGGACGGTCACAGGCTCTTGCGCTGGAGCAAGTTGAGCAGTCAGGGACAACAGGATTGAAGCGCAGCAAAACTTCAGCGTGGCAGGCCGGGAGCGGAAAGATGGCATTCCCTCTTATTACATATTCAGGAGGCGGTGTAAACGCTTCCATGCGGAGGTTAAATGTGTCATCCTGAGCAACGTGAAGAATCTGCTTTTGATGCGCTCTGGCCTTACTCACCCAGCAGGGAAAACAGATCCTTTACTTCGTTCAGGATGACAATCGTGTAAATCTAACCATTTTAGTTCTTGCCTGCCAGTTGCTGTGCCTGAAGTGTTACCAGACTACTCAAGTCAGCCTTCTCCAAACCGTGCACGGTTTTGTTGAACTCGTCGACTTTGCTTGACCAGTTCATCGAGCAGAACTTCGGCCCGCACATGGAGCAGAAGGCGGCTTCCTTGTAGTAGTCGTCGGGCAGAGTCTCGTCGTGCATCGAGCGCGCCGTTTCCGGATCGAGCGAAAGAGCGAACTGCTTCTCCCAGTCGAAGGTGTAGCGGGCGTAGCTGATAGCGTCGTCGCGATCGCGCGCCCCGGGGCGATGGCGGGCAACGTCGGCGGCGTGGGCGGCGATTTTGTAGGCGATCATGCCGTCCTTCACGTCTTTTTCATTAGGCAGGCCGAGATGTTCCTTTGGCGTGACGTAGCAAAGCATGGACGCGCCGTGCCAGCCGATCATAGCTGCTCCGATGGCTGAGGTGATGTGGTCATAGCCGGGTGCGATGTCGGTGACGAGCGGTCCTAATGTGTAGAAAGGCGCCCCGAAGCAGTACTCGATTTCCTTGTCGACCTGCTCCTTGATCTTGTCGAGCGGCACGTGGCCGGGACCTTCGATCATGACCTGCACGTCGCTCTCCCATGCTTTGGCAGTAAGTTCGCCCAGTGTTTTCAACTCGGCGAACTGCGCTTCGTCGGAGGCGTCGGCAACGCATCCGGGGCGCAGGCCATCACCGAGCGAGAAGCTGACATCATACTTCGCCATGACCTTAACGATGCGGTCGAAGTGCTCATAGAGAAAGTTCTGCTTGTGGTGGTGTGTCATCCACTGGGCAAGGATCGCGCCACCGCGGCTGACGATGCCGGTAATGCGCTTTGCCACCATCGGGACATATTGAATGAGCACGCCAGCGTGGACAGTGAAGTAGTCCACCCCCTGCTGCGCCTGTTCTTCAATGACTTCGAGATAGACATCAATATTCAGGTCTTCGAGTTTCTTGACGCGATTGAGCGCTTCATAGATCGGCACTGTTCCGATGGGGACAGGGGAGTGGCGCAGGATGGCTTCGCGAATTTCGGGGATGCTGCCACCCGTCGACAGGTCCATTACAGTGTCCGCGCCGAATTGGACGGCCATGTGCAGCTTGCGCAGTTCCTCGTCAATGTTCGAGGTCACGGCTGAGTTGCCGATGTTCGCATTAACCTTGCATTTTGAGGCGACGCCGATTGCCATCGGTTCCAGTTCTGGGTGGTTGATGTTGGCGGGGATGATGAGACGGCCTGCGGCGATTTCGCTGCGGATGAGTTCGGCCGGAAGATTTTCGCGTTTTGCGACAAACTCCATCTCTTCGGTGATTCTGCCCTGTCGCGCAAAGTGCATCTGCGAGACATTCGTGTCACCCGTCCGCGCAACTTCGGCCTTGCGTTTGGCAATCCATTCCGCCCGGGGCTTCAGAATTTCCTGTGTTACGTTCACTTCTGAATCGCTGTGAAGAGTGCTGTTGCCGTTGCCGCTCATATCTACCCTCGCAGATGAAAAATGGATAATTTCGTAGTTAGATGATGGATAAATGCAGGATAAATCCTGAAGGAGATTATAAACTTCCGGAAACGCCAGACTTTGGTTCAAAGGGATTCATCCCACCCACATCTCTTCGAGACGTGGGTGCACCCTTACTTGCAGACTGGCAGTAGAATAATTGCAATCATGCAAAAAACGAACCAGGGCACGCGCATCGGCATTGCTATCGTCGTCATTCTTGGGGCCATCATTTATCTGGCAATCAGCGGAGTGCAGGCCAACAAGAGCTACTACGTCACGATTCAGGAATTGCAGGGGATGGGCAACAAGGCCTATACGCGCCACCTGCGCGTTGCTGGGAACGTGCAACCCGGTTCGATCCAGCACAAAGGGTCGGATGCAGATTTTGTGCTGGTCGAGAATGATCGCACTTTGCACGTTTCCTACAATGGCGACGAGCCGCCGCCGGACACCTTCAAGGACAACGCTCAGGCGCTTGCCATCGGCACGTATGGCCACGATGGGGTATTTCATGCCACGCAGCTTCAGGCCAAGTGCGCGTCGAAGTATGCTCCTGCCCAGCCGGGCCAGACTCCGACGGCTACGCCTGCAAACACTGCAGCAGTCGTTCCATCGCATTGATGCCGAAATCGGTTTTACAAGAGACGGGGCTTGTAAACTGATTTCTGCACATGCCCATTACCGCGCAACTGGAAACAGTCTCGAAGCTCTACGGCGCATTTGCCGCCCTGCGCAAGGTTTCGCTTACGCTTGAGGCTGGCCGCTGCTATGTGCTTCTCGGTGAAAACGGCGCGGGTAAATCTACTCTGCTCCGCATACTGGCCGGATTATTGCGGCCTACTTATGGAACGGTGACCGTGCTGGGCAACGCGCCATACGACGCTCGCGACCACATTGGATATATGAGCCACGCTCCAATGCTCTACGACGAGTACACAGCCGTCGAGAATCTCCGCTACTTCGCCGATTTGTACCGTACACAGACGTGCCTTGCTCCGGAAGAGACCTTGCGCGCAGTAGGACTCGATCCTGCGCTCAAGCGTCCTGTCGGGCAGTATTCGCAAGGCATGCGGCAGCGGGCATCTCTCGCTCGCGTGCTGCTTTCTCAGCCAGAATTGCTGCTTTTGGATGAGCCTTTTTCCAACATGGATATTGGCAGCGCGCACCAGATGCTTGATCTGCTGGCTGGAATCAGGGCTGGGCAACGGACGATTGTGCTGACCACACACCAGCGCGAACTGGCCGAGCCGCTTGCTGATTCACTGATCACGCTTACTGCAGGGAGCGTGAGCACCATCCTAGAAAAAGTGCAGACTGCGGCGATCCACGCATGAAGACTAACGCTGCCCGCTATCTCGATTCGCTCGGCATTCATTATGAACTGCGCGATTATGCACTAGATACCGAGGATTTTTCGGCAATTCTGGTTGCGGAAAAGATTGGTTTGCCGCCGGAGCAGGTCTTCAAGACGCTGCTCTGCGTCACCAGCGACAAGGAACATGTGTTTGCAGTCGTTCCCGGCAATGCTGAATTGGATTTCAAGAAGCTTGCCGTTGCAGCCGGAGCGCGCAAAGCTGAGATGGTTTCTCTCAAAGAGATTCAACCGCTCACTGGATACATTCGCGGGGGTGTAACTGTCTTTGGAGCAAAAAAGGACTTTCCTGTCTATGCCGACGAGACGCTGGAACTGTTCGATGTAATTTCAGTTTCTGCCGGCGTGCGCGGTACGCAGATCGTTCTTTCAGCTGCTGGTTACATTCGCGCTTCAAGGGCCACTCTTGTTGACCTGACAAAGGAGCATTCGTCGTGAAGCGGCCCTACTTCGTTACCCATCTGGCGAAAGACCTACGGCTGGAATGGCGGTCGAAGGACGCCATCAACTCGATGCTTTTCTTTGCGCTGCTGGTGGTGGTGCTCTTCAGCCTGGCTTTTGACCCCACCCGTGAGTCATCGCGGCAGATTGCGGGCGGGATTCTGTGCGTGGCGACAATGTTTGCCTCTGTGTCCGCGCTCAACCAGGCGTGGGCACGTGAGTTGAGGCATCATGTACTGGACGCGCAGCGAATGACGCCTGCTCCTGCAGCATCGCTTTTTCTGGGCAAGGTGCTGGCCAACTTTCTATTTGTAACCGTGGTTGAGCTGATTCTTACGCCTGTCTTCATTATCTTTTACAACCTGCATGCACTGGGGAACGGCTGGCTGCTGGCTCTGGTGCTGCCGCTGGGGACGTGGGCACTGGTGGCGAATGGAACCTTTTTTGCTGGGCTTTCGATTCGCACACGGAATCGCGAGCTATTGCTGCCGTTGATTCTTTTTCCACTGTTTATTCCGGCGTTGCTGGCAATGGTGCTTGGCGCAAGTGCAATTCTGACAGGCGAGTCCGACCCGGGGTTATGGATCAAGCTGCTGGCCGGGTATGACGTGATTTATACGACCATCTGCCTGCTGCTTTTCGAGATCGTGCTGCACGCGGAGTAGCTTAAGTCTGAGCTGGTTCCTGATAGAGACCAACTACATTCCCACCGGGATCACGGAAGCGGGCGGTGATCTCTGGCGCGTCGGCGCCGATGGGCTGGACGATCTCGCCTCCATTTGTGACGACTGCCTCGGCAGTCGCGGCTACGCTGTCCACCATGACGTAGATCATGAAACCGGGCTGTGATGCGGGTGGCCGTCCGAGCACGAATGCGCCGCTAACCTCGCCGATGGAATCGTCGAATGCCGTTGCCCCATCTCCTCGCGTGCGCATATTCCACCCAAAGACTTTGCTGTAGAAATCGGATGAATGGGCCACGTCAGTGGCGGGTATCTCGATATAGCAGATTTTTCCGTTGCGAACGGTTGGTGACATGGCATGGCTCCTTCAAAGTCTTGCGGCTTTTCTAGCACGCATCGAAGAAAGGCGCAATTGAGGGCCATTCCAAGCCATCATTGCTTGTTGAAGGCCGCAACCCACCGCGTCGCGGCCTCTCTGCTTAACAACCTTTGAAGGAAATGAATTCCCCCAGTGGATTCGGTAGAACCGGATTAAAGGGTTCGAACTGATATGAACTAGAAGTATCGAATCCGGCTTTCATAGCTGCATTTTTGTCAACGAAGGGCATCAATGCGGCGAGCGCCTGGTCGATGTGAGTCCAGCATAGTGTTCTTTCATAGCCGTTGTTGTTGGGCGGATCGACACTCTCGGCGACACCTTGCGCGCCGGTGATGGTCTCGATTGGGCCGCCATCTTGTGCCGCAACATCAGGGCCTATCACGCGCGCGAGCGTGCGGTGGTCACTTTCGATGCCCATGATGCGGGCCGCGGTGACACGCAACTCACGCGTGCTGAAATTGCGCACGCCCACGAGATAGGCGGCAATGAAGGCGTCCTCCAGCGTAACAAGCGTGTTTAGCGTGGTCTGTGAGTCGGAGAACATTTTGTGGGGATAAAAAAATGAGCTGAAAGGCGTGAACTGGTCGGTCACCGACTGCTCCAGCAGGTAGTGCGACATTTCCTCTTGACGGGCTGCCATCAGGTAGCCCTGATCGTCGGATGGGATGTGCGGGAAAAACGGAGCGAGATCGATGATGTTGGTGTAGGTGGTGACAGCCAACGCTTCCGCGATCTGCGCGGCAACAAGGATGTCGCGGTCGCGCTTCTTCGGGTCGTCATTGTCGTGGTCGCGGCCATAATCATGGTCCGCGTCTTCTCTGTCCTGCGCAACAGCCAGGCTGGTGAGCCCGCTTAGTGCGAACGCGCTTGTGGCGCCCGCAACCGCAGCGCGCTTGAAGAATGATCTACGTGACATGCCGGCCGCATTCTCGTCGGTCGGGATGATGAGGTCCGAACCTTTGAACAAGTCCATACTTGCGTCTCCTCAGGGGATTTCCCAAGTGAGTTGGAGCGGTATCGGGCCCGATTTCACTTGCTGCTCAACTCCCTGGCGTGTAAGGTACGTTCGCGCTTGAGAGATGGATTGTAGGAACCGGAATATTTTTTTGGTGTTTCGTGAAATTTATAAGGCGTGAAGAACGGCATCTGGTTCGAATATGCCGATGTTCTGTTCTGCAAAGCACACACTGTTACATTAAAAATAAGACCCATGCGCTACACCACAAACGATCTGCGTATCAGGGCGACGAAAGTCGTCCTTCCACCGGTATTTCTTGAAGAAGAACTGCCCGTTACCGAAGCAGCTTCAGCTACTGTTTTTCAGGCCCGCAATGAGATTATCGACATTTTGAACGGCAAGGATTCGCGGCTGGTGGTCGTGGTTGGACCCTGCTCGATTCATGACACAAAGGCGGCACGCGAGTATGCGGGGCTGCTCAAGGGGGCAATTGGCGAGTTTGGCAAAGAACTGCGAATCGTAATGCGCGTTTATTTTGAAAAGCCACGCACAACGCTGGGGTGGAAGGGTCTGATTAACGACCCACACCTGGATGAATCGTTCCGTATCAATGACGGTTTGCGACTGGCACGCCATCTGTTGCTCGACCTGGCCGAGATGGGTGTACCAGCAGGAACAGAGTTTCTGGACATGATTTCACCGCAATATGTGGCCGAGCTAGTGAGCTGGGGTGCGATTGGCGCGCGTACCACGGAGAGCCAGGTACACCGACAGCTTGCATCGGGGTTATCATGCCCGGTGGGATTCAAAAATGGCACTTCAGGCAATGTGCAGATTGCGATTGAGGCGATTGTTTCAGCCGGCCACGCGCATACATTTCTGGGGACTTCGGCCAATGGCCAGTCGGCGATTTTGTTTACGGCGGGAAATCCGGATTGCCACATGATTCTGCGCGGCGGCAGACAGACAACGAATTATGATGCGGCTTCTGTCGCGTCCGCCTCTGAGCAGATGGAGAGGGCGGGCGTGCAGCCACGCATCATGATCGATTGCAGTCATGCGAACAGCGGCAAGGACCACAGGAAACAGGGCATGGTATGCCGCGAGGTAGCCGCGCAGGTCGGGACGGGCGACCGGCGCATCATGGGAGTGATGCTGGAAAGCAATCTGATAGCAGGGGCGCAAAATCTGGTAAACGGAAAGGCCCTTACATATGGGCAGAGCATCACTGACGCCTGCATTGACTGGAAGGAAACCCACGGGTTGCTGGGAGAGCTGGCAGTTGCGGTACGGGCGGGGCGATAAAATTCCATACTCCTGAATGGGAACTGAGGAAAACCACCGGTTCCGAACGATATCTGATCACGGAAAACGTCATGAAGCATTTGCAACTTGTTCAAGACTGGCTGGAGGGATGGAATACTGGCAACCTGGACCTTTTGATGAGTCACTATGCCGATGATGCGGAGTTTGTAAGCCCCGCGGTCCTTGTCAGCCTGCCAGGTTCGAACGGACGAGTCAGCGGGAAAGCAGCCATCCGCGAACTCTATGGCCGCGCTCTTGAGCGCTTCCCGAATCTTCGGTTTGAAGTCGAGGACGTAATCGAAAGACCGTATGGATTAGTCGTGTTCCACCGAAAGCATGGTGTATTTGCGAAGCAGCCCGGCTTGACTGTTGAAGTCTTTGAAACCTCAAATGGGTTCATTCGACGGAGCATTGTTTATTGGGGTCTTGAAGAAGTGGCAAGCCGCTTTTCTGTCCGAGGCCAGTCGTAGAGACTATTGTGGCCCGGATATCCATCAATGAAGTAACCCAAAGACGGCGACTCCATTCGGAGTTCCGACGAAGACCTTACCATTGACGATCAATGGTGTGATGAATTTGTTGCCATTGCCGAATTGATCGCGTCCATTTGATGCCTGACTGCTGTTGTAAAGCTCTTTCGCTAGATTGGTTGCGTCATAGGCATGGAGGACGGCAGGCGAGGTATTCTCGATTGCCCAGATGATGCCGTTCTGTGTGCCATTGGCACTGATCCCAGGTGTGGTTCCTGGATAGGTATAAGCAATGGATGTCTGGCTGGATGGAGTCGTGCTCAATTTGCCGGATTGCAACGTGAACGCCTGAAGTTTGCTGTTGATGCTGCCGTAGTAGACGGTTCCGTTGAAGTAAGCAGCCATTCCGAATTCGCTGGCCAACACGTTGGGAACCTGCTGATAGATATTATTGGACGAGGGGTTAAACTTGCCCATCTTATCGCGGTCAACAACGTAAATATTGCCGTCCTTCCCAGCGCCGACTGCGAGATGCCGGGTGACACCGGTGACATCAGTTACGTCGGGCAGCAGCAAAACACCGCCGGATCCCAGATCGAGGTCGCTGGTGGACTGACTGACCGTGTTGTAGGTGTTGAAGTAATCGGCGACAGCCAGTTTGTTGTTCGCCGTGGAAACCCTCATAAAGGCATTGCCAAAATCGCCTTGTGAGGGAAAGCCGCCGCTGTTCAGAGTGGTATCGAAGCTGCCATTGGCATCAAGAAAATAGACGTTGCCCTGCGCATCTGCGGCGAGTCCGGCGCCGGATTGCCAGATGGAGCCTTCACCGTTTTCGAAGTGCGGCGTTGTCGGGCCATTAGGCGTGAGGTTGAGCACGCTGGTCTGCTGCAGCGTGGTCTCGTTGTACATCATGAGCCAACCAGTGTAAGGGTCTTCGTCGCAGTGCGATGTCCAGCCCAGGAAGATGGACCCATTCATCAGCAGAAGGCCGACCCGTTCCGCATACTGGCCGGGGTCGAAAACCTGCATGCCATTCTGCGAGCCATAGCCGCTACCAGGATAGGACGCCGTGATTTCGACAGGGCCACCTTCCATCTCCGCGCCGCTGGTAAGGTTGAGAGCGTGCAGCCGCTGATGGTATGCGCCGCTTTGATCTTTGCTCATAGCGACGACGAAGATAGCGCTGAGCGCTCGATCTATGACTGGTGTGCTGGTGATGCCGATTTCGGGAGAAATCTGGCCGCAGCCGTGGTCGTCGCTGGTTGTCTCGCCCGACTTCAGTGTAGAAACTTGCCACAGTGTTACGTCTGTATCGGCGTCGAAAGCGTAAACGCTACCGTGCTCCGATGCGGCATATAGGACGTTGTGGGAGGCACCATTGATGGTCAACTGAGACAAATAAAGCGGCTCGGCATCGACTTTGCCATCAGTTGGGAAGAAATTGATTTTGCCAAAGGTCGAGGAGTTGACATTTGCAGGAGTCAGCGTAGTCTCGCTGGCGTTCAGGCCGTCGCGTGCATTGTCGTAATGGTAGGTAGTTGCGTCCATGCCTGCTATCGGCACAGGCGCAGCATTTATGGTTAACGTCAGCGTGATCGCGTGAGTGATTGCAGACGAAGTTCCGGTGAAGGTAACGGTAGCATTTCCTATGGCGGCATTTGCTGCTGCCGTCAGCGTTATGTTCTGCGGCGTGCCCGGACTCAGACTTAACGATGAAGGATTTGCAGTCACCCCGGATGGCAATCCTGAAAGCGTTACATTGATCTTTCCGGAAAACCCATTGAGCGCAGTACTGGCGATTACAACCGTTTGCTCATTGGCACCTGCGGTCAACATAAGACTCGTGGTCGATGTGCTTAACGTAAAGTCGGGTTGGGGCTTGTTTTCGTGGCTTCCGCAGGCTCCGAGTGAAAGCAGGAATATACAGGAGAACCCGGCAGGAAGCAGCCTCCATCGCGAGGTATTGCACATGATTCTTCACTATGACATCGCGATAGTGCTCTAACAAGTAGCTATCAGACACAGTTTTTGAAAGAGCAAAAGTGACTCGTGCAGGTTATTTCCTATCGAGAAGGAATTCGTCACATAGCTCGACAGACAACTTTTCCGCGGACGGGTCGGCGACGCGGTACATCTTCGCCTCGGCACGCTTTCCTTCTATCTGAATGACCACATAGTTGTAGTTGATGAGCGGTGGCGATTTCTTCGGATCGGATTCTCGGTAAAGTTCCTCATCGCCACGCACGAAATGGGATAAGGCTTTGCGCCTCCGCCGCCGGAGATGATGTAGGTGATGCCTTTACGCTCGAATCGCTCATAGTTGTGGATGTGGCCGTTGAGCACGATAAATTTTGCGCGCGATTTCTCCGCTTCCGCTTCGACCAGATCGCGCAGCGCAAGTTCATTTGGCCCGGGAAGGCCGGCAGCGATCTGGCTCTGCAGGTCGGCCATCCAGGGCATATGGTCCATGATGAAGACGAAGTCGATACCTGGCGGAATGTGCTCGAGTTGCGACTGAAACCATCTGCCTTGTGGCGATTGCTTGTAGTTGTACTGGGTCACATCAATTGCAATGAGGTAGAGATTCCCGATCTGCGCCGAGTAGTAGCGGCAGCCCTTTAATTGCGGAAAATTAGCGAGATAGTTGGCAATTCCAGCAGCCGCGCCGCCTTTCGTTTCGTGATTGCCGGTTGTTGGAAAAATATAGAGATGTTCTTCGCGCCACGCAGATGTCTCCTGCTGAAAGACCTTCCAGTCGGCAGGATCGGCTCCCGTGAAAGGTGTATCGCCAGTGACGAAGACAGCGAGGGGCTTCTCATCAGCCACTTGCTTTGCCAAAAATTGCCGGGCTTTTGGATTGGTGTCAGTGACATCGGATGGATCAGTGAATCGGGTGTCACCGTACACGACCAACTTGATAGGAGCGCCCCAGGTAATTCCGGGAACGGTGATTGTGGGACCGATGGGCGGCGGAATTTGCGCCTGCACAAAGAAGTTGAAAGCAACACAGGCGCATATAGACAGGCACACGCGCATCAGCGCCGTCCGCCACCGACAAAGTGCACAATTTCGAGCTTGTCTCCCGATTGAAGTGGAGTTTCTGCCCAGAAGGACCGGGGAACGATCTCACCGTTCTGCTCAATGGCCACACGGTCGTTCTTAAGGCCCAAAGTTGTTATGAGGTCAGAGATTTTCGCACTAGCAGTGAGTTCGGTGAATTCTCTCCTTTGACCGTTAATAACAAGCTGCATGGCTTGAGGTTATCAGAGGGCAGCATGTGCTATTACTGTTGAAGACAGCGGTTGTGAAGTGCCAGGAACCAGATCCTTCGCTGCGCTCAGAGCGACAGCTTCTGCTTGTAGAGCAATGCGTCTGTTAACGGAACAACCGCCAAAGCTGCCAACCTGCAATGGCGATTGCGGCAAGAATGATGTCGCAGAGTACCGCGAAGACAAGGCCGCGCATTGTGCCCAGTCCGGTTTCCTCCCGAAAAGGGGGCTCTTCAGTAAGCGCTTCTGAGCTTACAGAAATATAGCCATGCACCAATGAGAGGCGCTTTACCTGCGTAGGCGGTAACATGTGACTAAGAGTGCTCATAGGCTGCTCCTTCAACGCAGGTTATCGGCGTGCGCTGATGAAACAACAGGGGTCTGTGAGTCTGCAACGTTTTGTGTTCCAAACTGAAACAGCTATGCCGTTTTTGGAACGACGATCTGCACATTCTCGCTGTAAGGGAGAAGTGAAGAGAAGCGCGAGCGGTCTACGAGAAAATCCGCAAAGAAAAGCATCCCCGAACGGACGAAGCCATTCATTGAACAAACACAAATAGACGGGGGCACCTGTGGCTCGGATACAGCAGTCCGCAAAATAAATTGTTCAGGCTTTACGATTTCTCCACAGATGTGACGGTAATTGTGTCACCATTCACAGTCCCGGTAATCGTAACGTTCTCGCCAGCCAGATCCCTGGCGGCGTCAACTTTACCTTTAATCTTATAGACCTTGTCATCGCTCACCAGAACAGGCGGGGATCCTCTCCCCACGCATTTTTTGACGCATGCGGTATCGTCCCTAAGGGAAGGTTTGTTGGCGCAGTTTTCGTCGCTGATGAAGCCCTTCATTGTTGTAGTTGACTGTGCTGAAATGCCCCCAATGCCCCACGCCAGGAAACCCACAATCGACAAAGCTTTGACTCGCATTCACTACCTCCTCGTAGATTTTCTCGGTCAACAGAATAAATCCATCCGTGCACCCGAAAATCAAAAATGTGCTTCGGTTTTTGATCCCGCTGCTTCTTTCTCCCCGCCTCGCCTTGGCGCTGGCGTCCGCGCCCTTCCATTGCATCGCCTTGAGTGCGCGCCCAGATTTGCCGACCTTCTCGCCTCTGCGCTTCTTGGCGGCCAGAGCTTCGCGGATGCGTGTCCTGATGCGCTTGACCTCGTCCTCGGCCTCGGCGGACAGGATGTGCAGAACCAAGGCATCGACCTCGGCAATCTCAGAAATTGCGGAAAGAGACCGCGATGGATTTGCTGGAAATAAGCGCTCTTCCTTGACGGCGGCATGATGCAGAATCTACTCTCTAAAGAGAGGCTTCAACGATAAGAGATGCAGGGCGCGAACTACTTCTGGAACTACGTCCCGATGTTATTGCAGATCCTTGCCGCATGCGGACTGGGCATAGGTATGGTGACGGCCTCGTGGTTTCTGGGGCGGCATCGCAACACCAAAGCCAAGCTGGACGCGTATGAGTGCGGCGTTCCTGCTGAAGGCGACGCGAGGGGACGTTTCTCGGTTCGCTTCTACATGGTGGCGATGCTCTTCATCCTGTTCGATGTAGAAGCTGTCTTCATGCTGCCGTGGGCGGTCATCTACCGCGACCTGCCAAAGATTGTCGGATCGCGGCTCTTCGGCTTCTGGGAGATGCTTGTATATATCGGCTTTGTGCTGGTTGGCTTCTTCTACATTGCGAAAAAAGGCATTCTCGACTGGTCTTCCGATAAAGGCGATTTGTAGCCTTTCAGTAGAACTTCTAGCCCGGGCCTGCTGCGGCCCCATTGCAAAGTAAGGACTCGATGGACTCAGCTGTACTAGGGAAAGATGCTGTGCGCGCTGCCCTGCCGGAGAATCGGGCGCTTAGTTCCCTGCTGGCATGGAACACCACTGCCGTTCTCGACGCAAAATACCATCTCAAGGAGCTGACGGTCACCATTGCGCGCGATGAAATTCGCGGCGCGTGCCAGGCGGTGAAAAATGCGGGCTATAACTTTCTTGAGGACGTGACCTGCGTGGACTGGTATCCCAGCGAACCCCGCTTCCAGGTGACCTACCATATCCTTTCGCATGGACTTAAAGACCGCGTGCGGCTTATCTCTCCAGTCGAGAGTATTGATCCTTCCATTGACAGCATTACTTCCATCTGGCCTTCAGCAAACTACTATGAACGCGAGGTGTGGGACCTCTTCGGCGTGCGCTTTCATGGGCATCCCGAGTTACGCCGCATCATGATGCCGGAAGAGTGGGATGGCCATCCGCTGCGCAAAGATTATCCCGTGGAGGGCTATCGCTGATGCCTGCAAGGCCCGAACTGGCGCAATTTGTAGAGACCTCGACGCTGATCAAACCGCGTCCGGAAGAAGGCGCGAAGGACCGCACGATGGTCCTGAACATGGGACCGCAGCATCCTTCAACGCATGGCGTGCTGCGCCTGGTGATCGAAATTGACGGGGAGACCGTTTTGAAAGTAGTCCCGGACATCGGGTACCTGCATACGGGCATTGAGAAGACCTGCGAAGCGAAGTTCTACCAGCAGGTCGTTCCGATGACGGACCGCATCGACTACCTGTGCCCGATGACTAACAATCTGGCATATTGCCTGGCCATCGAAACATTATTGCAACTGGAGATTCCGGACCGCGCGCAATGGCTGCGCGTGCTGCTGAATGAGCTGACACGCTTGAACTCGCACTTAGTCTGGCTGGGCACACACGCCATGGACATTGGCGCGCTGACCGTCTTTCTCTATTGCTTCCGTGAGCGCGAAGACATCCTGCGCATCTTCGAGCATGTCTCCGGACAGCGCATGATGACCTCCTACTTCCGCGTGGGTGGGCTGGCGCTGGAGCCGCCGCTCGACTTCTTTGATCGCGTTAAAGCCTTCATCAAGCGGATGCCGGAAAAGATTGACGAGTACGAGAACTTGCTGACTGGCAATCCTATCTTCGTCAACCGGCTGAAAGGAGTGGGCCATCTGAGCGCGGAAGATGCGATTGCGCTGGGCGTGACCGGACCGCCGCTGCGCGCCTCCGGCGTGGACTGGGACCTGCGGCGCGACATGCCGTATTCAAGCTACGAGAAGTTCCAGTTCAACGTGCCGGTTTCAAACGACTGCGATGTGTGGGCGCGGTATGTTGTCCGCATTCAGGAGATGCGCGAGTCGGTGAAGATTGTCGAGCAGGCCCTGGCCGGAATGCCGGAAGGGGCTATCACGGCGAATGCTCCGCACGTCGTCCTGCCCGACCGCGAGAAGATGAAGACCCAGATGGAGTCGCTCATCTACCACTTCAAAATTGTGACTGAAGGGTTCACTGTACCCGCCGGACAGGTGTATCAGGCGGTGGAATCGCCGCGCGGCGAAATGGGCTACTTTGCTGTCAGTGACGGAACTGCGAAACCATATCGCGTACACATGCGGAACCCTTCATTTGCGACCCTGCAGGCGCTGCAGACAATGTGCGAAGGGCGGCTGATTGCGGACGTGGTCGCAGTGATTGGGTCTATCGACATTGTGCTGGGAGAGATCGACAGGTGAGCACGGCTGTCGGCGACCAACAGGTTTTTACTGAGCTTTGGATATCGTTTGTTTCTCTGGTGCGTTCGTATGTTGCAGCGCATGATCTGGGCAGAGTTGAGGGCCGCGCTTTTGTCGATGATGGCGTAGAAGGTCGTCTCACAGTCCGCGAAGAGAAAAAGATTCTGGTCATTGAATTCAACGCGCACACAGGCGCGGGCCAGTGGACAATATACGAGGATGAGCCTGGGCCGGAACGACGGTTGAAAAACGGCGAATTCCGTATTGCGGCTGACAGCCTGGTGACGTTCAGTGACCGCCACGGCGCGGTTGAGATGGAAATTGCGGCTGAGGCTTTTACCACCAAGGTTTTTGACGAGGATTAGATGAGCACCTCTGCAACCACAATTTTTTCACCTGCTACGGCGGCGCGCTTTGATCGCCTGGTGACTCTGTATCCGGTGAAACGCTCGGCGCTTGTGCCCATGCTTCTCTATGCGCAGGATGAGGTTGGCTATATTTCGGACGCCGTCGTCGCTGAGATCGCCCAGCGCATTGGCATCACTGAACTCGATGTGCGCAATGTGCTCAGCTACTACTCCATGCTACGAACCAAGCCTGCAGGCAAGTACAACGTGCAGGTTTGCACGAACATCTCCTGCATGTTGCGCGACGGCTACGGCATCCTGGATCACTGCAAGAAGCGGCTCGGCATCGGTCACAAAGAAGTGACTTCTGACGGCTTGTTTTCTCTTGAGGAAGTGGAGTGCATCGGAGCGTGCTGCTGGGCGCCTGCGGTGCAGATCAATTACGACTTCTATGATGAGTTGACGCCGGAAAAGATGGACCAGATTCTCGATGACTACAAAGCCGGACGCGCAAAGGAGACAGTGTAAATGCCGAGACTCGTCTCCCATCCCGATGAGGTAAAGATTATCTCCCGACGCTTTGGACAAGGCGCCACGGATATCGACAAGTACATCGAGCTGGACGGCTACGAGGCGGTGCAGAAAGCGATAGAGAAAGGCCTCGACTGGATCATTAACGAGATGAAGGTCTCCGGCCTGCGCGGCCGTGGCGGAGCCGGCTTCCCTACCGGCTTGAAGTGGTCCTTCGTTCCGAAGCAGGCTGACCGCCCGAAGTATGTCCTCGTGAATGGCGATGAGAGCGAACCAGCAACATGCAAAGACCACGTCATCTTTTTACACGATCCTCATGCCGTAATTGAAGGCACCATGATCGCCGGGCTGGCCATCGGGTCGAAGCTGGGATTTATCTATCTGCGCGGCGAATATCGCTACCTGCTGAAGATCATGGAGAAGGCCGTTGCCGACGCATATGCGAAGGGCTTTCTCGGCAAGAACATTTTCGGATCTGGGATCGACTTTGACATCGTCACGCAGACGGGCGCGGGCGCATACGAGGTTGGCGAAGAGTCGGCCCTGATGGAATCGCTCGAAGGCAAGCGCGGCGTTCCCCGCATTAAGCCTCCATTCCCTGCTGTAGTGGGTTTGTATGGCGGACCGACGGTTATCAACAACGCTGAGACGATTGCCAGCGTGCCACACATCCTACTAATGGGCGGCGAGGCGTACGCGAAGGTTGGCTCGGAACGCAATGGCGGAACGCGTCTATTTGGCATTAGCGGGCATGTAAACAATCCCGGCGTATATGAACTGCCGATGGGCTACAACCTGAAGAAGGCCATTTACGAAGTAGGCGGCGGTGTTCGCGGCGGACACACTCTGAAAGCTGTAGTTCCCGGCGGATCATCGACTCCAGTACTTCTGCCGAAGGAAATCGACATAGGCCTGGACTTTGACCAAGTGGGCAAGGCTGGAAGCATGTTGGGGTCGGGCGGTATCGTCGTAATCGATGACCAGACATGCATGGTGGAGTTCGCGTTGCGCACAATCCAGTTCTACCAGCATGAGAGTTGCGGCTGGTGCATTCCCTGCCGCGAAGGGACGGACTGGCTGAAGAAGACGATTGGACGCGTCCATGCCGGCGGAGGTATCGATAAAGACCTGGACAACATCCGCTATCTCGCTGAGAACATGCTGGGCCGCACGTTCTGTCCATTAGGCGATGCCGCGGCGATGCCCACGATTGGGTTCATTAAGAAATTCAGACATGAATTTGAAGACCACCTGAATGGCAAGCCTTGCCCATATGCGAAACACGAAGAGCTGGCGCTGGTATAGAGGATCAGGAAGAAATGGCTGAGGTAACGTTCACAGTCGATAACAAGAAGCTGACCGCGCCGGCCGGGACGCTGCTGATTGACGCCTGCAAAAAAGCGGGCATTGAAATTCCGGCGTTCTGCTACTATCCGAATCTTTCGCTGCAGGCGGCATGCCGCATGTGCGTGGTGCGCATCGAGAAGATGCCGAAGCTGCAGACGGCCTGCACCACCCCCGTTACCGAGGGCATGATCGTCCATACCGAAACGGACGAGATCAAGCAGGCGCGCAAGGCGACAGTGGAACTTCTACTCGGGAACCATCCGCTGGACTGTCCAGTTTGCGACGCGGGCGGCGAGTGCGAACTCCAGGACATGACCTTCAAGTATGGCGCGGCTGAATCGAAATACATAGAAATCAAGCAGCACCGCGAGGAGCAACAGTGGTCACCAGTTGTTTATTTTGATCGCCCGCGCTGCATTCTGTGTTACCGCTGCGTTCGCGTTTGCGGCGAAGGCATGGATGTATGGGCGCTTGGGATTCAGAATCGCGGGGTAGGCGCGGTCATCGCGCCTAATGGCCAAGACCATCTGAATTGCGAAGAATGCGGTATGTGCATCGACATCTGCCCGGTCGGCGCACTTACTTCGGGGACATACCGATATAAGACGCGGCCATGGGAGATGAACCACGTAGCCACCATCTGCACACACTGCGGCGACGGCTGCAAGACAACACTCGGTGTGCGCAGCGTAAAGGATGGCACGGAGATTATTCGCGGCGATAATCGCGACAAGAGCGGCATTAATGGCGACTTCTTGTGTAACAAGGGCCGTTACGCATTTGATTTTGCCAATCGTGAAGAACGCTTGACCAAACCACTTGTGCGCCAGTCCGATGGCAAATTTACGGAAGTGACTTGGGACCAGGCGCTTGATTTTGCCGCGAACAAGCTGCGCGAGATTCGCGAGGCAAAGGGCGGGCAGTCGATTGGCGTGATCGGCTCGAACCGGACGACAAATGAGGAGTCCTATCTGCTGCAGAAGTTCGCGCGAACCGTCCTGGGCACCAACAACATCGATCATCACCGGACGGCCGATTATGTTTCCTTTGCTTCCGCTCTTGGAGCCCATGTCTCAAAGGCGAGACATGGGGCACCCGCATCCGTTTCTCTGACAGCGTCTCTGCGCGACACAGCAGCAGCTCCGGCCATTTTGCTGCTCGGCAATAACCCGACCGAGCAGCATCCGGCCCTGGCATGGAACCTGCGGTCAAATGTGCGCCTGCATCGTTCGCGCCTCTACATCGCCAACCATGCCGAGATCAAGCTGCGACGTCAGGCAAAAGCATCCCTGCAGATTCCGCAGGATGGCTATTCTTCGCTCGTACAGTATCTGGCCGCAAACGACGACGCTATCCCATCAGACGACAAGACAGCCATCTTCCGCGACGCGATTCGCAAGGAAGAGTCGCTGGTAATCATCTTTGGGTCGGAATACCGCGGACGCGATATTCAGGCGCTGGTGGACTTCGGCCTATCGCTGCCGAATACAAAGTTTGTCGCGCTGGGCGATTACGTTAACTCACGCGGCGCAGCGGACATGGGCCTCCTCCCAGACCTTTTGCCTGGCTATGTTCCAGTCAGCGATGCGGCTCATTTTGCCGATGAATACGGCGCGGCCATGCCGAAGACCACTGGACTCGATCTGCTGCAGATGTTCGATGCTGCACAGAGCGGCGATCTTGCGGCTCTCTATGTAGTCGGCTCAAACCCGGTGTCACGCTATGGCGTAGACCCTGCAGCGCTTAAGAACACGTTTCTTATTGTGCAGGACATGTTTCTGACCGAAACGGCGCAACTAGCCGATGTGGTCTTCCCTGCGGCGAACCTGTATGAGAAGGCCGGGACGGTCACGAACACTTATGGCGATATACAGCTTGTAAAAAAGGCTGCAGACAAGGCGGGCGTTCGTACTGACTTTGAGTTGATTGTGCGTCTGGCAGACCGCTTGGGCGCCGATCCAAAGAAGCTGGTTCCCTTTGGCCGCGGAGTTCGAGCTGACATGGGACAATCGCGCGGCGCGCAGTCAGGCGAGGCGGATCGTCACGCGGTCTGGCTTGCGGCAAACCATCTGGAGCCGAAGCTCAGCCCCTTCGATCCGTTTGCAACCCTCGATGAGATTCAGCGGCTGGTGCCGAGTTATAACGTTTCGCGTCTTGAGCTGCTGACTGGCGCCGACCAGCCGGAAAAG
>Ga0126371_10000902_pt1 | contig 24841 bp, 22 predicted proteins | sample PanSoiMetaPlot_4_FD_110145 | JGI IMG/M metagenome (GOLD analysis project Ga0126371, IMG submission 110145) | Tropical forest soil microbial communities from Panama - MetaG Plot_4 | ecosystem: Environmental > Terrestrial > Soil > Tropical forest > Bulk soil | place: Panama | collected 2016-02-17 | reverse complement strand
GCGGTGTAGACCTTGCCCGGCGCGGCGGTATCGCTCATGCGTTTCCCTTAGCGCCAATCACGCGACGGGGCAATCGGCGCGGCGTCATCCGTGGCGGTGTCGGTGATGAATGTCGGGGTAATGCGGATGGCTGTGCACCAGCCGCGCATGGGCATGGCGATGGCTGTGCGGTTCGCCCGGCGGATCGTCCGGCGCGTGCGCATGTTGATGATGTTCGTCGTGCCAATGCCAATGCTCGTGTTCCATCGGCTCGTGCACATGCTCGTGCTGGTGCTGCTCGGTGAGATGCAGCACGACGCCGATTGCCATCAGCGCGGCGGCAGCGAGAAACGTGGCGGTTACCGGCTCGCCGAAGCCGACGATCGCCACGGCCGCGCCGACGAACGGCGCCACCGAGAAATAGGCCATGGTGCGCGCCGCGCCCAATTCGCGCAGCGCGACGACGAACAAGCACAGGCTGACGCCATAGCCGAAAAAGCCGACGATTCCGGCGCCGGCGATCGCCGCCGCGGCTGGCACAGTGTGATCGATCGACAAGGCGAAGCCGACATTGACCGCGCCGGCCACCAAGCCCTTGATCGCGGTCAACCGGACAGGATCGACGCCCGAAATCTTGCGCGTCAGATTGTCGTCGATCGACCACGCGAAGCACGCACCGACGACCCACAAATTGCCCCAGGCGAACCCGGCGTGACCGTTCCACGACAACACCACGCCGCCGGCAACCACCGAAGCGGCGCCGATGCCGATCCGCAAATCGACGTACTCGTGAAAGACCAGCCAGGCGATCGCCAGCGCGAAAAAACTTTCGAGGTTGAGCAGCAATGCCGCCGTCGCCGCTTGCGTTTCGGCGAGACCGAACATCAGCAGCACGGGACCGCAAACGCCGCCGGCAAAAATCGTCGCGATGAGCCACGGCAGGTCGGCCGCACGCAGCGGCGCGCCTTGCGCGGTGCCGCGCCAACGCTGCCAGACCAGAACTGCCGTCAGGCCGATGCCGGAGGCGAGATAAAGCAAGCCGGCGAGCAGCCAGGGGCTGACGGCGCCGAGCAAGGCTTTGGCCAGCGGCGTGCTGGCGCCGAACAGCGCCGCCGCGCCGAGCGCGCTGGAAATTCCGCGGCCAAGGCCGCGCATTGCGGTCATCCGCCGATGATACCGGCGGCGCCATCGCCTTGCGAGCGGCTCGCAAAGCGACTACCTATTGCGGCGTGATGAACGACCAACTGTCCCCTGCCCTGCGCGACCCCGAGCCCGGCGAGCGGCGCATCCGCCTGCACGGGCCGGACGATTTCGCCGGCATGCGCAAGGCCGGACGGCTGGCGGCGGAGCTGCTCGATTACATCACGCCTTACGTCAAGCCGGGCGTGACCACCGGCGAGCTGGACCGGCTGTGCGAGACTTTCACGCGCGACCATGGCGCAAAATCGGGACCGCTCGGCTATCGCGAGTTTCCGCGCTCGATCTGCACGTCGGTCAACCATGTCGTCTGCCACGGCATTCCCGGCGACCGCGTACTCGAGGACGGCGACATCCTCAACATCGACGTGACGCCGATCGTCGACGGCTGGTACGGCGACACCAGCCGCATGTTCCTGGTCGGCGACAAGATCAGCGTCAAGGCGGCGAAGCTGGTCGACGTCACCTACGAGGCGATGATGCGCGGCATCGCCGTGGTGAAGCCCGGCGCGACATTGGGCGATATCGGCCACGCCATCCAATCCTATGCGGAATCCTTCCGCTTCTCCGTCGTGCGCGATTTCTGCGGCCACGGCGTCGGCCGGATCTTTCACGACGCGCCGTCGATCCTGCATTTCGGCCGGCCAGGCGAAGGCTTGGCGCTGCGCGAAGGCATGTTCTTCACCGTCGAGCCGATGATCAACGCCGGTCGTTATGAGGTGAAAATCCTGACCGACGGCTGGACGGCGGTGACCAAGGACAAGTCGCTGTCGGCGCAGTTCGAGCACACCATCGGCGTGACATCGAACGGCTGCGAAATCTTCACCCTCTCGCCCAAGGGCTGGCACAAGCCGCCGTACGTGGCATAGAGTTCAAGTCGATACTCGTCGCGACGGGGGAAGCGGTGCGGTTTTGGCCTTCAATCACAAGCGTATTTTCCGTTGTCCTTGCGCTGGTCGCCATTGGCCAGCCACCGGCCGCACACGCCGAACGGTGGTGGGGCAGCAGCGACGTCTGCCTCGATCTCGACAGCGTGCATATTTTCAACGGCAACGACGGCGCGCGTTACGTCAGCTATCGGCAAAAACTCTGCGCCGGCAGCGGCATCCTGGTGTGGGCCGTCGCGGCGAAAGACTGCGACCGCCTGCGGGCCAACGACACGAGCGTCGACCTCTATGTCTACAAAGAGGACGACAGCAAGTGGGTGAACATGATGGACTACTTCAACTATCCCATCGATCTCGACGAGCAGTATTCCAACGCCGGCGTCGCCTGTAACTGGGCGTTTCCGAAATTCCCCTGATCAGATTTCATCAGCGAGCGGTCCGGCGGAAACCTCCGCTCCCGGCACGGTCGTTTCGACGTGCCTTGCCGCCATCCGCTCGCGGTAGAACAACGATAGGGTAACGGCGACAAGCGCGGTCGCGAAATATAAGGAGAATTGTGCCGCAACGGCCGCGGCCGCATCGTGCAGCCGCGGCGCGAGAATGCTCGAGGGTATATGAGCGAGCACTTGCCCAGCCAAGGCGTTCAATCCGGCGCCGAGCACGGCACATAAGCTGGCGACGACGCTGAGCTGCGAAGTCGAACCGCGTTGCAGCCGCCAGGCGCCACCCAACGAAAGCGGATGGCCGAGCGCGGCCGCCGGCAGCAGCAGCGAGCAACGGGCGATCAATCCCAAGGCAAAAAATCCAACAAGCGCGATCAGGCTGAACGCCAGCCAGAACACGGGAATGTGGAGCAAGTGGTATTGCAGCAGCGCCTGGCTGTAGAACCGGAGAATATACGCGGCCACGATCAGCCCAACGTATCCGGTCGCAAACAACGTGACGGCATAGACGGTGAACCGTCCGTACGCGGACCAGAAACCGGCTTCGGCTGGCGCTTCGCCGGCGATCCGGTGGGCGCTCACCGCGAAAGCCTGCAAGCAAAGGCCGAGCACGATCGTCGAGCCTGACGCCGGAACCAGCACCGTCGGCATTCCGATCCGCAGCCACAGCGCGTCCCAGAGACGATCGAGCGGCACGGCGCCAAGCGCAGCGCCGACGGAGATGATGAACGGCACCGTGGCGTCGAGGGCAAGGTGTTTCGATCGCAAGTGCGCGAGGCGCATCACGTCGGCGACATGGCGGATCAAACTGCGGATTGTCGCCGGCCGATACGAGCGCCGTCGCCGCACGGCAACCAAGCCCAATATCGCCGCGACCAGCGTCAACGACAGCACACGCGGCACGGCATTGCCGTTGATTGTATACCAATTTGCCACGGCAAAATCCGTGACCGACGCCTGATATTCGCCCGCGAACATCTCATAGAGACCGCGCGCATAGCGGATCGTCATACCCCCGGGCGCCGCCCTCAAAATCGCATCGGTCTCGCCGACGGCCGCCGCGTAATCGCCTTTCGCGAAGGCGATGACACTGAGGCCGAAGCGGGCGCCCGTAAGGGCGGGATCCAAGCGCAACGCGGCGTTGAGGTCGCCGGCAGCGCGGTCGGTCTGACCCGTTTGCAAGTAGACGAAGCCGCGGCCGGCAACCGCATCGGCGTAAAATGGATCGAGACGAATTGCCTCGTCGTAATCGGCAATCGCGCGTGCGTAATCGTGATTTTGGCTGTACGCGTTACCGCGGTCGGCAAACGCAACGGCATAATCCGGGCGTAAGCGAATTGCCTCGCTGTAGTCAGCGATCGCCTGATCATGGTCGCCGCTCCGGTTGTAGGCGACGCCACGGGAATTGAAAACGGCGGCATTGCCGGGATCGAGACGAATGACCGCGCTGTAATCCGCAAGCGCGTCGTCGTAATCGCCCACGTCGACATAGGTGTGGCCGCGGTTGATCAGCGCCTGCGTGTACGACGCGTCCAGCCGGATCGCGGCGCTGAAATCCGCAATCGCGCGGCGATACTGTTTCTTGTCGACATAGGCCACGCCGCGATCGTTGAACGCCTCGGCGTATCGCGGATCGAGCTGCGCCGCCGCGGAATAATCGGCGATCGCGCGGTCGTATTGAGCCGTGCGAACAAATGCGTGACCGCGATGGTCGAGAGATTCCGCGTCTCGCGGATTCAATTCGATCGCGCGGCTGAAATCCGCGATCGCCCGGTCATCGTCGTGCTTTTGCGCGTAGGCTTCGGCGCGATTGGCAAAAGCGTCCGCGAAATCCGGTTTGAGAGCGATCGCCTGCGTCGTGTCGGCAATCGCTCGATCGTAATCGGCCTTGCGGAAATAGGCGACGCCGCGATCGTTATAGGCCTCGGCATAGCGTGGATTGCGTTCGATCGCGGCATTGTAATCGGCGATGGCGTTCTCGTAGTCGCCCTTGCGAACGTAAGCGATGCCGCGGCGGTCATAAGCGACGGCAAGTTCCGCCGGCAACCGGTTGCCCGATGCCAAAACGGCGCCGCACGCGGCGATGGCTGTGTCGGGATCGGCGCCATTACAGCGTTGCCAAGCATCGTCGCGGCTTTGTGCTTGGGACGGACCGGCGGCGACGGCGAACGCGAGCACCGCGACAAGCACATGGCACCAGCGAACCGCGATCCCGGCCATGGTGTCTGCCCCCGGCCCGCTCCGCCTCCGGCTGCTAAACGCCGAGATGGCGATGCAGGACTTCCGGATGTTCACGCACGGCCTGGGCGCTCATCGCTTCGACCATGTGGCCGTTGTTGATGATGTAGACGCGGTCGGCGAGCGTCATGGCGGCGGTGACGTTCTGCTCGACGATCACCAGCGTCTGCCCGGCTTCGGCCAGCGTGCGGCAGGTCGCCAGCAGGTCGCGCACGATGATCGGCGCCAGGCCCTCGAACGGCTCGTCGAGCAGGATGATTTTGGGGTCGCGCACCAACGCGCGCGCGATCGCCAGCATCTGCTGCTCGCCGCCGGACAGATCGGTGCCGCGGCTGCGGCGGCGCTCGCGCAGGCGGGGAAACACCTCCCAGATGCGGTCGAGCGGCCAGCGCGATTTCGCCGTCATGCCCGCCAGGATGAGATTTTCCTCGACCGACAGCGTGCCGAAGATGCGGCGCTCCTCGGGCACGAGCTGCAGCCCGTGCGCGGCGATGGCGTGCGACTTCAGGCCGTGGATCGGTACGCCGTCGAAGACGATGCGGCCGGCGCGCGGCCGCACCATGCCGATCAGGCTTTTGAGCGTCGTGCTTTTGCCAGCGCCGTTGCGGCCGAGCAGCGCCACCACCTCGTTCTTGGCGACTTCGAGCGAAATGTCGAACAGGATGTGGCTGTCGCCGTAATAGCTGTTGAGCTTCTCGACTTCGAGCAGCGCGGTCATGCCGCCACACCGCCGAGATAGGCTTCCTGCACGAATTTGTTGCGTTGAATTTCGGCCGGCGTGCCTTCCGCCAGCACCGCGCCCTCGTGCAACACGGTGATGCGCTCGGCAAGCTCGAAGATCGCATCCATGTCGTGATCGACCACCACCAGCGTCCGGCCGCGGCGGATATTTTTCAGCAGCGTCACCGTCTCGGCGCGTTCGCGCGGGCTCATGCCGGCGAGCGGCTCGTCGAGCAGCAGCAGCGAGGGCGACGACGCCAGCGCGAGGCCGATTTCGAGCCGCCGTTTCTCGCCATAGGCCAGCTCGGAAACCGGCACGTCGGCGCGCGCCGCCAAACCGACCAGCGCCAGCGTACCTTCGACCTGGGCGTCGAGCCCCGGCACGCGGTCGATCCGCCGCAGGAAATCGAGCGAGAAGCGGCCGCGCCGTTCGGCGAGGGCGGCAATCACGACGTTGGCGCGCACGGTCAGCCGGTTGAAGAGCTGATTGACCTGATAGCTTTTGGTCAGGCCGAGCTGACAGACCGACGCGATGTCGAGGCCGGTGATGTCGCGGCCGTGAAACATGATTTGGCCCGAGCTTGGCGGCAGCTCTCCGGTCAACATCTTGAAGAACGTGCTTTTGCCGGCGCCGTTCGGTCCGATCACGCCGCGCAGCTCGCCCTGTTTGACAGAGAACTGGATGTCGCGGTTGGCGACCAGGCCGCCGAACGATTTGGTGACGCCGCGCGCTTCGAGCACCGGCCCCGAAAACGGCGTCTCGTCCTTGCGGCGCGACGGACCGACGGTCGCAACGACTGCGGCAGCCGGAACCGGCTTATCGGTTTCCCCCGCCGGTGCGTCCCGCCGCGCCATCAGCCAGCCGATGGCGTCGCGCAGGCCGCCGATGAGACCGCGCCGCAGGAAGCAGACCAGCAAGACGAAGATCACGCCGAGCACCAGCTTCCACGCCGCGCCGAGATTGAGCGATTGCTGCAAAAAATCGCGCAGGGAAAGCCACACGGCGGCGCCGACGAGCGGACCGAACAGCGTACCGGTGCCGCCGATCACCGTCTGGATGATGAGCTGGCCCGACGTGTCGAAAGTGAACGCCTCGGGCGGCATGAACGCCTGCAACACGCCGAGCAGCCCGCCGGCAACACCGGCATAGGCGGCGGCGATGACGAAGGCGGTCAGCTTGTAGCCGTGGACGTTGTGACCGACGGCCGCGGCGCGCAGCGGATTTTCGCGGATGGCGCTGAGGATCGCGCCGACCGGCGAGCGCACGATGCGCAAGGCGATGACGATGCCGATGAAATAGCAAATGGCGAGGAAGCCATACATCGACCAATCGGGGCCAACTTGGTAGTGGAACCCAAAGAGATCGAAGCGCGGCGTCGGCACGCCGGGCAATCCGTTCTCGCCGCCGGTCCAAGCCGACAGCGGCGAATTCTCGAGGAAGAAGAACATCTCGGCGATCGCCACCGTGATCATGGCGAAATAAATTCCGGTGCGCCGCAGCGCGATCAGGCCAACGCCATAGCCGGCAATGGCAGCGGCGATCATGCCGATCACCAGGGCCAACAGGACGTTGGACATGCCGACGCGGGTCAAAAGGTAGGCGGCGACGAAACCGCCCGTGCCGTAGAACGCCGACTGACCGAACGACAGCAGACCGGTGTAGCCGAACAGCAGGTCGAAGCCGACGCCGAACAGACCCCAGATCAGGATCTGATTGGCCGTGCCGGGCGCCAGCCCGAGCCGCCCCAGCGTGAACGGCGCGACGATCAGTCCGATCGCGGTCAGGATTTCGACCAGCACGGCGTGCCGGCCAAGCATCACGCCAAGGCCCCTCACGTCCGCCCCCGCGTGCCGAGCAGTCCCTGCGGCCGCAGCATCAGCACGAGCGTCATCACCGCAAACAGCATGACGCCGGAATAAGCCGGATCGACCATCGAGGTCAGGCTGAGGATTTCGCCGGAGATCAGCCCGCCGAGGATCGCGCCCGTGAACGAGCCGACACCGCCAATGACGACGACGACGAAGGTTTCAACCAAGATGGCGTCGCCCATGTCGGGCGTCAGCGACACCACCGGCGCATTGACGATGCCGGCGAAGCCGGCCGCCATCGCGCCGATGCCGAAGACGATCATGAAGACGCGATCGACGTCGATGCCGAGTGCGTCGACCATCGCCGAATCCTCGATGCCTGCGCGCACGATCAGGCCGATCCGTGTGCGAAACAGCACCAAGAACAACGCCACCAACGCCACGGCGATGATGCCGACCACCGCCAGCCGGTAGGTCGGATAGAACATGAATCCGAGCGAGGTGATGCCGGCGGCCCAATCCGGCGGCGATACGGTCTTGGAGAGGCTGCCGAAGAACAGCCGGATCGCCTCGACGAGACAAATGCCGATGCCAAAGGTGACGAGGATCTGATCCTCCGCCGGCCGGCTGTAGAAATAGCGGATGATCACCCGTTCCATCAGCACGCCGACGACGACCAGGAACACCGAACCGGCGACGACCGCGATGGTGAACGAGCCGGTCGCCTCATAGGCGACGTAGCCGGCATAGCCGCCCAGCATGAACATGGCGCCGTGCGCCAGGTTCAGCACGCCGAGCGTGCCGTAAATGATGGTCAGGCCCGAGCTGATGAGCGCCAGCAGCGCGCCGAGCGCCAGGCCGTTGAAGAGCTGCGAGAAGAAATTAGGCCAGGTGACCATAGAAGCCGATGGTACGAACCCGCGGGCTCACGCGAAAGCGGCCTGGAACGACCGCGCGTCCGGCGCCGCGGGCGGCGAATGCCGCCCGCGATGCCAAACGTCCCACTGACTCAGGTATAGGACCCGAGCTGACAGCCGAACGCATCCGGCGCCTGCATGAGCGGCAGACCCGGAACGATTTCGGTGACTTGCCAGAAGTCCTCGGGGTTCTTCATCTCCTTCGGCGTCTTGCCGCGGACAATGATGACCGGCCGGACCAACTGGTGATCGGCGGCGCGCCAGTAAACCGGGCCAACGATCGAGTTGATCTTGCGGCCCGCCTCGTACGACTTGATTACGTCGGGCGGATAGAAGGTGCCCGCGTTCTCGACCGCGTCGGCCCACATGGCGAACTCCATATAGGCGTTCTCCGCGCCCCACTCTGGCCGGTAGCCATATTTCTTCTGGAACGCTTCGACGAACATCTTCGCCAACGGGAACTTGTCCTCGAGCGTCCACCAGAAGTCGGTGGCGGCGTAGACGCCTTGCGTCGTTTCGGCGCCGACTTCCTTGGCGAGGAACGGCGTCTGATACGGGATCACCAGCTTCATCTTCTTAAGCAGGCCGAACTGCTTCGCTTGCTGCGTCGACAGCACCGCGTCGTGGCCCCAATTGACGTTGAGCAGGATTTCGGCGCCCGAGTTCGCGATGTTCGTCAGGTAAGAGCTGAAATCCGGCGCGCCGAGCGGCGACACCTGATTGGTCACCATCGTCCAGCCGCCGTTCTGGGTCAGATAGTCGTTGACCGACTTGGTGACGGTGTGGCCGTAGGTGTAGTCCGGCGTCATGAACGCGGACTTGCGGTTCTTGCCGAAGACCTTGAGCAACACCGGACCGATCGCGGCGGCGGCCGTCTGACCGTAGAAGTCCTGACGGAAGCCGTAACGCACGCAGTCCTTGCCGGTGGTGTCGTTCGAGCCGGAGATGCCGGCGACGTACAGCACCTTTTCGCGCTGTGCGAAGTGATTGAGCGCCACCGCCACCGCGCTCGACGTCGAGCCGGTGATCAGCACCGCCTTGTTCTCGCTGATGAAGCGCGACTGCTCCTGCACTGCGGTGTTCGGGTTGGCCGCGGAATCCGCGACGCCGTACTTCACTTCTTTGCCGAGCACGCCCTTCTTGGTCTTGGGCGACATCGCCTTGATCAGCGGATTGCCGCTGTTGATGTGCTCGACGGCGAGCTCGTAGCCCTTGAGCTCGTCCTCGCCCTGCGCGGCATAAGTGCCGGTGCGCGGCACGGTGATGCCGATGAACACCGACGAACCCGACGAGCCTTCCGGCCATGTCCCCATTGCCGGCCGATCTTCCGCGAAGCCGATCCGCGGCAGTGCCGCGGTCGCCGCCAATGCGCCGCCAGCCGCCAGAACGTTGCGCCGCGTCGGCGTGATTTTATGGAATGATTTCATGCTCTTCCCTCCCCTTGGTGGCACACCGACGAGCACAGCGTGCTGATTAAACTTATGTAAGGATGACGTGCCTTGGCTTCAGGCGCAAGCCCGTGCAAAGCCGGGAATCGCTGGTTTCAGTGGGCAAATTGGATCGTGATTGTTTGACCAAGCGATGGGGGTCGCCAGGCTGATGGGCAGCCGGACGACCCACATTAGGCTCAGCCCCGATGGTCTAGGCGGTTCGGGCGAGTGGGATTACGGGCGCGCCCTGTCGTTGTGCATCACCGCGGCGGTTGGCGACGAGCTTCAGCCATGGCGTTAGATGGAAGGCGCTCATCAGCACGTACATCGGAACCATCCCGCCCATCAGCGATGCGTTGCGCACCGTCGCGCACAGCATATCGGGCATGTCGCCACCGTGAAGCCACGTCAGCAGTGCCATGAGCGCAAAGGTCGGTGCGGCCACCAGACCCAACCAGCTTGCCGGGCTTCGAGCGACGGCAGACCTTTTGAACCCTTGCTCGTCCGTGGAGATTTGGTTCGGCATGATCGGCCTCCTTACCGCCGCCTGGCTCAACGCTTGTCGTACTCGTCATGGCGGCGCCACCACATGCCCTTCTCGTTGCGTCCCTTGGGCGCGCGGTCGAGCCACTGATACGCGCCCCAGAGGATGTCCAGTCCGCGCGCATAGGTCGAATAGGTGTGATAGACGACGCCGTCCTCGAGCACGAACGCGCTCATGCCCGGCCGGTCGCGCCGGTAGGCGGCGGCGTCGACACCGCACGACTTCGCGAATTCGACGACAGGCGGCGGGGCGCTATTGGCGTCGAGCGGGTGAGTGCCGCGCGCATAGTTGTATTCGGTGCCGCCCTTGCGCTGCTGCTCCTCGGTGATCGCGACGTTGAAGTCGAAATTGAAGTCGCCGCTTGCCGAAGACGCCCACGGAAACGTCCAGCCCATCCGCCGCTTGTAAGCTTGCAACTGAGCGAGGGGTGCGCGCGATACCGCCCACAGCATTACGTCGTGGTTGGCCAGGTGGACTCCGAAGCCGTTGAACCCGTCGGCGATCATCGAGCAGGACGGACAACCCGCTTTCCAATCGGGTCCGAACATGAAGTGGTAGACGAGGAGCTGCGAGCGTCCCTGGAAGAGGTCCGCCAGCGAGAGATCGCCCGCGTCGGTCTCGAAGCGGTACGTCTTGTCGATCCGCACCCACGGCAATTCCTGCCGCTGCTCGGCCAGCGCGTCGCCGCGCCGCGTGTAATCCTTCTCGGTCTTGAGCAGCGCGAGCCGCGCCTGGAGCCATTCTTCACGTGTTCCGGTGTGGTGCGTCGTCATCATCCCTACTCCTGTGAAAGGTTGGTCGTGGGATAGACTTAGCGTCGGGCTGTCAAAGGGCGGGAGTTACAAGCGTGGCGGGATTCCCGTGGACTCACTGATCACCGCCGCGGCGCGCGCCCTCGCGGCCGGTGATCCGCTCGGCGCCCTGAAACGGGTCGCCTTGCGCGACGACGCGCCGGCGCTGGCGTTGCGCGGCATTGCCATGGCGCAGCTCGGCGACTTCGCTCGGGCCAAGGCGCTGTTGCGCGGCGCGGCCCGCGCATTCGGCCCGAAAGATGCGTTGGCCCGCGCGCGATGTATCGTCGCCGAGGCCGAGATTGCGTTGGTCTCGCGCGATCTGGCGTGGCCGGCAAAGGCCCTCGACGCGGCGCGGGCGACGCTCGAAACGCACGGCGATCGCGTGAACGCCGCGCATGCATGTTATCTCGAGATCCGGCGCCTTCTCCTGGTCGGGCGGCTGGACGAAGCCGAAGACAAGCTTGGCGAACTCGACCCCGCGCCACTCCCGCCGGCGTTGCGGACCGCCCACGCGCTGGCCGTGGCGGGCATCGCGATGCGACGCATCCGGACGAAGCCGGCGCGTACCGCGCTCGCGCAGGCAACGCACGACGCGAGCGCCTCCGGCATTCCGGCACTGACCGCCGAGGTTGAAAACGCATCCCGCCTTTTGGATACGCCGGCGGCGCGTCTGATTGCGCGCGGCGAAGAACGCCCTCTATTGCTCGACGAAGTCGAAACCTTGTTGGCGTCGAACGCACTCGTCATCGACGCGTGCCGTCACGCCGTGCGCGATGCGCAGACGGTGGTTTCACTCGCGACACGCCCGGTGTTGTTCGCTCTCGCCCGCGCGCTGGGTGAAGCATGGCCCGGCGACGTGCCGCGCGACGTGCTCATTGCCCGGGCGTTCCGCGCGAAGTTCACCGATGAATCGCATCGCGCGCGGTTGCGGGTCGAGATCGGCCGACTGCGCTCAAAACTTCGGAAGCTGGTCAACGTGACCGCGACGCAGCGCGGATTTGCGCTGGTGCCGCACCATGCGCGCGACGTCGTCGTGCTGGCGCGGCCCGTCGAAGAAGAGCATGCGGCGGTGCTCGCCTTCCTGGCCGACGGCGAATCTTGGTCGAGCTCGGCGCTGGCGGTTGCGCTTGGCGCCAGTCAGCGCACCGTGCAGCGGGCGCTTGATTCGCTGGCGGCGGCCGGCAAGGTGCAGTCGTTGGGTCACGCGCGCGCGCGCCGCTGGGTGACGCCGCCCCTGCCGGGAATCACGACGACGTTGTTACTCCCCGGTCCGCTGCCGGGCGATTAGGATGGAACCATGAAAACATCGAAAGCCGAAATCACCCGCGAGTACGGCCCCTTTCCGGGCATCGACCGTGTCGCCGGCGTGAGCTTCGACGGCCGGAACGTCTGGTTCGCTTCCGGTGACAAGCTCAACGCCTTCGATCCAGCGAGCGGCAAGACCGAGCGCTCGATCGCCGTCCCGGCGCACGCCGGAACCGCGTTCGACGGCCAACACCTGTTCCAGCTCGCCGACGAACGCATCCAGAAGATCGACCCGCAGACCGGCCGTGTTCTCGCCACCATCCCGGCGCCGGCAGGCGGCGGCTCGGGGCTTGCCTGGGCCGAGGGGACGCTGTGGATGGGTCAGCATCGCAACCGCAAGATCCATCAGATCGATCCGCAAACCGGGGCGGTTCTCCGCACCATCGAATCCAATCGCTTCGTCACCGGCGTCACCTGGGTCGATGGCGAGCTCTGGCATGGAACACATGAGAACGAGCAGAGCGAGTTGCGTCGCATCGATCCGCGAACCGGCGAGGTTCTGGAGGCGCTCGAGATGCCGCCTGGTGTCGCCGTGGCGGGATTGGAGTCCGACGGCGGCGATCAGTTCTTCTGCGGCAGCGGAAAAGACAGCAGCAAGGTCCGCGTCGTCCGCCGGCCGAAGCGCGGCGCCGCAGCGGCTCGGCGGTCGTAGGATCTTCGGCGCGCTTGTGGTGCCCGTCGGCGCTTTTCGCTAGCCTTGCGCCGGATGGGGGAGACGCCGAAACCGCCGCCGCATTTCCACGGCCACCGCGCGCGTTTGCGCGCGCGGCTGCTGGAGGCCGGCGCCGACGCCCTGCCCGATTACGAGCTGCTCGAATTCCTGCTGACCGCCGCCAATGCGCGCGGCGACACCAAGCCGCTCGCCAAGGCCTTGATGAAACGCTTCGGCGGCATCGCCGGCGTGCTCGGTGCATCGCGTGACGCGCTGGCCGCGGTGCCGGGCATGGGCGATGCGGCTGCCGCGCATCTTCTCGCCGTGCGCGCAGCGGCGGCGCGCATGGCGCGTGGCGCGCTCACCGCACGCCCCATCATTGGATCGTGGGACAAACTGGTTGAGTATTGCAACACCGCCGCCGGATTCGCCGAGACCGAGGAATTCAGGCTGCTGTTCCTCGACCGCAAGAACGCGCTGATCGCCGACGAGCGGCAACAGCGCGGCACCGTCGATCACGTGCCGGTTTATCCGCGCGAAGTGGTCAAGCGCGCGCTCGAGCTCGGTGCATCGGCGATCATCATGGTTCACAACCATCCGTCGGGCGATCCGACGCCGTCGGCCGGCGATGTCGAGATGACGCGGGCGGTCGCCAAGGCGGTCGGTGCGGTCGGCGTCGCGCTGCACGATCACGTGGTGATCGGCCGCGGCCGGCATGCGAGCTTCAAAAGCCTGGGACTGTTGTAAGCGGCGTCGCGGCGACGCGTCGCGGCTACTTCGCGGATCGTCCATGACCGCGCGTTTCCGCGCGGTCGGCGGGAACCGACAGTGCCTTCAAGCCCTTCAAGCGGGCGAGCAACCGCTCGCTTTTGGCGACCGCCCATTGGCTATCGCGCACGGTCTCTTCAAGCGCCACGACATGCGCTTGATGGTTCGCGACCGCTCGGTCAACCGTTGTGGTCGGCGGTGGGGGATTGATCAGTTGCGAGCCATGCCAAAGCTCGAACTGCACGGCATGATCCGAGCAAGCGTCAAAGGCAACCAATGCCAGCTCATAGGCGGATTCATCGGATTCCGCCTCGAACTCGAAACTGCCGCACATGACGCTGTCATCGCCTAAAAGATAAAGGTGGTAAGGCGGCCTGACGTCGGCCCGGGCGGATACGTATCGCGGCGGCAATTCGGGATAGCGGCAAACAAATCGCGGACCGGCCCAAACCTCGAACCCCTCGTACTCGGTCTTGCGCGCCTCGAAAACCGCGCGCGCCTTTTCGATGACGGCTTGGTCGGATTCACCGTCGATCACTTCAACGGCCGCGATATGTCCGTTGCGCAGAAGATAGCAGCGCATGCTCACCTCCGATTGCATTTCATGCGGCCGCGTGTGTGGCTCAAAGAGACCACCGTCCCTGCCCTGGTGGGGTCGGGGTAAAGCCGGTCGCCGCCACGCCAAATTTCGATGCTGTCGCAGCGCGCACGCTGGTCGGCGAGTTCGGCGCCTTGCTCGATCGCGGCCGAAACTGTCCCGCCATCGAAGCCTTTAATCCCAAGGATTCGACCGTACTCGTCGAGGAAATAGCAGCGAAGATAATCCACAAGGGCCTCCCGACTCGGCGCGATTGAGCGTCGGCCAGGAATAATAACCTTTTACTGCGTCATTTCAAACATTATTTAGATTCACTAAGTATTCGTGCTTATAAGCGGATCATTACATTGTACTATTACAATGAATACATGCCGGACATGGCGACGAATATGTACGGAACGATACATACTGTGGATACATCAAATGAGCATTTGACTGAATCGATGCAATCGACGCTAATGAATCCTGTATCCGACGCCTGGCGGAGTTTTCACGTGGCCCTCAACCGACCGCAACGTTTGCAAATCATGTTGACCGCGGAAGAACTCACCGCGCTCGACGATTGGCGCTTCAAGTTACGCATGCCGAGCCGCGCCGCGGCGATCCGCGAGCTCTTGCAGCGCGGCCTTGCTGCCGAAGGCTTCGCGCTGGCCACCGCGGGCCGCCACTCGGGCACCTACGGCGTGATCGGCGAAGAGCCGGCGGAAACGCCGCCCAAGCGTCGCCAGCGCTAGCGCGACCGCATCGGCATCGCGCGCTCGCCGTATCCGGCGCGAGCATCGAAGTTTCGAGATTGCCGTAATCCGCATCGCCGCGTATGCCGCGGTCGCGATTATGGTCCCGCGGCGATGGCGCGCCTTGTTTCGGTCACGCGCTCGCCACATCGCAGCGATGCTTACCGATTTGTCACTCCTGAGCCGCAAAGGAACAGTTTTGTCACTTTGCGCTGCGTCGCAAAACAACCAGCGTAGTGGCGACCGGCTTCTGTTGCCGCGAGGTTTTTCACCTTTGGTACGAAACCATGCGTGCCTCGTCGCTCGACTTCCGAGATGCCGCTGCTGCCACCAAAAATTCACAACGCGAAGCCACGACCGCACAGCCCGAAGACGGCGATCCGTGGCGAAGTCTGCCGCTTTGCGTTGACCTCGACGGCACCCTGCTCCGCACGGACGTTCTGCACGAGCAACTGCTCTACGCCGCGACGCATTGGCGCCTGTTACGACGGCTGCTGGGATGGAAACGGCAGGGCATCGCCCACCTGAAACAAGAACTCGCCGCCGCAGTGCCGCTCGACGTCGCGACCCTGCCTTATGACCCCGCCGTTGTCGATTACCTGCGCCAGCAGCGCGCCCAGGGTCGCCGGATCGTGCTGGCAACCGCCGCCGACCGCCGCGTCGCGAAAGCGGTGAGCGAACATCTCGGCCTGTTCGACGAGGTGATCGCATCCGACGGCAAGGAGAATTTGCGCGGCCATGCCAAGGCGGCGCGGCTTTGCGCTCTCTTCGGCGAGCGCCGGTTCTGCTATGTCGGCAGCGACGATAGCGACCGCGCGGTCTGGCACAAGGCCGGCGGCGCCGTCTTCGCCAACGCACGCCACAAGATCGTCCACGCCGTGCGCAGCCGCACCACGGTCGAGGCGCGGATCGGGACCGTGCGGTCGCGGATCGCGAGTTTCATTCGCGCGCTCAGGCCGCATCAATGGTCGAAGAACCTGCTGGTTTTCGTGCCCCTGCTCGCGGCCGGCGCGCTGTCCGACGGCCGCGGTTGGCTGGCGGCGCTGTCCATGTTCGCGGCGTTCTGCTGCGCCGCGTCGGGCATCTATCTGGTCAACGATCTGACGGATTTGGCCGCCGACCGCCGCCATCCGCGCAAGCGAAACCGGCCGTTCGCCAGCGGCGATTTGCCGTTGGTCTACGGCGTCATCGCGGCGCCGCTGCTGGTCGCCGCCGGCGGCCTGCTGGCGCTGCGCTGCGGCGGCGAAGCCGCGCTCACGGTCTGCGTCTATGCCCTGCTCGCGCTGCTTTACTCGCTGAAGCTCAAAGAGCAACCGCTGGTCGACATCTTCGGCTTGGCAGCGCTCTATTCCATTCGGCTGTTCGGCGGCGGTATCGCCAGCAACCATCCCGTCTCGCTCTGGCTGATGATGTTTTCGAGCTTCCTGTTCCTCAGCCTGGCCTGCACCAAGCGCGATGCCGAAATGATTGCGACGCCCAAGGGTCGCTTGCGCCGGCGCGGTTACCAAACCAGCGACCGCAGCATGCTCGAAATGATGGGCATCGGCGCCAGCTTCGTCTCGAGCATGGTGCTCGGCTTCTACATCCAGAGCGACGGCGCTCAAGGCCAATGGAACCATCCGCAATGGCTGTGGGCGATGATCCCGCTGTTGCTGTTCTGGCTGTGCCGACTGTGGCTGGCGACGAGCCGCGGCTACATGCTGGACGATCCGATCGTCTACGCCAGCCGCGATTGGGTTTCACAGGCGGTCGTCATCCTGATCGCCGTCGTCTACGGCCTCGCGTTGGCCCCGTTCTGAGGCTCGGACGCGGACGCTTCCGATAGATCGATGATGATGTCCGTCGTGCCCGGCACGGCGTTGACGGTCGTGGTGTGCAGCGCCGCCGCCAGCGCCAGACCGCCGTGCCACTCGTCGACGACGATGGCGGTGACGCCATAGCGGGCAATCGCCTGCTGCGTGGCGGATATTCCGTTATTCGGCAGCGGCACCGCCGGAACGCCGGTCGTCGCCGTGAACGGCGCCGGATCTTCGACCATGGCCACAATCGGGCCCTTCGCCGCATCGCCCTCAATCACGCGCGCCTCGGTCAAATAGCGCTCGCGCAGGCCATGGAATTCGGCGAGAAGGCCCTGCGCCACCCCGACGCCGTGGATCGTGCTGAGCAGCGCCGCGACACCGACGACCGCCGCGGTAGCCCGCGCCGACGCGGTTATTTCGCGCGCGGCGATCACCGCCAGCACCGCGCCGGCCGGCAGCAGCGCCGCCGCGCTGCGCGGCACCGCATGGTCGGCGATCACCGGCAACGCCACGACGTAGACGCCGACGAGCACGACAAAGAACACCGCCGGACCGACGAGTGGCGCGCCGTGGATACGGCGTCGGCGGGTCACCACGAACCACGCGCCAAGCAGCATCAGCAGCGTCGCGAACTGGCCGCACATCAGGAGCAAGCCATGCAATGTCTGAGCAAGCGCGGCGAGACGCATCCGGACAAGTGCACCGACGCCGGCGCTTTTCCAGGCGGCGAAATCGAACGCGCCGCCATAGTGGCGGAAATCGTCCAGACTGCTGAAGAACATCACGCGGTTGGTCGCCGCGTTGAACACGTGCCCGCCGGCCATATAAAGCACGAGACACGTCGGCAAGAGTGCGACGACGAACGCGACACAAAGAACGACCGCGCGCCGGCCTTCGTTGAGGGGCCATTCGCTGCCGCATGCGGCAATCAGACGCCACAGCACGATCGCGGCGAGTGGAGCGCCGAGCAGGATTGCGTCGTTGCGGATGAGATAAGCGATGCCGACCATCGCCACGCCGCACAGCTCGACCGCGAGCCCGGCACGCTCGGGCGTGACCAGTGCCAGGAACCAAGCCACCGCAACCGCATAGAAGAGCGCGGAATCTGGCGTCAACGGCATGGACCATAACGGCACCAGCGACAGGCACAGGAGATAGGCGAGCACCGTCGCCAACGGATCCCGCAGCGTCCGCCAGGCAAGCAACGCCGTGGAGAGGCTCAGCAAGAGCGTCGCCGATGTATCGAGCGCGGCAGCGGACAGCAGCGTCACACCCGCACCGAGCAGCGCCGGCAGCGCGAGGATGAAACTCATGCCCGGCCGCCAATATTCCAGCGCCGGGTTCGGCAGGCCGATGTCGCCGACTTGGTAATTCCACACGAAGGGCAAGACGAAGCCGTGATGCTGCACCAGCTGCTGCGCCAGCGTTTCGTAAAAGCAGGCGTCGCGCCAGCCACAGAAGTCGACGCGGCTCGCCAGCGCGAAGCGCGCGCCGATCACAATCAGCGTGCCGAGCACGCCGACGCCAAGATAGAACAGTCGTATTCGCACGCTCGGCGCCGTAAACGGCGCCGGGCCCGACAATTCCACCATGGGTTTAGAATGAAGGCCACCCGCCCGCTGGACGTGTGATCACTCTGTGCCGGCGCGGTTTAATCTATGGCCCAATTTGTGACCGCGCCGTGCGCGATCACTTACTGCCGGACCGCCTTGCGGTAGAGGTGCCACGTGGCGTGGCCGAGGATCGGAAACACCACGACCAACCCGAGCAGCAGCGGCAGCGAGCCGATCATCAAACCGGCGGCGATCACCGCGCCCCACGCCGCCATGACGGCCGGGTTGCGGGTGACGACGCGGATCGAGGTCGCGATGGCGGTGTCGATGCCCGCGTCGCGATCGAGCAGCAGCGCGAACGACACGACGCTGATCGTCAAAACCAGCACGGCGAAAAGAAATCCGACGCCAATGCCGATGCCGACCATCGCCCAACCGGGTCCGGTGGTCACGACGTCGTGAATGAAAGCGCCGAACGAGGCCGGCAACGCCGGTCCGAGCGTGAAGCGATAGATCAGCGCCGCCGCGCCCAGCCACAACAGGAAGATCGCCAGCAGCAGCAAGCCAAACATGACGATGGCGGCGAAGGACGGCGCGTAGATGACCCGGAAGGCGGTCGCCCACGTGACCTCTTCGCCGCGCTCGCGCCGTCGGCTCATCTCCAATAGGCCGACCGCCGCGAGCGGTCCAAGCAAGGCGAAGCCGGCGACGAGCGGGAACAGCAACGGCAGCATGTGCGCACCGAACACCATGCGACCGAGGACGAAGCCGGCCAACGGATAGAAAGCGCACAGGAAGATGACGTCGCTGCGGCAGGTGCCGAAATCGGCAGCGCCGCGGATCAAGGCTTCGCGCAGATCGGCAATTGCAAGGTGCCGGACAATCGGCTGTGGCGAATGCAGGGTCGCCGGAACGTGTTCTAGCGCGCGGCTCGCCGCGCCGAAGCCAGAAGCGGCGTGACGCAACTGATCGATACCCCATTCGATTGGATTACGGATAGTTTCCGCCATGACGTTCCTGCCGTCAACACCGGCTACCTCGTGCAAATCCTAAACCCGGTGAAAGGATCGCGCCAGATGACGCTCGTCGAGTTTGGCTCAAAGTTCCGTGATCAAATCGCGTTCAACGCCAGGTTGTTATTGCGATTGATCCGGCAGCGACGGAGGTGTTGCATACCAACCGACATTCCGACCAGCCGCGGCAACGTGAGCCCCTGTGAGGCGGGATGACCGAAGATTTAAGCATCGGATCCGTGGCCACCGGCGCGGCATCGTCCCGTGCCGATGTCGGCTGGCTGCGCCGCTCGATCTTCGCCCTCGATGCCCATCTGCGCAGCCAACACGGCATCGTCGAATTCACCACCAAGCCCGACTGCATCCTGCGCGTCGCACCTTCCGTCGCGCCGCACACGCTTACGCTGTCCGACGGCACGGCGATCCGACCGGGCGATCCGCTTCTCGATTTACATCTTTGGAACGAGCATGTGCCGGCGATTCCGCCGGGCGGCGTAACGCTGCGTTGGGCAACCGCTGCCGCGCGATGCGCGCGCAACAGCTTGCGCGCGTTGGCGGCAGAGACGTGTGCCGGACACACGTCGAACTTCGTCGCCTTGCGCGGCTGCCTGCGCTTCGACGGTCGCCTGTTGCAGGCGCCGTTCGCCGGCTGCGGATTCGACACGGTGGTTGAATCGCCGCATTCGGCCGGCGCGTGGATTCATGATCTTGGCGAGACCTGCCTGGTCGCGATGTTGCTGTGGGCGTTCAATCCGGCGGGACTCGGCCATGCCCATCTGACGCACCCGTGCCGGTTCGTGTGGATGTCGCGCGCCCGCCTACTCGAACGCCACGGCCGTTTCCGCGCCTGAGAGCGCCGCTTACGGCGGTTCGAGTCGTTAACCAAATGCTACGAGTTGGCCGACATAGTGTGTTAAGCACGCGGCTGTCGATCGGTTACAACCGCGCGTTCGGGGTTTTCAGCCACCGCCAACCTGTCCGCCATCGTGCAGCTCGACATCCATACACTTAGCGCCATCAGCACCGCGCTGCTCCTCGGGATCGCGACGGTCCTTGGAACCCTCGCGCTGTCCAATCGGCGCCATCGCGCCGTCGTCGGCAGCTTCGCGACCGGTTATGGGATGCTCGCGGCCGGCTTCGTCGGATTGAGCCTGCGCAACATCGCGCCCGCATTCATCAGTATCGTCCTGGCGAATTGTCTGCTCGGCGGCGCCATCGTGCTGTTCTGGCGCGGCACGCGTTACATGGCCGGCAAAACGCCATGCCGCGATATCGAAGCCGGGCTGGTTTGCGGGCTGGCGTCGTTTTTCCTCTACTTCACCTATGCCGATCCGAACACCCAGGCGCGCCTGCTGGTCCTCACCACCTTCCTCGTCATCGTGCTGTGGCTTAACGGCGCCGAATTGTGGCCGAAGGCCAAGGCGAGCTGGGGCCCGGAGCGCCTGCTGGTCGGTACGTGCATTTTCGGGACGATCCTTTTCGGCGCACGCATCGTGCTGCTCCTGACCCGGACGACCCCACCCGACTTGATGCATATGACGCCGCTGCAAGCCACGGCGTTCTTGCTGCTGCCGATCGTCAACGACATCATCCTTGCCTACGGCGTCACTTGGTACGCGTTGTCGAAAGTGAACGACGAGCTATTGACTCAGCGCGTGGCGCTGCTCGAGGCCAAGGAAGAAGCCGAGCGCGCCAATCAGGTGAAGTCGCGGTTTCTCGCCAATATGAGCCACGAGCTTCGGACGCCGCTCAACGCCATCATCGGCTTTTCACAGATCATCAAAGACGGACTCATGGGTCCGGGTAAGCCGATCTATGCCAACTATGCGCACGACATCTTCAACGCCGGCGAGCACCTGCTCCAGATCATCAATAACCTGCTCGACATTTCGAAGATCGAAGCCGGGAAGACCGAGCTGCGCGACGAATTGGTCGATCCCGCGACGATCGTGCATGACAGCGTGGCGGCGATGCGCGTCGAGGCGGCCGCCAAGCACCTCGACCTCATCGCCGAAATTCCGCAGAACCCGCCCCTCATTCGCGGTGACACCGTGCGCCTGCGCCAGATCTTGATCAATCTAGTGTCGAACGCGGTCAAATTCACTGAAGCGGGCCAGGTCAAACTTTCGGTCGCGTTCGACGCGTCCGGTTTCAGCTTCGCGGTCACCGACACCGGCATCGGCATGACACCCGAAGAGATCGAGACCGCGCTCGAACCGTTCGGTCAGGTCGACAGCGCGATCAGCAAGAAATACGCCGGCACCGGCCTTGGCCTGCCGCTGGCCAAGACCCTGGCGATGCTGCATGGCGGCCGGCTGGAAATCAGCAGCTTCAAGGGCGCCGGCACCACGATTGCCGTGCGTCTGCCGCCCGAACGGATCGTCTGGAAGGTGCGCGAAGCCGCCGCCTGATCGGGGCGGCCGCCGGTTGCCGGGCGCGACCGCACGCCCATTGCGTCGAAGCGGTCCCTGGGCTATCCCGTGCCGGGAGAGCCACGAACCGATGATTCCCCGTTACAGCCGGAAGGAAATGAGCGCCATCTGGGCGCCGGAAAACCGTTTCCGTATCTGGTTCGAGATCGAGGCGCATGCCCTCGACGCCATGGCCAAACTGGGCGCGGTGCCGAAATCGGCGGCCAAGGCGCTCCGCGACAAGGGCAAGTTCGAGATCGCGCGCATCGACGCGATCGAGCGCGAGACCAAGCACGACGTCATCGCCTTTTTGACCAATCTTGCCGAACACGTCGGCCCCGAGGCGCGCTTCATCCACCAGGGCATGACCTCGTCCGACGTGCTCGACACCTGCCTCGCGGTGCAGCTAACGCAGGCAGCGGACATTCTGATTGCCGATCTCGACCGTTTGCTGGCGGCGCTCAAGCGGCGCGCGTTCGAATTCAAGAAAACGCTGTGCGTCGGCCGCAGCCACGGCATCCACGCCGAACCGACGACCTTCGGCCTCAAGCTTGCCGGTCATTACGCGCAATTCGCCCGCGGCCGCGAGCGGCTGGCGCGGGCGCGCGTCGCGGTCGCCACCTGCAAGATCTCGGGCGCCGTCGGCACCTTCGCCAACGTCGCGCCGGAGGTCGAGGAACACGTCGCCAAGAAGCTTGGCCTCGCGCCCGAGCCGATCTCGACCCAGATCGTGCCGCGCGACCGCCACGCCATGTTCTTCGCCACCTTGGGCGTCATCGCCAGCTCGCTCGAGAACTTGGCGCTCGAGATTCGTCATCTTCAGCGCACCGAAGTGCGCGAAGTCGAGGAGTATTTCGCGCCCGGCCAAAAGGGTTCGAGCGCGATGCCGCACAAGCGCAATCCGGTGCTATCGGAAAACGTCACCGGCCTGGCGCGGCTGGTGCGCGGCGCGGTGATTCCGGCGCTCGAAGACGTGGCGCTTTGGCACGAGCGCGATATTTCCCATTCGGCGGTCGAGCGCGTCATCGCGCCCGACACGACGATCGGGCTCGATTTCGCGCTGGCGCGCACCGCCGACATCATCGAGAAGCTGGTCGTTTACCCCGAGCGCATGCGCGAAAATCTCGACAGCGTCGGCGGATTGGTGAACTCGCAGCGCGTGCTGCTGGCGCTGACCCAGGCGGGGATGAGTCGCGAGGCCGCCTATCAGGCGGTGCAGCGCAACGCCATGGCGGCGTGGCATGGCAAAGGCACGTTCGCCGATCTGCTCAAGAAAGACAGCGAAGTATCGAAGCACATCAAGCCAGCGGCGTTGGCGAAGCATTTCGACAACGCCTATCACCTGAAGCACGTCGACACGATCTTCCGCCGCGTCTTCGGCAAGGCATAAGCCGCGTCGCCATCGCGGCCGCGCCGTCAAAAAATCCGATTGCTGAGCGACCAAAAAAGAACCCCGCCGAGGCGGGGTTCAGGGAGCTGGCGTATTCACCACACATGATTTTCTTAGGCCAATGGTTGTCTATAGTCAACTAATTCGGTCAGCCAGCATAACAATTTGATTATAAACGTTTTTATTGAGATCGTACCGCGCAACATAACGCCAAATTCATGCGCTTGACCCCGGCGCGACGACGCCGCGAGACCGGACACGAGTCGAGCCGCACGATCTCGAATGCGGGCGGAAAAAGTGGCGAGCCGGTCGACGCGTGTCACCGCCTACGCACCGGCGACGCGGCGACATGTCCATCCGGTTGACGACGGCGGCGCGACATCTATCCGCAGTCGCAGCGATGACCGGCTTGTGATATATCGCACCGCGACATAAACCCGAACATCCCCGCAACCACTTTCATTCAAATCATCTCGCCGATGCAAAATCACACTCCGCCGGAACGCCCGGCGCAAATTCATAACGCCGCCCACAATGCCGTCGATCGGCTGCGCGATTTCACCACCGATCGCCGATTGCTGATTCTGGTGGCGATGGCGCTGGTCGTCGGCACCGTCGGCGCCCTCGCCGCCTGGGTGCTGCTGCACCTGATCTATCTGGCAACCAACCTCGCCTATCACGGCACGTTCAGCGACGCGCCGGTGATCATCTCCGACACCGCGCTCGGCCCGATTTCGGTGTTGATCCCGGTGGCGGGTTGTTTCGCCGTCGGCCTGATGGCGCGTTTCGGCTCGGAAAAAATCCGCGGCCACGGCATTCCCGAAGCGATGGAGGCGATCCTCATCGGCGGCAGCCGCATCGAGGCGAAGGTCGCGGTGATCAAGCCGCTGTCGTCCGCCATCTCGATCGGCACCGGCGGCCCGTTCGGCGCCGAAGGTCCGATCATCATGACCGGCGGCGCCTTCGGCTCGCTGTTCGGCCAGTTTTTCTCGCTATCGAACGCCGAACGCAAGACGCTGCTGGTGGCGGGCGCCGCCGCCGGCATGAGCGCGACCTTCGGCACGCCCGTCGCGGCGATGCTGTTGGCCGTCGAATTGCTGCTGTTCGAGTGGAAGCCGCGCAGCTTCATCCCGGTCGCGGTCGCTTCGATCGTCGCCGAAGCCTGGCGCCCGTTGCTCCTTGGCGCCGGCGCGCTGTTCCCGATGGCGGCAAACCATCCCTTGCCGACGCTTGGGTTGTTGCTGGCCGTCGTGCTCGGCGTCATCGCCGGCCTGGCATCGGGCCTGCTCACCCAAATGGTTTATGCGAGCGAAGATTTTTTCCAGCGGCTGCCGATCCATTGGATGTGGTGGCCGATGCTGGGCGGCTTGGTGGTCGGCCTCGGCGGGCTGATCGAGCCGCACGCTCTCGGCGTCGGTTACGACAACATCGCCGCACTTCTAAACGGCGGCATCAGCAACACCGGCGCGCTGCGGCTTTTGGTTGTTAAAGCGGTCATTTGGTCCGTGGCGCTCGGCTCCGGCACCAGCGGCGGCGTGCTGGCGCCGTTGCTGATCATGGGCGGCGCGGTCGGCACCGTGTTCGGCACCGTCATGCCGGTCGGCGACGTCCATTTGTGGGCGTTGCTCGGCATGGCGGCGATCATGGGCGGCACGATGCG
>Ga0126371_10000900_pt1 | contig 24879 bp, 13 predicted proteins | sample PanSoiMetaPlot_4_FD_110145 | JGI IMG/M metagenome (GOLD analysis project Ga0126371, IMG submission 110145) | Tropical forest soil microbial communities from Panama - MetaG Plot_4 | ecosystem: Environmental > Terrestrial > Soil > Tropical forest > Bulk soil | place: Panama | collected 2016-02-17 | reverse complement strand
GGGAATCGCCGCTCGAGTAGGCGCCTTGGCGTCGTCGACTCATCAAAAAAAGAATGGGCCTAACCGCTGCGGTTCGTGCCGCTTGCTCTGCCTTGCCTACACGTCCGCAAAAAAATCGATGGATTGATCTTGGGTCTACAAGGAGATCGCCAGGCAGGTTTTTGTGGTTTGGGAACGTATTCAAGGCAAACGCGAGGGAAAGAATGCGGGAGGAGGTTGGGAGGTTGCCCGAGAAGGGAGATAATAGTTTGTTCAGCCAGAAAGTAAGAAATGAAAGCGCAACGCCAACCGCAAGGTCTGCCACGAAAAATTGTCGGTTTTCACCAGGATGAAGATTTGGAATGGGTCGCTGAACTTGAGTGCGGGCATCAGCAGCATGTTCGACATAATCCGCCATGGACCGTTCGTCATTGGGTCACCACGGCCGAAGGTCGGCGCGCGCACATTGGCGAGGAGCTTCTGTGTCTGGCGTGCGCACCTATCGCTAGGCGAGAGACATAACGACCAGGGCGGCCGCGCCGCTGGCACGCTATAGCGATCCAACACGGGAAGTCGCCTAGCGTCGGCGGCTTGCCAGGCAAGCCCTGAATGCCGTATTTCTGATCACGATCGAAGATCTTGCAGCCGGTTTTACGGGAAATCCCCAGCTCCCTGAAAAGCCGTCCTACCGGGACGTTGCTCCCCCCGATAGCCGATCTGGGTGGCCGGCTAACGCACCGCCATCATGGCATCCTGACGCTAGTCCTTTTCGCTAACAGCGCCAGTTTCTGTTCATGATTCATGGGATCCCAGGGCACAAGTTTCTCAGCGAGCACATCCATCCTGCGCAGGAGCGTCAACTCGAGGAAAAGTTTGAAGAAATCCAGATCCCGGAAGACCAGCGAGTTGGACTCTCGCATCCGTTCGCGAAGGCTCTCGAAATGGACGGGCATCTCCGTCCAATGAAGACCAGAACGGTGGTGGTGGCAGAGGTGGTATCCTTCATTCATAAAGTTGACTTCATCGACGACGGTAACCGTATTTGCGAAATAATCATCGGGCTGCTCTGGGTCACAGAAGGCGTGCTGAACCCAAGCGGTGATGGCATTGATAAAGTTCATGCAGAGAATGGGAACCATTACGAAGCACATCCCAATTCTCCAGTCGTAAATAAAGACAGCGATGCAGTAACCGTAGAAGCACGCCATTCCCTGTAACATCCGTGTACGGTTCTTCTCATCAGCTTTGGCCGTGAAGTACGCGTAGGGAGCGAGTCCCAGAACCGTCCAAATATTGTCAGAGAGATACCATAGAAAATCGAGTCGCTTCGTTCGGTCATAACTCATGCTGTTGCGGGTGTCGTCGAATCCGGCGTTCTCTTTGTGGTGCAGACAGACATGAGCCGTCCGGCCTAGCTCCGGCATGTTCCCGTAAAAAAATCCCAGGAAGAACTCGAGGTAGCGCCCGAAAATCCTATCGTATCCCTCAGAAAAGAAACCCTGGCGCCGGTGCGCCTCGAGGTGACTTGCGCTGAACATTCTCACAAATCGCTGGAACTTCAGACCGTAAAGTGAAAGGTAGAAGGCCATCACAAGTAGTAAGCTGAGTTTCCCCAAAATTATCTGAATTATAAAAATTGGTACGACGGTAACGGTAAGAGAGACCATCACCCTTAGAGCGGGGGTATCCCGAGGGTCGCGCAGAATTTTTCGGCCGAGCCGGTCGATGATCCGGTCGTACATCCCGGAAAGGAAATCGTAACCCTGGCGCAAGAAACGAATTTTCCCGAGAAGCACGGTCGCGCCATAGCAGCTGAACGATAGCGCGGCCACGGGCAATGCGGCCGCGGCGCTGGCTAAGCCCATGAAGACGGCAAACCACTGAAATACGGCGCGGAGCCTGGGTCTGGCTCGCAAACTCACCGTCAAGGAGGCAGTGCCGATCTCGGGGTGATAGATTTCCACTCAGCACCGTGAGCCAAGGTCTTGGCTTATGGACCGCCTGGTCATATTAGGACTCACGGTGAAAATGAGTCAACCAAATTTCATGGTTATCACGGTTCGATGTCCTGCAAGATCGCATGGTCCTCTGCGCCGCTAATCTGCGGTGTGTGCTGGGAGCCGGCACAGATACGCAATCACTTAAACCAACAGAAATGTTGCTCGGGGAAAAATCAGGTAAAATTAAAAGATGTTCTTTGGTAATGCCCCCTCTGAATTGATGATTGGCGCGAAAAACGCCGTGAACGTCTGCCTCGCCGTGCAGCCGGGCGAAACCGTGACGCTCATTGCCGATGAGGTGAGCCGCAGCGTTGCGGCCAGTCTCGAGAGGGCTCTCGAACAAAGCGGCGCAGTGTTTACTGGATTGCTGCTGGAAGATTTTGGGCCGCGGCCGATGAAAGCCGCGCCGGAGCCAGTGCTTGAGGCGCTCGAGACGACTGACATAGGCGTGCTGTGTATGACGCCTCAGCCGGGTGAACTGGGTGCGAGGATGTCCATTGTGAAGGTGGTGGAGCGGCGGCAGATCCGCTACGCGCACATGGTGGGCGTGACGCCTCAGATCATGCAGCAGGGGATGCGCGCCGATTACCGGTTGGTTGATCGGTTGAGCGACCGGCTGCGCGAGCGCATGCTGAAGGCGGAAACGCTGACAGTGAAGACCGAGGCGGGCACTTCGTTTAAGGCGCGTTTCGACCGCGGGCTGGATTGGGTGAAGACGAGTGGGCTGATCAGTCCTCGATATTGGTCGAACTTGCCGGCCGGAGAAGTCTTTACGACGCCAGGGACGGTCGACGGACGTTTTGTCTGCGACGCGACGGCCGGCGACTATTTCAACGGGAAATACGGGGATTTGCAGGCAACGCCGCTGGTTCTGGAGATTGCGGGCGGGCGGCTAGTGAGCGCGGAATGTGAACGGAAGGATTTAGAAGAAGAGTTCTGGAAGTATTGTCATACCGATGAGAACAGCGACCGCGTGGGCGAGTTGGCGTTTGGAACGAATCTGGGATTGACCGGGATGATCGGGAATCTACTGCAGGACGAGAAATTTCCTGGCGTGCATATTGCGTTCGGGGATCCCTACGGTAGCCAGACGCATGCCGATTGGAAGTCGCGGACGCACGTGGACGTGTTGACGCGGAATTGCGATGTCTGGATTGATGAAGACCAAGTGATCGAGAAGGGCCGGTACCAGATGGATCATCTGGGACTAGCGTAGAAGAACTCGAGCCCAGGCTCCAAGGATTGCGTGCTGGAACCGAGCCATGCGACCACTGCCTTGGGGTAAGGCGCACACCATTGCCGAGAAGATCGGTTTCAAGCAGGAATCATTGCGCAAAATCCTATTGGAGATTTCACAGGCGGCACCATTCCCTCTAGACAATTCCGAAATTTCCGTGCTGCTATCGATCCCAAGCCGATGGCGAAATCGTGGTATCAGACTCCACTAGTAGAGTTGGGCCAGATAGGTGCCCATTTGGTGCTTCCAGTAGGGCCAGTCGTGGCCTCCTTCCGGGCCCCAGTTGTCTACGGAGTGGCGGATACCTTTGCTGCTGAGGACTTCGGAGAGCCGATAGGTGGGGCCGCTGTGTTCCCAGGGGCCGGTGCCGGTAATGAGGTGGATATCGCAGGAGGCGAGTTGTTTGTAGTACCACGGCTCGGAGAGGTTGGCGAGGTAGTCGACTGGATTGTTGAAGTAGAAGTTGTCGTCGTACATGCCATCCATGAAACTTCTCAGGTCGTAGACGCCGGACATGGCGAAGCAGCGCTTAAACACGTCGGGGTGTTTGAAGAGCGTATTGGCAGCGTGATAAGCACCGAAGGAAGATCCCATAGTGGCGATGGCGACGCGGGACTGGCAGGTGTCCCAGATGAAGGGGACCACTTCTTCGCGGAGGTAGGTGTCAAAGACCGATTGCACGTAGCTGCGGTGAAAAGGGTGCGCAGCTTTGTTGTAGAAGCTCAGACCGTTGATGGAATTGATGGTGTAGAGCTTGATACGGCCGGCCTCAATGAACGGCGCCAGAGCTCCGACCATGCTTTGACCACTGAGTTCCCATTCATCACCGGCGCTGGTGGGAAAGCCGAGCAGTGGAGGTCCCCAGTGGCCGTACATGACGACACCAAGATCGAGACCGAGACGCGGGGAATGCCAGCGATGGTATTCGCGTTTCATTGTGTGAGACTCCGGAATGCGGGGAGAAGAGTATGCCAGTCGAAGGCGGCGGAAGCAAACCATGGCCATCGTGAGCGCGGCGCGGAAGAAAAGCTGCTGGCCTCAGGAGAGACAGAATTGGGTCGATCTGGCACGGGGTCAAGTTCCCGGGCTAGCGGACTTGCATCGAAAAGAATAGAAGGTAGGATAGAGGGCGGAAGTAGTCGAATTTTAAGAGATTTCCGACTTCATAGCGCCCAGGTGAGGACATGATCCAAATCGAAAATGTGAGCCGTCGCGGATTCTTGCAGGGAATGGTGGGAACTGGCGCGCTGGTGTTAAGCGCGCGGTATCTGCCCGCGGCATGGCGCTCGCCTGCGAACGCGCTGCCGATGGATGGCATGGCCGACGCGGCGATGCATCCCAGCGTATACCTGGGGATTGCAGCAGATGGAACGGTGTATATCGTGGCACACCGGGCGGAGATGGGCAGCGGAGACCGTACGGGGTTGCCGATGATTGTGGCCGACGAACTAGATGCCGATTGGAGCACGGTGAAGGTCGTTCAGGGCGGCGGAAACAAGGCGTATGGCGATCAAGACACCGATGGTTCGCACTCGGTGCGGAGTTTCTTTGACACACTGCGGGAGTCGGGAGCGGCCGGACGGCTGATGCTCGTACGTGCGGCGGCGCAGAAGTGGGGCGTACCGGAGAAAGAGTGCAGCACCGAGCCGGGAATGGTGGTTCACAAGGCGAGCGGCAAGAAGCTGAGCTACGGGGAACTGGCCGGCACGGCGGCGAAACTGCCCGTGCCGAAGAAAGAAGAGCTGCAGCTGAAGGCGCGGAGCGATTGGCGGTACATCGGCAAGGCGAAGAAGGGTTACGACCTCAAAGAGATGTGTTCGGGGCAGGCGCATTACGGTCAGGACACTCGGATGGACGGGATGCTTTATGCGACGGTACTGCATCCGCCGGTGTATGGGAGCACGGTGAAAAGCGTCGACGATTCGGCGGCGCTGAAGGTGGCGGGGGTGAAGCGGACGGCGACGATCGAGACATTCAAACCGCCCGTACTGTTCCAACCGCTAGGTGGCGTGGCCGTAATTGCGGACAACACCTGGGCGGCGTTTCAGGGCAAGAAGAAGCTCAAGGTGGAGTGGAACAAGAGCGAACACGCGGTCTGGAATTCAGACAGCTTCCGGAAAGAAATGGAAGCGACTTCGATGAAGCCGTGCAAGGTGGTGCGCGAAAACGGAAATGTGGACGCGGAATTTGCAAAGGGCGGGAAGGTGGTCGAATCGCAGTACTACGCGCCGATGCTGGCGCACGCTTCGATGGAGCCGCCCGCAGCGCTCGCAGTGTTTAAGGATGGCAAAGTAGAGGCTTGGGCGCCGACGCAGAGTCCGCAGGGTGCGCAGGAGGCGATTGCAGCGGCGGTAGGAATCAAGCCGGAAGACGTGACCGTGAACGTGACGCTGCTTGGCGGAGCGTTTGGGCGAAAGTCGTTCCCGGATTTTATTTCGGAAGCGGCGATTCTTTCAAAGCAGACCGGGAAGCCGGTGAAAGTGGTGTGGAGCCGCGAGGACGATATCCAGTTCGATTCGTTCCATTCGGTGGCGGCGATGTATTTCAAGGCAACACTGGGCACGGACGGCAAACCGACCGCCTGGCTCCAGCGCAGTGTCTTTCCGCCGATCGCGTCCACGTTCGGAGATACCCAATACGCAGACGCAGGAGAGATCGGTCTCGGGTTCAGCGACGTTCCGTTTGCTTTGGCGAATCACCGCGCTGAGAACGGGCCGGCTCCGGCGCATACGCGGATCGGGTGGTTCCGATCGGTCGCGAATATTTATCACGCGTTTGGCGTGCATTCCTTCGCCGATGAACTGGCGCATACAGCAGGGAAAGATCCGGTGGAATATTTGCTGGCGCTGCTGGGCCCGGACCGGATTATCCCGAAAAGCGACTTGCCGAAGGATTACACCAACTACGACGGCGACTATGAGCAGTATCCGATTGACGTGGCGCGGTTGCGGCGCGTGGTCGAGACGGCGGCGGAGAAATCCGGTTGGGGGAAACAAAAGAGTGGCAACGGATTCGGCATGGGCATCGCCGTGCATCGTAGCTTTTTGACGTATGCGGCAACGGTGGTGCAAGCCGAGGTGAAAGACGGCCAGGTGAAGATCCGCAAGGTGGATACGGCGCTTGATGCCGGAACGATCGTGAATCCGCTGACGGTGAAGCAGCAGGTTGAGGGAGCGGCAGTGATGGGTACGGGCCTCGCGTTTTATGGGGAGATTACCGCGTCGAACGGGGTGATTAACCAAACGAACTTCGATTCGTACCAGGTGGCACGGATGAACGTGGCACCGCAGGAGACCAATGTGCACATCGTGGCGAGCGAGGCGCCGCCGGCGGGTGCTGGCGAGCCAGGGTTGCCGCCGTTTGCGCCGGCCTTGTACAACGCGATTTTTGCGGCCACAGGGAAACGCTATCGCGAAATGCCACTCGCGAAGGTCGGGTTGGCGGGGTGAAGCAAGCAACGCGTAGCCGGCAAGCACAAAGTAGATAACAAGAAGCGGAAAGGTGGGCGCAGCCGGGCTGCGCCCTTTTGTCTTTTGCAGTAGGATGCGAGCGATGTGGTGTGCGAAGTCGCGGAGGGCGGACGTGAGGCGAGTGGCGAAGTTTCTTGCGGTAGCGCTGGCGGTGATGGCACTGCCCGCTTGCGGGCAGAGGCGGCCGGTGCTCGGGCAGATTGGTGAACCGCATCCTTATTACTATCGCGAATTGTATTTGCCGCAGTTGACCAGTGGGCCGAGCTGGCTGAGCTGGGGTCCCGATTCGCAGGAGTTGATTTTTTCAATGGCAGGTTCGCTGTGGCGGCAGCGGCTCAATTCGCGCGAAGCGAAGCAACTGACCGACGGACCGGGATATGACTACCAGCCGGACTGGTCACCGGACGGGAACAGGGTCGTGTATGTGTCGTACCAGAAAGATGCTATGGAGCTTTGGTTGTTGGAGCTGGGGACGGGTAAGACGACACAGTTAACCAGCGGCGGAGCGGTTAATATCGAGCCGCGCTGGTCGCCAGACGGGAACCGCATCGTTTGGGTTTCGACCGAGTACAACCGCCGCTTTCACGTGTTTCTGGCGGAGGTGCGCGGGGCCAAACTGGAAAGTGTGACGCGATTGACCGGGGAAACGAAAAGCCCCCTGCCCCGCTATTACTACAGCGCATACGACATGGAAATCAATCCGACCTGGTCGCGCGACGGAAAAGAGATCTTGTTCGTTTCAAATCGCGGGCACATTCATGGAACCGGGGGATTCTGGCGGATGAAAGCGGAGTCGGGGTCTGAGGCGCGCGAGATCCACTATGAGGAGACGAACTGGAAGGCGCGGCCGGATGTTTCGCCCGACGGCTCGCGAATGGTTTACAGCTCGTATTTGGGACGACAGTGGCAGAACTTGTGGGTAATGCCGGCCGGGGGCGGAGACGCGTTCCCGATCTCTTACGGAGACTGGGACGAGACGAATGCGCGCTGGTCGCCGGACGGGCGGAAGATTGCGGCGATTTCTAACCAGCCGGGAGGAACCGAGATTTTCTGGCAGACAATTCCGGGAGGGCAGCGGAGCGTGGTGGTGACAGAGAGCCGGCAGGGCCTGCATCCGCACGGGCGGATCGCCATTCAAATGGCGCAAACGGCGTTGTTTCCGAAATACGCGCGAATGATGGTGGTCGACGAGCAGGGAAGATTTCACGCACCGCAAGACGCTTGGATCTTCGCCGACGACGGATTCGACCGGAAAGAGCAGGCGTTCGAGTCACATTATTTTTACCCGGAGACGGACCGGGACACGCTGATTGACCTGCCTCCGGGAAGAACTCGCGTGCGGGTGTCGCGCGGATTGAGCGAGAAACCTTTTGAACAGGTTGTCGAAGTAAAAGCCGGCGAAACACAGGTCGTGGTGGCGGAATTGAAGCCGATCGAATTCGAAAAACCGGGCGGCGGGCATTGGGTGAGTTCGGATTTGCATGTACACATGAATTACGCCGGAACGTATCGCAACGATGCCCGCCATTTGTGCCGGCAAGCGGAGGCCGAGGGGCTGGAGCTGGTCAATGAGTTGATCGTGAACAAGGAACAACGGATCCCGGACGTGTCATTCGTGGTGCCACCCCGAGCAGGTGCGGACGATGCGGATGCGCTACTGGTGCGCGGACAGGAATACCACACAAGCTATTGGGGGCACCGGGGCGTTTTGCGGCTGCAAGGAAATTTGCTGTTGCCGGGCTATGCAGGGTATCCAAATACCGCGGCCGCGAGCTTGTTCCCGATGAATGCGGATATCTACGACATGGCCCACGCGCAGGGAGCGCTGGTAGGGGCGGTGCATCCGTTTGATGCCGTCCCCGACCCATTTGCCAAACCAGCGCAGAGGATCACCGACGAGTTGCCGGTGGACGTGGCGCTGGGGAAGCTCGACTACATGGAGATTGTGGGGTTCAGCGATCACAAATCGACCGCCGAGGTCTGGTACAAGTTGCTGAATCTGGGATTCAGGCTGCCAGCCGGTGGAGGAACAGATGCGATCCCGAGCTATGCGGCGCCGATTCGCGGGCAGATCGGCTTTGACCGCGTGTACGTGTGGACGCCGGAATGGCCGACCAACGTGAGCAACTGGCTGGATGAATTGAAACAAGGGCGGACGTTTGCGACAAACGGGCCTTTGCTGGAGTTCACGCTCGGCGGAGAGAGGGTCGGAGACGAATTGAAATTTGAAATTGCCCCCGCCACGGTTCCGTTTACCGCGAAATTGCGATCAGTAGTGCCCCTGGAACACCTCGAAGTCGTCTGCAACGGGAAGACCGTCCAATCGCTACTGAAACAAGCGGCGGACACTGGGGATTTCCGCGGCGAGATTCCGCTGCCAGAAAGCGGGTGGTGTGTGTTGCGGGCGTGGAGCGAAAAGGCGGAATTCCCGGTGATGGATGCCTATGCCTATGCAACAACCAGCCCGGTCTATGTAACGATCGCCGGCAAGCGGGCGTATTCGGAAAAAGATGCGAGGTATTTCGTCGCCTGGATTGACCGGGCGATTGAAGTGAGTGCAGGCTATCCGGATTGGAATTCCACTGAAGAGAAGGAAATGGTGCTGAAACGGCTGCGCGAAGCCCGAGGCCGATACGAGGGACTGAAGTAAGTGATGCGTTGCCTTGTCGGGGCAGCGGGTTAGAGATAGAATTCGGCTGGCGATGATACGCGGCTCGTTTCCGCAGTGTGCAGAGATCATGGCAGGCTACCTTCCCAGAAGAGGGGTGCGCGTTCGAGCCCCAATTCCTTGAAAGCGAGAAGAAGGTGAGGCGGTATTTTCCGTATGGCTCGAAGTGCGGATGCGTGGTGCGGAACAGATTCCTAGGCTCGACAGGCTAAAACCAGCGCGACGAGTCAGGAAGGAGGGTCGATGATCGTTGGTGTACCCCGAGAAATTTATCCGAAAGAGCGGCGCGTGGCGCTGGTTCCGGCGGTGATTCCCAACCTGAAAAAGGCCGGGATGGAGGTTCACGTCGAGGCCGGAGCCGGCCTGGCCGCTGGCTACCCAGACAAAGACTACCAGGAGAAGGGCGCCAAGATTGTGACTAGACGGGCCGAGCTGTTTCAGACGGCCGACATCATCGTCCAGTTTTTGTGCTACGGCGCAAACGACAAGACCGGCAGCACGGATTTGGCCTTGCTTCACAAGGGTCAGGTGCTGGTGGGGTTCATGCGGCCGCTGGGAAGCGTGAAAACCATGGAAGAGATCGCAGCTTGCGGGGTGACTTCGTTCGCCGTGGAACTGATGCCGCGGACCACACGCGCTCAGAGCATGGACGCGCTTTCTTCGATGGCTACGATCTGTGGATACAAGGCGGTGCTGGTGGCTGCCGAGACGCTGCCGCGGATGTTCCCGATGTTGACGACGGCGGCGGGAACGATCGCTCCGGCGCGCGTGCTGATCGTCGGTGCGGGCGTGGCGGGATTACAGGCGATCGCGACAGCCCGACGCTTGGGCGCGGTGGCTTCAGCTTACGACATGAGGCCAGCCTCGAAAGAGCAGGTGCAAAGTTTGGGCGGGCGGTTTGTGGAACTGCCCATCGAGGCAAAGGATGCACAGGACGCGCGCGGCTACGGCAAAGCGCAAGACGAAAGTTTTTACGCAAAGCAGCGCGAGCTGCTGGGCAATGTGATCGCGGAAAGCGATGTGGTCATCACCGCGGCGGTGATTCCCGGGAAAAAGTCGCCAGTGCTGGTGACAAAAGACATGGTGGCGCGTATGGCGCCGGGTTCGGTGATCGTGGACCTGGCAGCGGAGCGCGGCGGGAATTGCGAGCTGACCGTCCCTGACGGGATTATCGTCGATCACGGGGTGACCATCATCGGCGAATACAATCTGGCGGGAACGGTTCCATATCACGCGAGCCAGATGTTCGCGCGAAACGTGAGTGCGTTTCTGCTTCACCTGGTGAAGGACAGCAAAATGCAATTGAATCTGCAAGATGAAATTACACGGGAGACGCTGGTGACGCATGACGGCGAAGTGACCAATGCCCGTGTGCGGGAGTTTTTCGGCATGCCGGCGCTGCAGACGGCGCCCGCTGGCGGAGGCGATTGATGCGGCTGGATCTGATGACAGGTTTGTATGTGTTCCTGCTTGCGGCGTTCATTGGATTCGAGGTGATCCGGCGGGTTTCGCCGCTATTGCACACGCCGCTGATGTCGCTGACCAACGCGTTGGACGCTATTGCCGTGGTGGGTGCGATCATTCTGGCCGGCGAAGGCAAAAGCGAGCTGGCGAAGATCCTTGGAACGATCGCCATCATTGCGGCTACCAGCAACATCGTAGGCGGCTTCATCATTACCGATCGCATGCTCAAGATGTTCAAGGCCAGCGGCCCGAGGAAGCCTTGACTACCATGATCTCTGGCGAACACATCATCGAGATTACCTACCTGGTCGCGACGGCGCTGTTCGTTTTGTCGCTGAAGTGGCTCAGCTCGCCGGTGACCGCGCGGCGCGGAGTCTTTGCAGGCGAAGCGGGCATGTTCCTGGCTGTTGCGGGCACGCTGCTGCACAAAGGCATCGTGGACTACAAGTGGATCGCTGTCGCGTTGGTGCTGGGGGCGATCATCGGCGTACCGCTCGGCCGCGTTGCGATGACCGCGGTGCCGCAGCGGACCGCGCTCAGCCACGCCTTTGGCGCGCTTTGCGTGACCCTGGTGGGCACGGCGGAATTTTACTTGCGTGCGCCGGAAGTACCGAAGTTCATGATGAGCGTGCTTTCGCTGGAAGTAATCCTGGGAGCGTTGACGTTTACCGGAAGCTTGATGGCGGCGGGAAAGCTGCAAGAGGTGCTGCCGCAGCGCCCGATTACTTATAAGGGGCAGAATTTCGTCAACTTGGGTTTGCTTGCCGTAGCCATCGGGATTGCCGTGGCGCTGGTGCTGCATCCGGACAAGACCTATCTGTTTCCTTTCATCATTGGAATTCCGCTGGTTTTTGGGGTGATGATGATCATCCCCATCGGCGGGGCGGACATGCCGACGGTGATCTCGCTCTTAAATTCCTACGCCGGTCTTTCGGCGTCGGCTATGGGATTTGTGCTGGGAAGTAAATTGTTGATTGTCGCGGGTGCTTTGGACGGCGCTTCGGGCTTCATTCTTTCGGTGAACATGTCGAAGGCGATGAACCGATCGTTCACCAACGTGCTGTTCGGTGCGTTCGGCCAAGAACAGGCAGCCGCGGCCAGCCAGGGCGAAGTAAAACCGGTGCGCAGCGCTTCGCCGGAAGAGGCCGCTGGAATTCTGGCGGCGGCAAGCAAAGTGGTGATCGTACCTGGCTACGGCATGGCGGTGGCACAGGCGCAGCACAAGGTACGGGAGCTTTACGATGCACTTACCAAGCGCGGGGTGGACGTGCGCTTCGGCATTCACCCGGTGGCGGGGCGCATGCCTGGGCACATGAACGTGCTGCTGGCCGAGGCGGATATTCCGTACGACAAGCTGCTGGAGATGGACGACATCAATGGAGATTTTCCGCAGACCGATGTGGCACTCATTATCGGGGCAAATGACGTGACGAATCCGGCGGCGCGGGAGGACCAGAGCAGCCCGATTTACGGCATGCCCATCCTGGACGTGGACAAAGCGCGCACGGTGATGGTAATCAAGCGCGGGATGGGCGCGGGATTCGCGGGCATCGAGAATCCGCTCTATTACATGGACAAGACGTTGATGTTATTCGGCGACGCGAAGAATTTTGTGGGATCGATTGTGAGGGAAATTACCGGGGGACACGGATAGTGTGGGCTACCCGATTCGAACCTTGGACTTTCTGTGGCCGATGGGACCGGCGGTTTCGTTTTAGGGGCGGTTCGGGCTTTCAAGGGCTTCACCGATCGTGAGAATGGTGATGACCCCGGCGACGCCGCCTGCTAGATAGAGGAAGCGGCTTTGTCCGGGAGCGACCGGCGGGCGCCCTTTGACGGTCTGGTACGCTGCGGCGCACGGTGTGTGCTCGTGGTAGCGGTGATAGTCATCGTCATCGGGCGAGAGATATTTTCGGTAGCTGATGGAATTTTCCGCATGGACCTTGTAGGCCTTCCCTTCCTCGACGACGCGTGATTCACGGCCAACGCGCACATCAACCTGACCCTTCTGGCTTTGCACAGTGACGTCGCATGGATCTTCGAGAGAAACCCGGCCGACATCCGGCATGCCGGCATCAGGGGTAGCGCGTACATCGGATGCCACGATGACGACGTTTGGTCCACTGCCGGCCGTCGAATAGACTACCGATCCGGAGTTTAATTCCAGAACAGCGCCGTAGGGAGCACGATAGATGTGCGCCGAGGAAGAACCCTCCAGCTGGACAGCCAGGGTGCCAATGCGCACCAGCAGTGAGCCATGATTGTCGGCGGAGAGAAAGTCGCCCGAGTAGACTGTGGCCCCTTCCGCAGCGGCCGAGTTGCCGATGCGCGCGGAACTCGCCGTTCCCACAATGCCAAGAGGAGCATTGGGCGCCTGTTCGGGCGGCGGCGCGGCAAGACAAACCGAAGCAAAAGCTGCAAAGCCGAGAAGGAATCGAGCGCGTTTCATTGTTTAGGTCTCTCCTGGCGACAAACCATTTTTCCGGGGCACGTCTTTACCGGACCGGCGGGAATAAGCGGAACCAGCGGCTTTTGTTCCACCGACGACGGCGGCGTGACCGTATTCATCTGGAGTCTCATGGCCGGATCGCCGAACAGGACCCACGTGCGGCGAACATCGTTGTCGGCCGTGGCAGACTTGGCCTCGAGAATCAGGCGGCCGAGCGAGCTTCCCGGATGCAACGCAAACTGCCGGAGGATGGCCTGATTCATGGTGGCCTGCGGAGCCTGTTCGGTGAATCCGGAGGAAGCCCAGACCGCCACGCCGCCGCCATTGGGAGCGAGCAGGATCGACTCGGCGAGGCTTTGCGCGTAGACGTCGTGAAAGAAGCCGTTAAGGCAATCCATCAGCAGGTAGACCGGGAGACGGCCGCCGTTGTTGAGGGCCTGCGCATCGTTGTTGTCGAACAGATCGGCGAAGGACCACTGCTGTTCCGCACCGTGGCCATCGAAGTTGATGAGCAGTGCGCCGTTGTTGAGCGCGGAGAGAATCTGGTTTCGGGCCATCGCAGTGTCCACGCCGTCGGTGAAGATGTGGCTGGCGGACAAGCCGGGGGGCAGATTCGAGGAGGCCGCGCTGGCAGCGTTCGAGAAGTTGCTATCCACATTCTGGTCGGCGATGAAAATGGCTTGCGAGTTCCATGCGCCCGCCGAAGAACGTTGCTCGTAGTTGACAATCTTGGAGACGAGGAGATCGGCTTCGGCTGCAGTACGAACCGGCAGGCGCCCGGTCGGAATCGTGGAGTAGCCGTTCTGCTGGAAGTCGGTGAACCAGTCATCGGAGGCGGTTTTAAACGCAGCGGTTTCGATGATGCGTGTCGGAAGGAAGTCGGAGGGCCCGAAGCCGAGAAAGTCGCGCGGGTCGAAGGAGGCGTCGCCAACTAGAAGCACCGATTGCGGTTTGTGGCTCCCGTGTAATGCTGCTTCTTTCAGGAAAGTGCGGATGGCAAACGGGCTGCGTTCGCCGAAGTTATATTCGTCGAACAGTTCGTCGGTGGTGACGAGCTGGACGCGATGACCTTGCGATTCGCGGAGGCGAACCAGCGGTGCGAGGCTGGAGACGAAATCTGGATGTGAAATCACGACGACGTCGCCGCCGGAGTGCCGGTCGTCGAGGAACGTCGGCGTGTGGTGTGCCAGCGAAACCGGCGCGGAGACAGCGTCTGCGGCAAAGGCCAGGATGGTGCGCGGGCGCCGGTCTGAACCATGCAGGTTGACGGCGATCTGATACGACCCGTTTGCGACAGAAATCTTGCCGGCGAGTTCGAAGATGTTCACGGGGTCGGTAATGTCGAATACGCGAATCTGCGGATTGCTGAAGCCGGTGATCTGGAGAGCGGAACCAGCCGGTGCAAGCGCGCGCAGCCAATCGGCGTCAGCCGCGTAAGTATGGGGATAGTGGAGCTCGACGGATTTGACGACGCTGACGTCGTTCTCGCCCTCGAGCGCGGTAAGGGTAACCGTATTATGCCCCTCGAGAAGCAACGAAGGTTCGACCGGTAGTGTCTGGACTGCGGCAACCATGCCGAAGAAGTCCACTTCGCCGATGGCGGACCCGTTGAATTGGACCGAGACACGGTGCTGTTGCCCGTCGGTGACGCCTTGCAGGGCTACGTCTAGAGTGAGTGGTTCGACCGATGAGCCGTCGAAATGCGCCACGACGAGATCCTGATTCACAGGGTCGCCACTGATAATCGGCCCGAAGAAGTTGTCGTTATTCTCACCATTCAACAGGGCAGCGAAATAGGTGACACGATCTTCTCGAATGACGCTGAAAGGAAAACTCGAGGGCGCGGGACCGCCGGCGTTGCCAAATGGCGCAATCTGAATACGTCTTGGCGCACCGGCTTCGCTGACAAGCCAGTAGATGCGGGTGCCGGAGAACGGCGTGTCCATGCCGGTGCCATAGAACTCGATGGCCCCGGTTGGGTTGCGGCCGTAAAGATTGCCGGTGAGCAGCAAGGGTTGTTCGACGCCTTCGGCAAACAGGCGAAGCGAATGCGGATCCGCATACGGGCTTAGTCCTGCTGCCTGGAGCGCAGCCAACGCGACGGAATACCAACCTTCCTGATCGACCCCAATTTTGATCGCGAACTGATCAGCCACGCTGAGGCGCGGCGCATTTGACGGCGGGATCGGAACAATCGGACGCGGCGTGGCCAGACGCTGGGCGCGACCAATGGCCATGGCTCTATGCGATTCTGCGGTCTGTGGACTTGCGGCCGCAGCCAGGTCAGCGATTGCTCTTTCGGTGCCCGCAGGCGGCGCAAATGAGGCCGGCTGGATGTTGGCCGGGCCATGAAGGGTCTTAGTGCCATTGATGTCCACATCTTCGATCCAGTAAGCGGCGCCGTCGACCGGCTGTAGATCGATCCAGCGATAGGTCTTGGCGGCGTGCTGCGGCCTGGAAGACCGCAGGAGCAGCGCGGAACCCACAATCAGAGCACCGCTGACACGGTGGCGCCCAGCGGCGTCTTCGCGATAGACGTAGAAACCAAGGTTGCGCGATTCCTCGTGCGTATGCCACTCGAGAAGGACGGAGCCATCCGCTTGCTGGAAGGCATGGAAGGAAGAAAGGCCAACGGCGGTGGTCGCCTGAATTGTGGAGGTGGCGGTCGACGTGTTGTTGGCGAGATTCGGGTCCGAGGTGGTGCTTGTGACCGTGGCGGTATTCGTCGTGAGCGAGCCGGCGCTGAACGTGGCGGCGGTCACGTTGATGGTGACGACCACATCCTGGCCGACACCAATCGAGCCAAGACTGCAATTCACTTGAAGGGTAGAAGCATAAGGCGTGGTGACGTTTATCGCCGTGGTCGAGCAAGAACCTTGCGGCGTAGAAGTGGAAACAAAGCTGGTGGTAGATGGAATGTTGTCGGAAATCGACACGTTTTGCGCAACGGCGGGACCGGCGTTGGAAACTACCAGCGTGTAGGTAAGATTGGTTCCCTGGGTGACCGGCTCCGGCGCAGCCGTTTTCACCATGCTGACGTCGGCTTGCGAAGGAGATGCCACTAGGACGCTCGACGAAGCGGTGTTGTTGCTGCAATTCGGATCGGCGGCTGCGGAACACGGAACATTGATGTTCGCCGTGTTGGTGATGGTGGTCCCTGGAGCGGTACTCAGCGCGACTCGAACGACCATCGGAAACTTGACGACGGCGCCGCCGGCGATCGTTTGACCGGCGTTCAGCAGGCAAGTGAACGTGCCGGTGCCCCCGGCGGGGATCGAATTGCAGGTCCAATTGGCTGGCGGAGTGAAGGAAACCAGTGTGGTGCCGGTGGGAATCTTATCGGTGAACGTCGCAGACGTGGCCGCAGCGGGGCCGTTATTGGTCACGGACTGGGCATAGATGATGTTGAAGCCCTGCGTGACCGGATTCGGAGTGGCGGACGTCACCACCGCCAGGTCCGATTGACCCGCGGTGGCGACCACGGTCGTGGCGGTGGCCAGGTTGTTTCCCGTGTTGGGATCGGGAATCGCAGAAATAATGTTCGCGCTGGCCGAGAGTAGAGTGCCCACGGGCGCGGCGGCGGGAACGTTCATCACGATGGGGAATGTGGCCGAGCCTCCGACACCGAGCGAGGCCGCGGTACAGACAATGTTACCTGTCGAGCCTGGAGCCGGACTGCTGCATGACCAGCCGGCGGGCGCAACGAGCGAAACAAAGGTGGCGTTCACGCTGTTGGTCGGGCTATTGCTCGCGGTGTTCTCGGTGAATGTCAGACCTGTGGCCGTCGCCGTGCCGTTGTTGGTGACGATGGCTGTGTAAGTGACGTTGTTGCCGGCGACGGTGGTAGCCGGAACCGAGTTGGTGACCTGGAGATCCGCCGTGCCGGCCGAACCGACCGTCGTGATGACCGTGGCCGAGTTGTTGGCGAGATTGGGATCGGTGGTGCCGGAAACGACGTTAGCAACATCAACGATCTGGGTGCCGCTGGTGGTCCCGCCATTGACGGTGACAGTCAGTGTGAAAGTGGAGCTGGCGCTTTTCGCAAGATCGGGATTGCTGCAGGTGATGATGCCAGTACCGCCAACCGCAGGAAGGGGCGTGCAGTTCCAGCCCGCGACCGCCGGCAAAGAGAGGAACGTCGTATTGGCGGGAATCGCTTCTGAGAAGACTGCGTTGACAGCGTCGAGTGGGCCGTTGTTGGTGACAACCTGCGTGTAGGTAATCGTGCCGCCGGGAGGCACGATGGAAGGTGAGCCAGCGTTGGTCACCGAAAGATCCCCAGAGCCGCAGTAAGCGCCGGACTGCGTGCCGGGAGTTTCGGTGATGACGTGCGCGGAGGCGACAACGCCGGCCGACCCAACTGTGGAGCCGTAAGAGTCCTGAACGTTGCTGGTGAAGCCGTTCGAGCCGCCGTTGACATTGGTGCTCGCAGCAGACGCGGTCAAGAAGATGACTCCGCCACCTCCGCCGCCACCGGGTCCGTGACGCTGGCCAGGAAAGCCTGCGGGGGCTTGCGTGGGCCAGGCTTCGCCCCCGTTTCCGCCATTCGCCGTAGCAGTAAGGCCGCCAAGGCCGCCGCTGTTGGCGTAAATGAGAATCGAGCCGCCCGCGCCACCGCCGCCGGTGCTGTCGTTCAAGGTACTAAGCGTGTTCTGGCCGTTGGAAGTGATCGTGCCGGTGCCGGTGACTGAACCGGCGTGGATCATAACGATGCCGCCGCCCGCGCCGCCGCTGCTGAAGATGCCGTTTCCGTTGCCGCTTGTCGTGCACGTGCCGTTGGCGGAATTGTAGTTGCAGAAAGTGCCGTTGTTGGTGGTGCCGCCACCGCCGCCGCCACCCATCACAAGCGCGCTCGTGGAAGCAGGAAATGCTGCCCCGCCGAAGCCGCCGTCGGTTGTGTTTGTCGAAGCCATGCTGTTCCAGCCATAGCCACCCTGGCCGCCCGCGCCGCCGTTCGAACCGGCGCCGCCGCCGGAGTTGAAATCGTTGTTGGCTGGGTGGCCATCCGTACCACCGCCACCGGCGTTGCCCGGCGCGCCTCGTGCGAAACTTCCACCGGGCAACGAATCGGTCACGGTGCCGCCATAGGCGTCGATGGGAGTGCTGGTGGTGGTGATTCCGGCTGGAGCGACGTAGCGGGGAGTGCCGGCGATGCCTTCGCCTTTCGGAGCGTTCGCTCCGGTCGTCGTGGTGTTGTTTGCCGGTGCGAAAGTCACGTAATCGGTGGGAGAGTTCGTGCCGCCGATGGAAGGCCCGGTTAACTGTTGCGTACCACCGCCGCGGAAGCCGAGAGCATCGGCCGACACCGTGGCTCCGAGGGTGAGCTGCGAAGAAACGTCTAGAACAAGCACGCCTCCGACCGAGCCGTTCCAGGCGAGCGGGGCCAGACCCGAACTGAGCGTGGCGGACGAATACTGAGGAACGCGAATCACCTGGAATGTTCTTTGGCCTTGGCTATACGACGTGCCAGTGCCGAATGTCGTAGCTCCGCCGGGACTTGTAGCCAGGGGCAGAGAGACCGTGATCACTCCGGTCGCGTTGTTCACGGTCAGAATGGTGGCGTTGGTGACGTTATAGGCCGCGGGCGTGAAACCAGTCGTGCTGAGGACAGAGTTAACGACGACGGTTGCCGGAAGGGGAGCCGGAAAGGTAAAGCTGGCAACACTTGCATTCCAGGAAGCGGCGCTGGCACTGCCAACCGTGGTGACGCTGGGAACGCTCTGCGAGTAGCTGTTCAGCAGGCCGCCGGTGGGGCCGGTGCCCGTGAAGGTTAGCGTGCCGCCGGTAACAGGAACTGCACTGGTGGCGGTGACAAATTCGAACAGGCCTGAGCCACCTAGGATGGCGGCGCCGGAAGCAGGGTCACCGGCAAGGCCGTCGCCATAGGAGCTGGTGTTGGTCGCGTTGATGGTGGAACCTTGCATTTGCATGATGAGGAGCAGATCACCAGCGGCGATCGGTGTTTGCGCGCCACCGGTGGCGGCAGGACCCAAGGCAACCGAAGTCGAGGCCGAAGCCAACGTTCCGGTTGCCGAAGGCGGGTAATAAGCGTTCACGATGCCCGTGAGTGTGCCGCCGACACCATCGCGGCCGGGTGATGCGCAGGCAATCGGCTGGACAACGGTGTAAGCGCTGGCGGAATTGTTGGCGGTGTTGGGATCACCGGGAAGATTGACGGTTGCGGTGTTACTGAGCGTGGTTGCTGAGGGCGGAGTCGTGGCACTGATGGTGATGCTGGCGGTCGTGTTTGCTGCCATCGGTGAGGTGATGGAGCAGGTGACCGTGGCTGTCGCCGAGCAAGACCACCCGGCCGGAGCGGCAACGCTGACGTTGGTGAGACCCGCGGGGAGCGCATCCGATAGGACATTGGCGTTGGCTGGTGCTTCCGCTTGACCCAGATTCTGGACCTGAATTGTGTAGGTGAAGGTTGAAGAGACAAAGACGGGCGTTGGCGCAACCGACATGGAGACCGAAAGATCCGATGCGCTGGTGGGTTCGACGATGACGGAGCTAAGGCTGGTGTTGTTGGACGGTGCCGGATCGGCGAGGGTGGAATTCGTGACCGTGGCGGAACTCTGAATCGTCGTGCCGTAGACGGTGCCCGAAGGAATTTGGAACCCAAGGGTGAGTGCGGAGGCGGTGGCGCCGCTGGCCAACGTGCTGTTGTAGGCGCAGATGATAGGGCCGACGCCGCCAAAACCAGGCGTCGTGCAGGTCCAGTTGGTGCCGAAAGCGGATTCGAACACCGTGTTCGCTGGAGTCTGCAGGTAAGCTGTGATCGTGCCGCTGCCGACTGTGACGTTGGAGTTGTTGTTGGTGACGGCCTCAGTGTAGGTAAAACCCGTGGGAACCGAGCCCGTGCCATTGGCGGTGGTCGTTGCGGGGGGATTGAGGGTCCCGGTGCTGGTGGCGGTCGAAGCGCCAGGACCTGCGCTGCCCGTGCCAAGCGCCGTATCTGCACCCGGATTGGTCGCCAGAGAAACTCTCACTGCCCCCGCATTGATGGAAGTAATGACGGCGTTTGTGACGTTGTAGGCGGCGGGAACAAAACCAGTCGTGGTCAGCAGACCGCCGACAACGGCGTTCGAGGGCAGCGGTGTCGGAAAGGTGAACGACAGGCGGCCGCCTCCGGTGTTTTGCCAAACAGCCGCCGTGGCAGTGCCCAGGGGCTGCGCCGGCAGAGCAACATCCATTACGCCGGTTCCGGCATTGACCGAAGTGATGGTGGCATTGGTCACGTTGTAAGTGGCGGGCGTGAAGCCAGTGGTTGTAAGTTGCGCGCCGGCCACGGCCATGGAGGGAAGAGGAGTCGGAAATGTGAAGGAAGCCACGCCACTGGCCCAGGTGGCGGTGGTAGCGATCCCGGTGGTTTGCGCCGCGAGATTTACGGTGACAACGCCCGTGGCGTAGTTCACCGAGGTGATGGCAGCAGCCGCGACATTGTAGGCAGCGGGTGTAAAGCCGTTGCTGGTCAGAAGGGCGTTAGGAAAAACGCCGGAAGGAAGGGGCGTGGGGAAAGTGAAAGAAGCTACCCCGCCTGTCCAAGTTGCCGTCGAGGCGGTGCCCAGCGGTTGCGTGGTGCCATTCGTGTCCACCGCAGCCGAGGAAGCGAATTGCATGAGTTGCAAGTCTGCGGTGTTCTGCGCATGAGCGCCGCCAGGCACGAGAATGAACGCGGCTGCAACGAGCGTGAACAACGCCGCCAAGGCCCGGAGACGAGAAATGGCGCCGGCCTCGAGCCTGCGCACCGCACTGCGCATGGGATGAAGAAAGCAATTTCGCCATCCATTCAGAGGATATTGGCGGCCGTTTCTCGAGAAAGCGACCGCGCGGCCGAGCACCTGCACAGTCTGCGGATCGCATTCGAGGCCGGCATCGCCGCGCGTGGTGATTCCGTCGGGAGCGAGTTGGGTGACGCGGTGCACGCGAAGGCCGTTCTCGGTGCCGACAAACGCGATATCCCCTTGGCACAGCTCCGGAACCGAGGAGGGGCCAACAATGACGTCGTCACCCTCCAGAAGATTGGGCTGCATGCTGGCTCCATGGACCCGGAACTGCACCCGATGGCCGCGGCGGAGCAGTGCGACGCACAATTCGGCGAACAGGCGAGTGTCTTTGCGTACCTGGACGTTACGCGTGGGCATGGCGTATGGCCTCCACGGCGTCGTCGGTTGGAGCGAAACGAAAGATGGAACAAGCAACGGAGCGAGTGAGCCGCTCGAGAAAGTGCAGGGTAAACTCGATGCCGGATTTCAGATAATGCGGAACAAAAGCGCGCGCGAACAGTTCAGCGGCGGCTTGCGGCGGCGCGATCGGTAACACCTGATGCGAAAGGGCCTGTTCGAGGAAAAAGACCGCCGAAAGCGTCGCGTCAGCAGGAGAAGCGACTCCAGCGTCGCCATGCCAGGGAGTGCCATACATGCGATAGGCGCCGTTGCAGCGGCGTAGAATGATGCGGTCGTCGCTGAGGAGTTTCACCCCAGGTTGGCGCATCCACAGGCGCGCCGTAGTGCTCTTGCCGGCCCCGGAGTGGCCGAGAAAGAGATAGCCGCTGCCGTCGGTGTCCACCAAGCCGAGACCATGGACTTCGACGCCTTCGCCGAGTGCGAGGCGATGCATCAAAATCAGTTCATCTGTCGGATACTCGAGCGGAAACAAGGGATTCTGCAAATCGTAGCTCGAACGGTTCAGCACCAGATGTCCGCGCGAGAAAGAAGGATCGAGCCAGACGGCCTTATAGGGCGTCGGACCGAGCGACGGGGAGGAAAAATAGAATTTGGTTCCGACGGGATTTCGGAAAGCGGACCACAGTCCGCCAGAGGTAAAGTCCGGCGCAGCGTTGGGGGATACCAGATCAGAAGCCCAGGAAACCTCGAATTCGAGGTCACAGGCACGGCGCGTATCGGCGTGATGAGTGAAAGGAAGATGCTCTGGATCGAGCACAGCGTGCATTCCCTTTTCACACCAGAGGCCAAGCGAGAATCCTGCAATGTTCAAGGCAAGACGCGTGGCAGTGTGGTGGACACTCGATATTGGGTGGTGTGCTGGCATTGGCGTTCCTTTTGATCAGGCCTCATCAGGAACCGAAGGTCTTGCAGAACAGCCGGCTGCAAGAACTAGAGGCCGGCCCGGTGGAGCTGAAAGTCTTGCAATGACCAAGGACGGCTTCTTCCGGGCGAAGGCTGACACGCACGACTTCGGGTGGATGGTAGGCAGCCCGCTGGTTGTTCCCCTTGTTTTCGCTTTTTGGTGTCTCGTTCATCGTCTTGCTTTCTGGAGCTGGCAATCACCGGTATGGGGTTCCGCAGGAGGAGCACCCTCCTGAACTGCAAGTGCTCCGCGACTCGAGAACCGGAAGCATCGGGTGCGGGCGTTGCGTGGGGGCAGCAAGTTTTTTTAAATCCCGGGTGTCTTTGTGCAAGCGCTCGGCGGCCTCAAGGAGATGCTGGTGTTGGGAACCGCCGGGACAACAGGCGCAATCGCCGTGCCCCGGGACTTGAATCCCGACACTGAAGGCACGAAGGTGCGCAACCTGACAGAGAAAATCCACGGGTGCTTCCGCGTCGCCGTTTTCCAACTCCCCGTTTGCGGCGCACATGCTGCAGAGCGAGCGAATCTGACAGTCCGTGCAAATCGTCCTGCGAGTGGCGGGAAGGGAGCGAATTTGGTGAAGCGGGCCCTCCCAGCCGGCCTGGAAACTGCCACCGCGAATGTCGTAGCCGTTCCTGTGAGAAAGAACGCAAATGGTCATGCGTCCCGTCGGGTCGATTGCGCATCCGTTTTGGCCGCCACCGCAGGTGTAGCGCTTGGCCGGCAGCGGGGTTTGCGCGAGAGCTCGCTCATGTTCGAACAGCCTGAGGTACTCCGCCATGCGAGCGGGATCGCGGAATTCGAGGGCCACGGCTTGCTCGGCAGTGAGACGAATGTTAAGAGGACTTTGCGAGCAGTCGGTACGCGGATTGACGAGGGGATCAAACTTAAATTCAACACCCAGCTCTTGTTCCGCGAAGCGCTTCATTTCGTAGACTTCGTGCCAGTTCACGGTAGTGGGAACCGTCTTCAACTTGAGAGGCAAGCCGCGCTCGAGAAGGAGGCGGATACCTCTCATGCAACGATCGAAGGAGCCGGGAACGCGAGTGAGTTCCTCATAGGTCTCGCGGGTGGCGCCGTAAAGAGTGATTTCGACTGCAAACGGACGATATTCGGCAAGATGGTCCGCCACGCGCGGTGTGATCATCGTGCCGTTGGTGAAGATCGTGACGAGGAATCCGTTTTTCTTGGCCAGCGTGTAAATCTCAAGAAAGTCCTGGCGCGCGAAAACTTCGCCTCCGGTGAAGCAAATCCAGAGGCAGCCGGCCTCCACCAGTTCATCAAAGAGGCGCGCGTATTCCTCAAGAGATAGCTCGTTCTTTCGGGCGTGCTGATCGCCCATCGAGAGGTTGTTGTAGCAATGCTGGCAGTTTAAGGGGCAACGGTGGGTGACTTCGAGGGACACTTCGACCGGTGTTCGACGGCCTTTCTGCCGTTCATGAACGCGAGTCGAAAAATCACCGTAAGTCGAGGTCCTGATCAACGAGCACTCCAAAATTTGACGGCAACTTTCCCGGCGCCGGGCGGGGGGGCAATTTCCAACGCGGGGGCTATGCGACCGGCTGAATCAGTTTTTCTTCGAGCAGCGAATCGAGAAAAGACTCGATGTCGGTCTTGGCCTGGGCAGCGCTGACTTCAAACTCATCGCAGACGCGCTTGACCATCTCGGCTAGAGAGTGCTCTTGAGCCATGAATTCCCAGAGAACCAAACCGACTGGGTTCAGCGTGTAAAGAGAATTCATGTCTCCCACGCCGCGGCGAACCGGAACAATGATGAGTTCCCCTTCGATCTGGCGAGAAACAACGTCACGATTCCGTATGAAACAACCATTCACGAGTCCCATAAGTCAGACACTCCTCCGTACGAGCGAAAGTCCTAGAACGAATACGGCGTTTAGAAAAGTGTCCTGTACCGCAGAAGGGGTGTCATGATTTCAAAGGGACAGGTGTACTCAAACGGTATCGGTTTACAGTTTGGGCATAACCTCCGGGAAGTGCTTGGGAGCCCTGGCGTTGTTGGCGGAGAGGAACTGGCCTCCCAAGGTACCTTCCGGAGGGTGTTCATGTCAGTTTCACAGCGGACCCACGCCGCGCCGTTATATACTGCCGAAGGACCCATACGGCTAAGGATCAGCCGGCGCTATGGGTGTGTGTTTGGGTCCGGATTGCTCCATGGATGACTTGAAACCCAAGCAGAGTCGTGGGCAAGATGCCGGTGGCGGCCTTCGAGCGCCAGCCAAGGGTGAAAGCTCGTCGAGTGAGGTGCCGCTTGATAGCGAAGTGCCTCTGGATAAGGATGGCGCCACCTTCATCGAACCGCTTGCGCCACGCAAGCCTCCGGTGGACCCCGGCGTAACCATCGTCCAACCCAACGCCAAATTGGAAAGCGGCACCTCGGTGCGCAATCCGAGTGGTCCGCGATCCTATGTCACCACCTACCAAAATGTGGTTTTGCAAGAAGGCGACCTGTTGGGTGGCCGTTACGAGATTCTTCAACTTCTCGGTGAAGGCGGGATGGGAGC